>Ga0105352_1000032_pt1 | contig 78255 bp, 59 predicted proteins | sample EN8Hudsemesocosm_FD_83507 | JGI IMG/M metagenome (GOLD analysis project Ga0105352, IMG submission 83507) | Methane-oxidizing microbial communities from mesocosms in the Hudson Canyon - EN8B Hudson Canyon | ecosystem: Environmental > Aquatic > Marine > Cold seeps | place: Hudson Canyon...
CAATGACATGCATGGTTCTCCTATGATTGAGGTCTGGCAAAATGTTGTTGTTAAAATGTCTTGTTGTGAAAATATTTTGCGGTGTAGATCTTGGCTCGATTCTAGTGGATTGTAGCGTCAAGGCATTGGTATGGGCGCAGTAAAAGCTAGAAAGTACGCAGATATGTCGATAGCATAGCGTTAAAGCGATGAAACGGACCGAGAAGTCCTCCGACTAGAGACTAAATCCCTTATGAGTATTGTTTATGCTCGCTCTTTGACCGTATTGGCCAAATTGTCCGATACCTTGGGGCTGCCCTTTGAATCACTGCTGCACAAAGCGGGTATCGACATCGGCTTGCTCAATAGGCCTGATGCCAGCTTTCCGACCGAAAATTACATTCGCCTGCACGAAGAAATTTTGCAGCATGCGGGCAACGAAGATTTTGGTTTGCTGAGTGGGCGGATCAACTATATGGAAAGTTTTCATCTTTATATGTCAGTGGCTTCCGCCAGCAACACATTCCGAGAATGGATCAACTTGCTGCCCGACATGATCCCAAACTTAGGTGAGCTGATAAAAATTAAGGTCAGGCTCAAGGACGATTACCTGGTTTTGGAATATCACTTTGACACGCCGTCAAAGCTGAAGCGCTGTTTGATTACTGATAGCTTGTTGGCGTCAACAGCCATGTTGATGGATGGGTTTTGCATGCTACCTGTCAGGCCAGTACGGGTGGATTTCAGTTATTCCCAGCCAAGTGATATCGGGATGCTCAATGATGTTTTTCGCGCGCCGCTGCATTTTAAGCAGTCGCTCAGTGCAATTTATTATCACAAGAGTATTTTAGATCTCCCTCAGATGCATGTGTCCACCTCACTTTATGAAAATGTGAAGGAAGAGTTGGATGAGTTCTTGAGCCAATTCACCTGGGAGTCTGACGCTTTTACGGCAAGCCTGTATTCAGTGATTCGGCGCCAACTACCCAAAGGTAACTGTACCGTAAGCAGTGTGGCTGAGAAGCTGAATATGTCGAGCCGTACTCTGCAGGTGCGCCTGCAGGAGCGGGGCACCCAGTTCCGATACTTTTTACAGCAAGTTAAATCAACACTTGCGATGAAATACCTGAAGGACAAAAAAGTCAGCATCATCGATATTGCCTTAATGCTGGGCTATCGCGACCCAACATCGTTTTCAACGGCCTTTAAGGCCTGGCACGGCTGCTCTCCCAGCGATTACCGTAGAGAGTAGCGCTAGCGTTTTCTTTTCAGGCTTCTGCGTAAGCCTTGGCCACTTCTTCCGCGATAATATCTACGCCGCGTTTCACTGTCTCGGCGTCTTGGGCATAGGACACGCGAATGCACTCGTGTTTGTGCGACCAATCGTCATCCATGCCAACAAAGAAGTTGTGGCCCGGAACAATTAATACGCCGCGCTGCTTAAGTCGTTCGTAAAGTTCCTGCGAGCGGATAGGCAGCCCTTCAAACCACAACCACAGGAAGATCGCACCCTCTGGCTTGTGAATTCGGAAGGGCAAGTCCCCGAGGCTTTCTCGGAACCACTGCACCGTTTGTTGCGAGCGTTCGCGATAGAAGGGAGTAACATAATCACGGGTCAGCGACAGAATTTCACCAGTTTTAAACAGCTCTTTGGCCAGTGCCGGACCCAAATTGCCGCACGCCAGACTGACCACAGTGTTGGCATTCGTGTAAGCACGAATCACTTCTTCGCTAGCGACAATAATACCGGTGCGGGCACCGGGTAGCCCCAGTTTAGACAGACTTAGTGCAAGGATAGTATTTTCATTCCAGTGCGCTTTGGCCTCGGTAAACAAGATGCCGGGGAAGGGCAGACCGTAGGCGCCGTCGATAATCAAGGGAATATTCTGGGCTTGTGCCATTTGATCGAGATGAGCAATTTCATCGTCGGTCAGTACGTTGCCGGTGGGGTTGGTGGGGCGAGAAACACACATGGCCGCAGTGTGCTCATTGAGTTGCAGCTTGGAAAAGTCCACATGATATTTAAATAAGTTCTCATCCAGCATTTCAATACTGGGGCGGGTGGCGGTAAAAAAACTGTCGCTCAAACCGATACCGCCGTAGCCAATATATTCTGGCGCCAGAGGTAGGTGAATGGAGCGGTGACTACCGTCGGGCATTGTGCCGGCGAACATATTGTAGAGCACAAAAAAGGCAGACTGGCTGCCGTTGGACACGGCGATATTATTAGCACTCAGCTTCCAGCCAAACTGTTTTTTTAGAAAGGCGGCGATCTGCTCACGGAATTCTTTGTCACCCTGTGGCGATTGGTAAATACCAAATAGGCTATGGCGCTGTTGCGGGTCTGTCATTACATCTTCAAGGCGCTGCTGAAAGATTGCTTCTACCTCTGGCAGGCGGCCGGGGTTGCCGCCGCCCATAAAAATCATGTCGGGATTCTCGTTGAGTGCAGAACCCAGATCGTCCATCAATTCAACAATGCCTGATGTGCCGGCAAATTTCTCGCCAAAGGCTGATAACTTCATTGGAACCTCATTTATTTTTAAATCCGATGTATATTTTCGAAAAGGGCTAGAACCTCTTCAGGGCCACTTCTATGCTTGCCCTACCCAGTGGGGGGCGGCGGTGTTGTGGAGGCTACTCCAAGGCTCCAGAAAGGTAGACTATACGTTAATTTGGGCGAATTAATCATTCGTGTTGGCGGGGAAATGAGAATTTATTGGTATTATATATACCGATATTCCATTATTAGGTATAGATGCTGGCTATATTGGTAATTTATTGATATTGGTTATGCTTAGCGAGTGGCGGGTTGGAAGTCTTTAACTTAGCCGCGACAAAACACTAGGTACTAATACTTCGCCGGAGACCCCAATGGCCCTGAAGCTCGACAAAACTGACCGCAAAATTCTTGAACTGATACAGGCCGATGCCAGTCTTTCGGCTTCGGAAATTGCCGAGCAGGTTAACCTTTCCCAGCCTCCCTGTTGGCGGCGAATTAAACGCTTGGAGGACGAAGGGTTTATTGATCGTCGTGTTGGCATGCTCAACCGTAAGCAACTGGGTCTGAACGTGATGATCTACACGGAGGTAAAGCTCACCGCCAATGGCCGTCAGGCGGTAGGGGAATTTGAGGAAAAGATTCGCTCCTTTCCCGAAGTGACTGAGTGCTATGTCATGATGGGCCGCACAGATTTTCTTCTGCGTATCGTCACTCGGGACGTGGAAAGCTACGAGCAGTTTTTTCGTGAGCAATTATCACAACTGCCGGGCGTACAAGATATCAACTCAAGTGTGGCCTTGAGCGAGGTGAAGTACACCACTGAGCTGCCGCTAGGGTTGGTTTAATTGTTTGGACCATTTAGTTGTATTCATCGATACAGCAGACATCGCTCGTTGCGCTATAGGCGCAACGCTCATCATGCCAAACTAAATACTAAGATCCTGCAGATTGTAATCCTTTAAACTTTGCTTGGCCTGCTCGTTCCAAGTGAAATCTTTGTCTAATGTTGACAGTGGTCGGTATTCGTAGCTGAGCTCTTCTGGAAAGCGTTGCTTCCGAGCGTCGATGGCGTACGCAATAACTCGCGAGCGCTGTTCGATAACAGACTCATCATAGACTTGCGCCTCGCTGTGTATGCCGGCCCCGTGTACGCCCAGAACGGATGAGCGACGGTGGAAACCAAAGTTGACTGTAACGCGGGTTTCAAAGCCTGAATTGGCAAATGAACCATGTAAAAGTTGTCTGTTACAAATGACTACGTCGCCTGCCTGACAAACTATGGGCACCAAGCCTTCGAGTCGTTCACTGCCCGCTTTTTCTACCAGCTCTTTAATGTCAATTTTTCCCACTTTATGACTGCCCGGTTTTACCCAGACGCCGTTCACGGCAGAGCTGCCATAGACCTGAGCCATAAAGTTAAAACCGTGAATGCCTTCATCAAAGTCAGCGCTGTCCCAGTGTGTATCGCCGTCTTGATGCCAGGAAACCGCAGCTCCAATGCCGGGGTCTTTGATAAAGAGGCTTTCATTAAAAGGCGCGAAGTCCTCTCCGTTTACTGCTTCTGCAACGCGTAATAATTGCGGGTGGCCATAAACACGAAGGCAGGTCTCAGAAAATTGCAGTGAGCCCAGTAGAACGAAGGGTGCCCACTCCGGTTTTGAGTGATCGGCAGCCGGTTCGAACATTTTTATTTGATGGCGGCCATTGGCCACATCAGACCCCCCCAGAGGGTCCCCTAGTGGTTTTGACCAAATTAAATTGGGCGCCAAGCAGTCGGCGCCCAGCGCAGGCTGTCCATCGCGGTCCAATTGTCCATTGGGCTCTAGAGGGAAGGTGGCCCTCATGCTCTCAAGTTCTTGCTCAATGTCTTTTAGTTCGTCTGGCTGGAGAACATTCTCAAAAATATAGAAGCCATATTCTGAATATGCATCGAGGATATCTTGAGCTAAGTGACCATTTTCATCAAACCGTATCGGGCCGCGATTCTTGAGTTCAAAGGCTTGTTTTTCGCCCTCGAGTAAATAGCTCCGCATAGCGTCAGCGTCATCACCATAATGGGAGGCGCAGGCCTCAATTGATTTACTAATATCTTGCTGCATAATAGTGTCTCTCGGTTGCCACAGTTTTTACTATACCGCAAATTTAATCATCAATAAAAACTGTGGTCAAGCTGTTTTCCACTACATTAGGTTAAAACATGAACAAAGCAGGCATGGCTCGCGGCAATACAACCCGACAAGCGAACAAAGAATTGCGCAAGAAGCGCATACTCGATCTTGCCAGAGACCTAATCACAAGCAAGGGTTTTGAAGCCTTTACGCTAAGTGAGCTTGCGAAAACAGCTGAAGTGTCCATACCCACTATCCATAATCTGTTTGGTAAGAAGTACGATATTTTCGTAGTGCTGTGTGAAGAGATGGTGGTAAAAATTAAGGAGGTCATGGCAAACGACAGTGTTCATGACCCTATAGAAGGTGCGATAAGTTTCATTGATAGCTTGCATGAATTGTTCCGCGATAATGAAGCGTTTTATCGCGCGGCTTTTGTAACTGGCGAGCGCATGCAATTGTTTGAGCATGAATCCCCTAACGGCATTTTCCAAAAGTCACTGGTGATTGCACTGCAAACTTGTGAGTCGGCTCGAGATAACGGATTTTTACGCGGTGACATTGATAGCCTGTCGTTGGCTCAGCAATTATTTGGCTGCCAGCGTTTGGCAAGACAAGACTGGGTTAACGGTTACATTGATCTTCAGCAATATCGCAGGCAAGTACTCATGGGTATGTACATGACATACGCTGCTGATGCCACGCCCGAGTTTCAGCAGCGCCTTAAAGTAAAAATACAAGAACTCTGTGTCACTAAGTAGGTTTGAATAATATCTTCGCTTTAGTTGCGCGCGGCTATGTCATGCACAGTTAGCTTGTAATCTTTCCTGTGGATAGATGCTCCTTAAGTGACGATGTGTGCCGCGAGCCGTGACAATACTCTTTGGCGGCAAGGTGCAGTATTCCGCTGTGGATAAACTGGCTAATCCTCAGTCTAGAGAACCGGTTTTCCGAGTCATCATTTAGCATTGCATCAAGATCTTCTGGAATCTCAAACTTTTTGCTGTTCTTGACAGCAATTTGTCGTTATTCTCATCCGCACTTTAATCAAGGAATGATAGAAATGTTCGCTCGCCTGACCCTTTTGCTCGCCTTTACGCTTTTCACTTCACATTCTTCCGCAAGAGACTTCTCTACCAACGAGGAAGTTGTACTCGGTGCTTATTTGGCCTATTACGGCAGGCCCGGCGACCCAGGTGGTTTGGCTTATTGGTCAAACAGGTTGGCTAATGAAGGGGGTGATATTAATAGCATCATCACAGCATTTGGTGAATCTCCCGAATATCAAGAGCGCTTTGGAAGTCTGAATAACACCGAGCTGGTCACCAATCTTTTTCTGCAATTGTTTGGGCGCCAACCCGATTCCGGTGGGCTTAATTTCTACGTCGGCAAACTCGATTCAGGCGAGTGGAGCCTGCAAAGAATATCCTTGGCGATTTTGAACGGTGTGCAGGGCGACGATGTGACCGTGGTCGACAACAAACTCGAGTTCTCTAAGGTGTTTGTCGGCAAAATTGAGTCGGGTGATGCTGAACAGCCTAGCGCAGAGACGCTTGCTGAGGTTATTGCAGATATTGATGCTACGGCGGATAGTTTAGACGATGCCTATGCCGTGATGGACAATGGTTTTGCCTCAACAACGCAAAACTTAATAGCTCACGAAGTGCTCATTACGAATGGGGAGACCAGAATTGGTTACTCGCTAGATTTGTCGATCACCGTCGAAGCGCAGGAAGCTGAGGAAGAGGTCGGTCTGGTTGTCTTTGCCATAGACCTAAAAGCCAATAAACAAATTCCAATCGGTGCGAAGAGCATTGAAGCTCTCTCAGTTGGCACCAGCAATGTTGACATGGATGTTGAATTGCCGCTGAGCTTAAATGAAGGCGCCTATTACATTGCTGTATTTCTCGATGGCGGCGATGAAGTTGCCGAGACCGACGAGAAAGACAACGACACAAGTGTTTACGTCGACCTCGACCCCGCAGCAACTGCCATCGACCTGAGTCTGGACCTATGGACACTAGAAAGCCAAGTACTGCCGTTGGACACCACCACTTACGAAGAGCTTGAAGGCGGTTTTCAAAACTCAGACGCCAATGGCACATTGGAGATGTCGGTTCGTGGTAACGCCGAACCTGTGGATGTTGAAGCCTTTGCCTACCTGCGCTTGAAGCGCTCGGATGGTGGACCGAGTACTGGTGGTGGCACTGACGGTGGCACCGTCTTTTTCAAGCCAAGCCCGACAGACGACGCAACACATATTGTGCCCTTGTACCTGTGGAACTCTGATGAAGCACGGTATATGAATGCTTATCAAGTCGACACTGATGGAAACGCCACTGATGAAGAGTGGTTGCCTCTAGGCTTGCTGGAACCACAAGAAGCTGGGCAAGCGGGTGATGAGCTTGTGCTGGAAGACACTGACAATAAGTCGGCTCACTTAGACCTATACTTACCGGGGCGATTGGCCAAGGAAATCGAGGTTTCAGCCCGCCATCTTGTTGTTACTCTTTCAGATCCTGCCTTTCCACCACCCGATCTTTCTTCTGAAGAAATCTCAGCGCTAAGTTTGTTTCTCTCTCGCTTGCCACATTCCACTGACATCGATAATCCCCATGATGAGGGGCCTGCGTTTGAGGTTCTCAGTGCGGATATTTGTGTGGAAATTCGAGCCAGTAATCCTGAGGTAGTGGATCGCGATACAGATGATAATGCCAGTTGCTCGCCCGTTGCAATGAGCCTTCCGCCCGTTCCTCCACTGCCACCTCTGCCTCAGTACCCACCTTACAGTTCTGAATACAGCGTTGCGACTAACCCAGTGTTTTTCAATAAGGAATACGCTCAGACTTGGGGTTCATCCACATTGGGTATTGGCCTTAATCTCAATGCAAACGCCGGAGGCACCGATGAGGGTATGTACTTTAATGCAAGCAGTGCAGCACCACTTTACATCGTTGGCCAAAGCACTAGGTTTGCCTTCGCCGAAGCGGATGCGTTTGTGGGTTACGACACCAGAGAAGCCTTGGCGAAAACCGACGAGTTTAACTTCACCATCGGTGCCCTGGACGACGTTATTTATAACCGTTCACTCAGAGCGAGTGACATTGATCAAGAGTTGACGGAGGGCAAGACCTACTCCTATTCGAAATCCAAGCGGCGCACAAGGGTATTTACCATTGGGCCAGTGCCGGTTGTGGTTGACCTTCTAGCCATGGGCACAGTAGGCGTCAAACTGGAGATGAAACTGATGGGAACACGCCATCTGGACGCGACGGTAACCCCCTACGTAAATGCCTATGGCACAGCCAGTGCTGAGGCCGGCGGCGGCATTAGCGCAGGCGTGTCCGGCCAGCTGACATTGATTGACGATAAACTAACAATAAACCCAAGTCTCGCTGCAACAGTGACGAATGATGGTAACGATAACAATGGTTATACCGTCGCGGTTAATATCCGGCCCGGATTGAAGGTAGAAAACGAATTGACCGGCATGTCCGGTCTTATCCAAGGTTTTGTGGGCATTTATTTACCCACCCTAGTTGAATGCGACTGGGGCTTTTTCACCGGTGTATGCCCAGGGCTTTACCGAGTCAATTATTATTTGAATTTGGCTAAGTGGGTGGGTTGGTACCAAAAAGATGTCCTGCTCGATGTCAGCACAGATATTGAGATTGTAAGCATCGAAGGTGACACAAACTACTACGAGCCCGGACTCTAAACCTTGATGTTTAAACAACTATCACTGGCCTTTGTGGCCGGTGTTGTCATCTTGCTCACCGTTGTATTTTTGACAAGCACTTCGTCTGAGTCTCAGCGAGTTAGCTCGCCCACAACAGAGCCTGCAGACAACGCCATACAGTGGCGGGTGGGGATCAGCCAAAGTTATCGCCTGGCAATGGAGTCAAAATTCAGCATGGACTTGGCGCAGGGCCAAGCCCTGCCCATCGAGTTATCGCTGAACGGATTACTCAACTTTCAAACCCTAGAAGTGAGTCAAACTCAAAGCCTGGTTGGCCTACAGTTTTCCGAGCTTGATCTGAAAGTTTCCGGCTCGTCCAATGCGCAAACCAATCGCGACCTTAGGCGCGCTTTTCGGGTTCGATATACTCTGGCCGGAGTGCCCAGCGCTTTTGAATTTCCAGAACAATTGGCCGAGGAAAACCGTGAGATATTGCGTAACGTAGTGGCTGTTTTCCAAACCTCTTTGCAGGCTGGTGACGATTGGAAAGCGACCGAACATTATGCGGGGCGCAACTATGAAGCGCGTTATAAGGTGACCAGCCCTGGCGCCATCAGTAAGACTAAATTGCGTTTTGTGAACAGTGATGGATCACCTCTGCGTCAAAATACCGATACCGTAAGCTCTGAAGAAATCATACGAATCGCCGCCAACACTGACTGGCTGACCAGTATGAAACTCACGGAGACAATAGAGTCAAAATCCGCTGATAGAACTCTGGCTGTCAGCCATAGCCGGGCAGAGATTGAATTATTGTCGTCGAGGCATGCATCGCTCAGCAGCGCTTGGGTTTTTCCGGCGAGCCGCAAAGCGGCTAAAAAAGCCGCTGCAGTTAAGCTCTCCTTGCGCGAGGCGAGAGCTCGGTTGAAAAATGGTGTGGCGGGCTTAGGCGGTGTGGCGACGGAGCGGCCGCAATACGTCAGTGCACTCAGCGAACTTGTACGAGGCACTCCTGAGTTGATCTCAGACATCTCCGAGCAGCTAAAAAGTGACACGCTTGCAGACCAAGTTAAGGCTGACCTTTTTCTCGTTTTAGAGTTGGCCGGCAGCGAGCAAGCGCAAAGTGCACTGAGTGCATTGGCCACAGACACAAGCTTGGATGAGATGGGCAATTTACGAGCGATTGTGGCTTTGGCCGGCGTGGAAGTGCCTAATAAGAATGCCGTCGACGCGCTTTGGGATATTGCCTATAGCGGCTTAGCTTATAGCGGAGATGCCCGCCCGGACACGGCTGTACTCGCCTTGGGCAGCATGGCCGGGTCTCTGAAAGTCGCCCAAGATGAAGATGCTGGAATAGCCGATCAATTGCTGAGCGGAGCGTTCAGCTCTGCCAATGAAGACCGAAGATCGGCCTATTTATTGGCTTTGGGTAATACCGGAGACCCATCTTTGCAGCCACAACTATTGCCGCTACTAGATGATCCTTCAGATAAGATTCGCCGTCAAACCGCAGCGCAATTTGAGCGATTTGGCTCGAATCAAGTAGGCAATGAGCTGGCCGAACGCTTCTACACTGAGCCCAGTGGAGAGGTTCAGGGCGCCATAGCCGGTGCTCTGGTCAGCTGGGATTCACCTACGGCGGAAGCCAATATGGCTGTTGTCGCGGCTATACGTTCTGAGCCGAACGAGAAGGCACGCTACAACATGACGCGTTTTTTAGTGGCACATGTAGGCGAATTCCCGGAAAACGAGACGACTTTGCGGCGCTTAGCGCAGACCGAGCAATCGTCTCGCATACGCCGAGAAGTGGCTGCGATGGTCTTTGCTAACAAGAAATAAGGTGCTTGGCTTAAAGACGTTTTAAACACTTTCGTGGTAATAAGCAGTAAGGTTTTTCTTGGTCGCCTTATAGGGAAGAGTGGCTTTTGGCTTTCTCCCCTAAAATTGAATCTTGGCCTTGTAGAAATGTAAACAACTGATGGGGATAAGTTTCAGCCACGGCTGTCTGAACCGAAGGGCGTTTTTCTAGGGCGCTACGCCAAGATTGAAGTGCTGGTAAATTGGCGAACAGGTCTCGTTCTAGCAAGGGGTTTATAACATTAAAGTAGCGAAAAACTGGGGCAAAAGCGGCGTCTACGGCACCAAACTTATCGCCACTAAACCATGGCCCAGGTCCAATGGTGTTCTCTAATACTTGAAACTTACTTTCAATATCTTGAATTGGGCCTGTGAGCAAAACATCGTTTTTGGCTTTGTACAATCGAGCAATGTCTATCAGAACTTGAGAAGCAAACTCCACCCAAGCTAGCTGTTGATGTTTTTCATAAGTGTTCGATGAAAATAGTGGACTATCGCTTATCTCATGAACGTAATGAGAAATGACCGATGACTCAAACAGCACTTGGGTATCATTGATTGCCAGTACGGGTACTTTACCCAGTGGCGATATTGCTAAAAACCAGCTTGGTTTTCGCGCGAGGTCAATATCAACTCTTTCAAACTGCAGCTCTAGCTCCGTCAGCATAATACTAACCCGCTGAACATAGGGGCAAAGCGTGTGGCTTATCAATTTAAAATGCATGTGTAATCTCTCTGTAGGTGATTGCCTGACAGCTTAGAGTGTGCGTAAATGCCTGTAAATATAGAAAATTACAGAATTGGTGTGCACTAATGCAGAGTTTGAATTGGGATGATTTGCGCTTCTTTTTGGCGCTGAGCCGGCATAAAACAGCCACCCACGCGGGTGCTTACCTAGGGGTGAACCACACAACAATTTCCAGGCGAGCGAAGGCTCTGGAAAGCAGCGTGAACACGCGGCTGTTTGATCGCTCTAATGGAGGTTATGCCTTAACACAGGCCGGTGATGATTTATTTAAACACGCGCTTGAGATAGAGGACTTGGTTCAATCCATTGACCGAGATATTTTTGGGCGAGACTCTCAACTGAGCGGCCCCTTAAAAATGACGATTGCTCACGATGTGGCTGAAAGGCTGGTGCTCGATCATATCAAGGGCTTTCATAAAGCCTACCCCCTTATCGACTTAGAGCTGCTTACCACAACGAGTTTGATGAATATGAATACCCGTGAAGCTGACATTGCCTTGCGTTTAACACCTAAACCACCAGAGTATTTAGTTGGGCAGGAAATAGTCCGCTTGCAGCACGGCCTATACACATCCAGCCCCTACTGGTTAGAAAATAAAGCGGCCCCCAGTGTTATTTTATACAGTGACAGTTCTACAAGTTCCCAGTGGGCCAAAGCACACTTCTCCGGGGCGAAGGTGTCAATGAGAGTTGATGATGTAGGCACAATGTGCCAAGCCGTTGCCTGCGATATGGGGGTGGCGCGTTTACCCTGCTACATAGGGGACAGCGATACACGTTTGCGCCGTCTAGATATCAACTTAGACGAGTCGGCGTGGGGGATATGGGTGCTCAATCATGTGGACTTACGCAGCACCGCGCGAGTAAGGGCAGGCAAAGATTTTTTGGTGCGTATTATCCAAAAGCAGATTCCTTTAATTAAGGGGGAAAATTCAGTCTTTGTATAGGTCTAATCTACAGCCAAATGGGTGTTCACCGTTTTCCTACTTTAGTGGGAGGGCATTTACGTTTTGTCGCGAAATGTATTATATGACAAGTTTATGTGTTCTAATTAGTGCTCATCTTTAAGCAGAATCCACTTGCTCAGTAATCTAATATTCGCGTAATTATGACTGATCCTCTTCAAAGCGAAATCCTGCCTGTAGTCGTCTGCGATGACTCCAGCATGGCGCGCAAACAGTTGCAGCGCTCGCTCCCGCAAGATTGGAATGTTGACATAAGCCTTGCGACCAATGGCCTAGAGGCGATGGAGCTGATTCGCTCCCGCGCCAACTGCCTGCTCTTTCTCGATCTTAATATGCCTCATATGGATGGCTATCAAACCTTGGAGCGTATTTCTGCCGAAGGTCTAGCAACGCAAGTTATTGTCGTGTCAGGCGATATTCAGCCCGAAGCGCACGCTCGAGTGACAGAAATGGGTGCACTGGCGTTCATCGAAAAACCGGTTATGGCCGACAATCTCGCAGAACTCTTAGAAGACCTCGGTTTCTACCAGAATATAGGCCTTGCGACACCAAACACAGAGGCTTCTGACCTTCCTGCACTTGGCAATACGCCCACCGTAGATTTACTCGACAGTCTTCAGGAAGTGGCCAACGTGGCGATGGGGCGTAGTGCCGATTTGTTGGCGCGGCTGCTAAATGCCTTTATTCAGCTACCGATCCCAAAAGTGAACTTACTGAATTCCGCCGACTTGAAAATGGCGCTCACCATGACGGAAGCGGGCGCTACATATTCAGCTGTGTGCCAAGGTTTTATTGGCAGTGGCGTGGCCGGTGAGGCCCTGGTGATATTTGACGATACGAGTTTTGCCGATGTAGCTCATTTACTCGCTTGGGAGGGTGAAATCAGCGAGGCCGACGAGTTAGAACTATTGATGGATATGGCCAGCCTTTTGGCCGGCGCTTGCATCAATGGCATTGGCGATCAGTTAGACATCAGTTTTAGTCAGGGTCACCCCATGGTGTTGGGGCAGCATGTTGCCATCGGCGATTTGGTTTCTGAGTCAGTACATCAATGGAATGAAATACTCGCTGTAGAAATCACCTACCACATTGAAAATCACGATATTAATTGTGATTTATTGCTCTTATTCACGGAAGATTCAATAGAAGCCTTAAAGCAAAGGTTTGCGGTTTTATTTTCCTGAGGTGAGTGAAATGCTCGAAATAGACGACTTTACTTATGAGTTCCATTGGCTCATGGACATGTTGCAAACCATTGATGTGGGTTTGTGCGTGCTCGACAAAGATTTGAAAGTAAAGGTGTGGAACGGCTTCATGGAAAACCACAGTGGCCTGCGACCCGAGGATATAAAAGACCAAAACCTGTTTGATATAATGCCAAATTTGCCGGAAGCGTGGTTGCGGCAAAAAACCAAAGCGGTTTTTCTATTGGGTACTCGCAGCTTCAGCACCTGGGAACAGCGACCTTATTTATTTCCTTTCAAAAATTATCGCCCTGTCACAGGGGTTCAGCCTCACATGTTTCAAAACATCACTTTCACACCACTTAAGTCGGTGACTGGTGAAATAGATCATGTGTGCTTAATTGTGTACGACGTAACCGATGTGGCCACCCATAAAAAATCCCTGCTTGGCGCCAACGAAACACTTGCCCATTTGAGCCGTACCGACGGTTTAACCAAACTGAACAATCGCGCTTGCTGGGAAGAGCACTTAGTGAGTCAATATTCTCGCTACCGCCGATACAAGGGTGAGTGTTGCGTGGTGATGTTTGATATTGATCACTTTAAAAAGGTTAACGATTCTTATGGGCACCCAGCAGGTGATGAAGCAATTCGCGCCGTGTCGGCCACCCTGCTGGAGCACGCCCGAGAAACGGACATTGCCGGTCGTTACGGAGGGGAAGAATTTGGGATTATTTTGCCGGAAACCGGCGAAGAGGGTGCCATTATTATGTGTGAGCGCTTGCGTTTAGCCATTGAAGCCATTCGCATTAATCACGACGGCCACAGCTTTCAATTTACCGTGAGTTTAGGGATTAGTGTCTTGGATGAAGGCTGCACCGACTACAAAACTTGGTTAGCGTGTGCCGACCAAGCCCTGTATGTCGCGAAAGACCAAGGGCGTAACCAAACTCAGGTGTTTGGCCGCACCCAGTAGCGTGTCTGCTTTATTGGCAGTTTAAGTTGGCTTCATGAGCCGAGTTGGGTTCTATGCGAATGTCGGCAATATTCACCGCAAATTCACCATCACTCATCAGTTCGAAAGGCGTGAATATTTTTCCGAGGTTTGCGCCCGCGTTTTGAAAGCATTGCAAGTCAATGCTCATGCTTTGCCATTGTCCCACTGGGGCGGTTTTAATTTGCTTGCCCACATCAAGTTTTGCCTCACAACTGTCTTCGCAACCCATACCGATATATACGTTCTTGGACGCTGAACTGTCGACTTTCAAATTCATCACCAACGATGCATTAGCCTCTCGATAAGAGCGTAAATCAGACGGAAAGGCACTGCTAATGGAAACCTGAGCTGGGCCTGTATATATAAGTTCTAAGGCGTCTTCCTGAACTATTTTATCAATCGTGCGCAGTGCCAATGTGTCGTTCTTTTGCTGGCTGCTAGTAACTTCTTGACGAGAATTCTGTCCGCCTATCCACAGTGACCACGGTGTTTTAACTGCGCGGTCAAATAGGGCTAAGTCAGGCAGTGTTTCGCTGCTGCTCTGAATGGTTTCCGACAAATTGTTTGACAGGATATTTTCTTCGCTAGAACTCGTTCCATAGCTCAATCCAAAGCCGTAGGGCAATAAACCCACAGAGTTTTCGTCATATCGGTTGATCGCCGTTTGCCTGGGGTTTGCGGGCCAAGTGAATGACAGTTTACCGGTAAAATCAAATTGGATGTCGCCGTTGGGTTTGCTGAAGATAAGGTCGGCAACGCCACCGCCTTCAGTGCCCGGTAACCAAGCGACCAAAAAAGCATCCGAAGCATTTAGTTCGGGATTCACCCAAAGTGGTCGACCAGTGATGAAAACCGACACCACTTTTATGCCTTGAGATTTTAATTTCTTAAGCAGAGCCAGGTCTTTTTTGTGGCCGCGTTGATATTCTAGGTTATCAAGGTCGCCGTTGCCCTCTGCGTAGGGCTCCTCGCCAAAGACCACAATGGCAAGGTCTGGTTTTTTCGTGAAGTGTCCGTCTACGCTCAATTCACTGCTGCCACCCGCGGCTTTCATACTTGCTTCAATACCGTCGTAAATAGATGTTGCTCCAGGGAAATCTTCATTGCTATTACCTGTGCCTTGCCAAGTAATGCTCCAGCCACCGGATTGCTTGCCAATGTTGTGAGCCCCATCACCACTTACTAAGACGTGTTGCTTAGGTGACAGAGGTAGGAGGGTGTTCGTGTTTTTCAGCAGAACTAATGATTGGCGCACCGCGTCGCGAGCGATTTCTCGGTGGGCTTTAGAGCCGATAATGTTCGCTTTTCCTGAGAACGGGCGATTGGCCGGGCTTGGTTTATCAAATAAGCCGGCGCGAATTTTCACCCGCAAAATCCGCCTTACCGCGTCGTTTACTCGTGCCTCGCTAATTTCTCCACTTTTTACTTGGGCCACGGTGTTGTGAAATAGAGGTTTCCAAGAGGCGGTAGGGGCCATGTAAATATCTAAGCCCGCGTTAGCTGCTTGGCTGCAGCTTTCGTTGCTGCAATTGGCAATTTGACCATGGCCGTTCCAGTCACCCACTACCAGGCCATCGAAACCCATACGATCTTTTAATACCTCAGTTAACAGGTAGTGACTGCCGTGATTTTTTTCACCGTGCCAGCTATTAAACGAGGCCATCACCGTTTGTGCGCCGGCATTGAGACCGCCTACATAACCCTGCGCGTGAATATCAAAAAGCGCTTGCTCTGAATCAGTATTGTTGCCTTGATCATCGCCGCCTTCGGTACCACCGTCGCCGAGGAAATGTTTAACGGTACTAATCACCTGCTGATCGCCCAGAAAATTGTCGCCAATTCGTCCCTGCAAGCCTTCGACAATAGCCTCTGCGTAAGCTTTTACTATTTCTGGGTCTTCAGAGTAGCCTTCGTAAGTTCGGCCCCAGCGATCATCTCTGACCACGGCTACCGTTGGTGCAAAGACCCAATCGATGCCCGTCACCATAACTTCTTTGGCCGTTGCAGCGGCAATTTTTTCAATGAGCGAAGGGTTGTTTGCAGCACCAAGGCCAATGTTGTGTGGAAATAAGGTTGCGCCAATAACATTGTTGTGGCCGTGCACCGCGTCGGTGCCCCACAGGGTTGGAATAGTGGAGCCGTCGAGGGAATCATCAACCGAGGCCTGATACATTGCTTCGGCAAGTTCAATCCAATCTTTTGGGCTAGCGTGTTTTTGGCCGCCAGGAAAGGAACCGCCACCATTGAGATAAGAACCAAAACCGTATTCACGCATATCTTCTACTGTGACGTCGCGAATTTCTGGTTGAATCATCTGCGCTACTTTCTGCTCGGGAGTCATGCTCGCGAGCATGGCTGAAATTCTTGCTTCTAGCTTCTCATTTGGCTTAATGGGTGTGCTCAATGCCGGCCAAATTTCCTCTTTAGCGGCAGTGGTAGTTTCAAGGGTAGAATTTGAACAAGCCGTAGCCGCGGCCAAAGCCGTGCAAACTAACAGAGTGGAAAGTGGGCGATTAATATTCATGCAAAATTTTTCTCAGTTTGATTTTGGCTGATTCGCGCGTTAAGAAAATCTCGGTAAGCAAGGCCGCTAGCTTTTATTGTTCGCTGCTGGTTTTGATAGTCTACATACACAATGCCAAAGCGTTTTACATAACCTTCAGCCCATTCAAAATTATCCATCAAGCTCCAAGCGAAATAAGCCTGAATATCTACTCCGGCTAGCGTGGCCTCGTGAACGGCATTTAGATGCGTATTGAAGTAGTCTAGGCGGCGGACATCATTGACCTCACCTCTCACTAGAATGTCGTCCATGGCCGCGCCGTTTTCGGTAATGTAAACAGGCGGTAGATGGTAGTTTTTGTGCAGTGAAACCAAGAGGTCGGTGAAACCTTGTGGGTATATTTCCCAGCCCATTTCGGTGACTTCAGCCGACTCTGGAACGGCTTGGCTAAAACCGTGGTCAGCGTCCACCTGACAGATTGCGCGGGTATAATAGTTCACGCCCACGTAGTCGATGGGGTGTGCAATTAATGCTAAATCTCCGGCCAAAATGTCGGGTTGCTCTGCAAGGGGCAGCTGTGCGAGTAGGGCGGGGTATTGTCCTTCTAGCACGGGCTTTATGTACCAGTGATTAAAATGCGCATCCGCCAACTCTGCCGCCTGAGTATCTTCTTTGTTTTGGCTCTTTGGGTAACAGGGCGTAAAGTTCAAAACAATGCCGTTTTTTGATTCCGGGCTGTTTTCTGCCAACACCTGCATCGCCAAGCCGTGGGCTAGTAAAAGGTGATGTGCGGCTTTTTTTCCGTATTGCTTACCCACCAAACCAGGTGCATGAATACCGGTTTCATAACCTAGATAGGCGCTGCAAAACGGTTCGTTTAAGGTGGCGTATGAATAGACCCGATCGCCAAAAGCCTGAGTAATGAGGTCCACATAGTGGCGAAACTGATAAGCGGTGTCACGATTAAGCCAGCCACCTTCGTCTTCCAAGTATTGAGGCAGGTCCCAGTGATAGAGCGTGACATAGGCTTTGATATTCTTGACCCGAAGGCGATCCAGGATGGCGATATAGAAATTCACGCCTTCAGGGTTTAATTGCCCATTTTGATGCATCACCCTGGGCCAGGAAATGGAAAACCGGTAGGCGTCAACGCCCAGGGAATCAATCAGATCAATGTCTTCTTGCCATAAATTGTAGTGATCGCACGCATGCTTTCCATTTGAGTTGTCAGCAATTTTATGGGGGGTATCGCAAAAAGTATCCCATATGCTAGGCAAACGTTTCTGGTGAGCGCCTTCAATCTGAAATGACGCTGTGGCCACCCCGAAGGTGAAGTCAGCAGACTGTAGTGGTGATTGTGGGGGTAGTGACAATTTCATAGCTATTTTTTTTATTCTCGTCTGCTTTAGGCCGGGTCGGTGCATCCACCTTTGCGTTTTCAGTGTGGTGTGGTATAAATGAAAGCGCTTACATTTCTTCAGGGCAGGTTAGCCCTTTGCGGATTAAAGGTCAACAACTTTGCTTGAACCCTGTATAAAGTACTTTGTGGTCAGGCAGGGAAAGACACTATCAATAATAAAAAAATGCTTAACAGTGAGAGAAATATGCTTAAAGTGAAAGAGAAAATTGCCTACGGCCTTGGCGACACTGCCAGCAATATCATTTTCCAAACCATCATGTTGTTTTTGACTTTTTTCTATACCGACATTTTTGGTATCTCCCCTGCGGTTGTGGGTACGCTTTTCTTAGTGGTGCGTATTTTTGACGCGGTAACCGACCCGTTAATGGGCGCTCTATGTGATCGAACTGAAACGCGCTGGGGTAAATTCCGACCTTATCTACTTTGGCTGGCCGTGCCCTTCGGCGCAATTTCAGTGTTGGCCTTTACAACCCCCGACCTATCGCCGCAAGGGAAAGTAATTTACGCTTTTGTTACCTACGGCCTGCTAATGATGGCCTATACCGCAATCAATATTCCGTATTCGGCGCTGGGAGGTGTGCTCACCGCAAACTCAGAAGAGCGGGTTTCCGTGCAGTCGTACCGATTTGTATTTGGTATGTTGGGAGGCTTATTGGTTACCGCCTGCACACTGCCGCTGGTGGCCTGGTTTGGCGACGGCGACCAAGCTCTGGGTTATCAGCGCACTATAATGGCCATGAGCGCACTGGGTATTGTGCTATTTTTCTTGTGTTTTGCCGGTACGAAAGAGCGGGTGTCGCCGCCTAAAGATCAGGGCAGTAGTATCAAAGAGGACATGAAGTCGCTGCTGAGTAATGATCAATGGCGAGTGCTTTGTGTCGCGGCGCTGTTGTTATTAACTGGTATGGTTCTGCGCAGCACCCTGTCTATTTACTATGTGAAATACTATTTGGGACGCGTTGATTTAGTCACGGCCTTTGTCACCGTGGGCATGATTGGCAATATACTTGGCTGCGCGGCGGCTCAACCTTTGGCGAAGCGGGTGTGTAAAGTGAAGGCGTATATCGCCTTGCAGTTAATTGCGGCGGCTTTGTGTTTAGGTGGTTACTTTATCAGCGGCGAGCAAATTGTTTTGGCTTTTATCGGCAATTTTTTATGGTGCTTCTTTCTACAAATGGCAACACCTCTACTGTGGGCCAAAATGGCGGACACCGTGGATTATGGCCAGTGGAAAACCGGGGTCAGAATTACCGGCATGGTCTATTCAGCCATAGTCTTTTTTATTAAGATGGGCTTGGCCATCGGTGGGGCAATGGCTGGCTGGTTGTTGGCTTATTACGGCTATCAGGCCGATGCCGAACAAAGTGAAGCAACCCTGCAGGGTATCCTGCTGTCATTCACGGTTTTTCCTGCCATAACGTCTATTTTAGTTGCGCTGGTTATGCGTAAATACACCCTAAACACACAAAAAGTAGAAGAGATCCAAGTGGAGCTCAATAGCAGGGCGAACGCGTGATCTACCTTAATTTCAATAAAGAGTTGTTCTGAATATGGCCACAATTTACCAAGTATCTGAGTTGGCCGGCGTATCTTTGGCCACGGTGTCCAGGGTGATGAACAAGAACGCTAGGGTGAGCGAAAAAACCACCAAGAAAGTAGAGGAGGCCATGGAGACCCTGGGTTATAGACCCAACTCCATGGCGCGCTCGCTGGCCTCAAACCGTTCTAACAGTGTGGGTTTGCTTGTATCGGAAGTACACGGCCCATTTTATGGCGCTATGATGAGCGGCATCGAATCTGAACTGAGAGCCTCAGGGATGCACGTGATTATTGCCGCGGGCCACAGTGAAGAGGCCACAGAAAAAGACGGTATTGAGTTTTTAATCGACCGCAGTTGTGATGCGCTCATTCTTCACGTTGAAGCAGTCAGTGACGAATATTTACTAGAGCTGAGCCGCGGCAGAACCCCCTTTGTGTTAATCAACCGCGATGTAGAGAGCATTGAAGACAACTGCATCTGCTTAGACAACGAGCTGGGTGGTTACTTAGCCACACGCTCTGTTCTCGACCAGGGCCACACGCACATTGCCTACATATCGGGTCCTTTGTGGAAGAAAGACGCCAAAGAGCGTTATCTGGGCCATCAGCGCGCTCTGCAAGAGAGCGGTTTAACGCAGAGCTCAAGTCTGAGCTTTGAAGGCGATTTCCAAGCCGAAGGGGGCAGTCAGGGAATGCGCCATTTATTAGCCAGCCCCGACGCTTTTACGGCAGTGGTGTGCGGCAATGATGAAATGGCGTCAGGTGCGATGGATGAAGTGCGTGACCAGGGCCTTGCGATCCCGGGTAATATTTCCGTACAAGGTTTTGATAACGTGGGGTTCTCGAATTATATGTTCCCAAAACTCTCTACTGTTGATTACCCCGTTGAAGCGATGGGGGTGATGGCGGCCCGCTGGGTGTTAAAAAATGTCTACAATAAGAATGACTTAGCGGTAAAAAATGTATTTCGCCCAAAACTGATCGCCCGAGACTCAGTCAAAAAACTGCCCAGATAGTTTGGCTCAATGCCAGCTCAGTTCACTTAATAAGCAAAAATATTATTGACACCGAGGTGTAAATCCTCTAATTTTTGTAAGCGCTTACACGAAGTGTGGTTTGGCAAGCTCTTTTTTTTAGATGTAATTGTAAGCGCTTACATTGGTGCTCTTGCCGAACGCACCTAGAATTCTATAATAATGACGAGATGAGCATTCACTATGTCTATGAAAACAAAAGCATTTAAAAGAACGCACCTAGCCGCGGGTATTTCTTTCGCGCTGGGTATGACCGCAATGATACCTGCTTTAGCACAAGATACCGTGACAGACGCCGATCGCGCCTACGCGGACACGCTTGAAGAAATTGAAGTAGTCGGTATTCGGGGCAGCCTGATGCGCGCTATGGACATCAAGCGCAATTCCAGCGGTGTAGTTGACGCCATTTCCGCCGAAGACATGGGTAAGATGCCCGACGCAAACTTGGCTGAATCTCTGCAGCGCATAACGGGTGTGTCGATCAACCGCAACAACGGCGAAGGCCAGGAAATTACCGTTCGGGGTTTGGGTCCAAACTTCAACCTAGTCACCCTGAACGGCCGTCAAATGCCTGCTTCCGGTCTAGAAGTTGACACGGTGAACGCTTCTCGTTCTTTCGACTTTAGTAATATTGCGTCTGAAGGCATTTCCGGTGTCGACGTCTATAAAACCTCTCGCGCCGACATTTCTACCGGTGGCATGGGCGCAACAGTTAACGTACGCACCACACGCCCCCTAGATGACCCCGGTTTGAAATTCACCTTAGGCGGTAAAGCGGTTTATGACGAGTCTCGTTTAGATGCCGAACTTACTCCAGAAATTTCAGGTTTATTCAGTCAAACCTTTGCCGACGACACCATTGGGGTGGCCTTGTCGCTGAGCCGACAAGAGCGTGAAGGCGGCTATCGTCAAGCGTCGGTACCGAATGGCTGGCACACCCAGTCCACTCAGCAGGTAGACGGTTGGTTTGCAGGGGTTGGCCTTACTAGCGGCGAACTGACTGAGCAGGACCATATCCTTCGCCCACAAAACATTGAATACAATTTCACCGAGTTTGAGCGCGATCGCACTAATGGCCAGCTTACGCTTCAGTACGCACCTACAGATTCAATCACTGCGACCCTGGATTACACCTATTCAGAGCAGGAAATTGCCTCTACCAACAACACCCTGAACGTCTGGTTTTGGGAAGGTGAAGGGCTAGACGAAGAAAACACCGAGTGGGCTTTAGGTAGTGCCGACAATGCCGGTGGCAACGTTTACTATCCTGTAGTGTTCAACCATTTTGGCGGTGATGACACGGTTTTTGGCACAGCTGATTTTGCCCAAGTGAATGAAAACAATTCAGTGGGTCTGAACGTTGAATGGATAGTAAATGATCGCTTGGTGTTGGAATTTGATTACCATAATTCAGACGCGTCCTCCAAAGCCAACAGCCCCTATGGCAACAGCTCTGTGATTCAAGTTGCTAACTACGGTCTTCGTGCCGGTGCGGTGGTTGATTTCGGTCAAGACTTCGCGGCTTTGGGTTTGCGCAGCGCAGCGGGCGGATTTCTATCAGCCAGTGACTTTAGCGCTAGCAGTTTACAGCCAACTGGTAGTTCGCTACGTAACAGCCAGTTTGTAAATGACATCGAACAAGTTCAGATCAAAGGTAGTTTTGACCTGAATGAAAGCGGAATTACCAGTATTGACTTTGGTGTGTCTCGCACAGACAACTCTATTCATCGCGGCTTGATGGTGGCGCAGCGTGACAACTGGAGCGCTGCTAACGGCGACCCATCTGAACTGAGTGATGAAGTATTTACCGCGCTTAGCCTGCAAGGCGATTTTGATGCGGCCAATGGCACGGGCCAGCTGGCCAATGGCGCCGGCTCTTTTGACATGTTTGATCTGTACTACGGCTTTGCATTTGCCGACAACGCTGCCGACGTAGTGGCGAGCCAGGCGCCGGCGAACAGCGCTAATACCGTGAACGCATCGGTGTGGCCTTGTGCAGACCGTTTCTGCGTGACAAACCAATGGACAACGGATCAGTCGACTGAGGAAATTAGCACCGCAGCTTATGTGCAGGCTAATTTTGAATCTGAGTTGGATGTGGGTATTCTGCGCGCAAGCCTAGGTTTGCGTTATGAGGAAACAGAAGTAGAGTCTAGCGCTGTGGTTCCGGCCTATACAGGCATAGATTGGGTTGCTGATAACGAATTCAGTTTGGTCGACTCCGGAGAGAGCACGTCTTCATTGTTTGAGTCAGACTATGACTATGTACTCCCCAACTTGGACCTTAGCTTAGAGCTAAAAAATGACATTATCTTAAGAGCTTCAGCGAGTAAGTCTATCGCTCGCCCGAATTACAATGACATTTCAGGTGGCGTAGCCATTGGCACTTTGCGCAACCTTGAAGGTGATGCTCAAAGAGGTGATCCAACACTGCTTCCCCATGAGTCTACGAACTTTGACTTGTCTTTTGAGTGGTATTTTGACGAAGCAAGTTATGTTGCCTTGGGATTTTTCCAAAAAGACGTGAAGAATTTTGTGGGTAGCTCAACGACTTCAGAAAACCTATTTGGTTTGCGTAACCCCTCTCAAGGGCCACGTTTTCAAGCGGCTGTGGCGGCCTTGGGTAATGGTGCAAGCTCTGCCGATATTCGTGATTACGTGATTGCCAATTACCCTGAAACGGTAAGCGGTAACCGCATTCACTCAACATCAGATGATCCGCTTTACAGCTTCAACACTACTGTGCCAATTAACGAATCTGAAGCAGATATTGAAGGTGTAGAATTTGCGATACAAAAAACTTTCGAATCAGGTTTTGGCGCAATATTTAACTTAACTTGGGTAGACAGCAACGCCGATTTTGACCGCGCTGAATTTGACAACCAGTTCGCGCTGGACGGACTCAGCGACACAATGAATGCTGTGTTGTTTTATGAAGACGAAAAATTCTCTGCGCGCTTGGCCTACAACTGGCGCGATGAGTTTCTTATCAACATCAATAGAAGTCATGGCAATCCTGAATTTGTTGAGGAATATAGCCAAATTGACCTGAATATGAGCTACCAATATAACGAGCAACTCTCGGTGTTTATGGAAGGTTTGAACTTAGGCAATGAAACCGCACGCTCATTTTCTCGTTATGAAGGTGCATTGCAGAGTGCTACTGAATCGGGTGCTCGGTACAACCTCGGTGTTCGCTACACTTTCTAGAGTGATAGCAGCATAGAGTGTGTAAGAAAACCAAAAGCCGCTGGAAACAGCGGCTTTTTTACTTTAGAAGCTTACAAGCCAAAGGCAAAATGTTTACGGCTGAGTGTATGCTATGATTATTTTTCGGCTCGAGTGGGTGCTTTAAAATGGTGAACACATGAACGCAACAATAAATCGAGTGCTTGTCGTGGGTGGGGGCACCGCAGGCTGGCTGACGGCGGCGCGCTTGGCCTTCGATCATCGTGCTGATCAAAATGACGGCCTCTCGGTGACACTCATCGAATCTCCAGACGTAGGGCCTATTGGCGTTGGAGAAGGGTCGTGGCCAACCCTGCGGATGACACTGCGTGAAATAGGTGTCTCTGAAATGGAGTTTATTCGCTGTTGCGACGTGTCCTTTAAGCAAGCCTCAAAATTCGTTGCTTGGCGCACCGGCCAAAGCGATGATTATTACTATCATCCCTTCACGCCGCCAGAGGGGGCTTTAGCCCTCGATCTTAATCGAGCATGGCTGAAACATCAGGCCGATAAACCCTTTGCCTTTGCCGTGTCTGCACAGGCCCAACTCTGTGAATCTGGCTTAGCGCCCAAGCAGATTCAAACACCAGAATATGCCGCATTTTCCAACTACGGCTACCATCTTGACGCGGGAAAGTTTGGCCAATTTTTACAGCGACACTGTGTTGAAAAATTGGGTGTCAAATATATTCAAGACCATATCGTACAGGTTAATCCAGGCGCTGACGGTGCCATAGAGTCATTGACTTGTCGCGCCTCAGGTGAGGTGGAGGCCGATTTATTTGTTGATTGCAGCGGCGGTGCTGGCTTGCTCATCGACAAGCATTTTAATGCCCCTTTTATCGATCGCAGTGAGGTGCTCTTTAATAATCGAGCGATGGCGGTGCAAGTGCCTTACGACACGCCAGATCAAGATATTCAATCTTCCACCTTGAGCACGGCGCAATCGGCGGGGTGGATTTGGGACATAGGCCTGCAGTCTAGGCGCGGTTTGGGTTATGTCTATTCTGATGCGCACATCAGCAAAGAAGAGGTATGGGAAACTCTAAAAACCTACATTAAACAAAGCACGAAACAGGTGGATATCGAAGCTCTCAAGCCTCGAGACCTGTCCTTTCGTCCAGGCTACCGCTCTACGCCCTGGGTGAAAAATTGTGTGGCTGTGGGTATGTCAGCGGGATTCATTGAGCCGCTTGAAGCCTCGGCTATTGCGATGGTTGAAATATGTTCCAAAACCATCAGCAACGAACTGCCCGCGAGCAAGCGCGCCATGGAAATTGTTGCGGAGCGCTTCAATACCCGGTTTGTTCAGCGCTGGGAGAGCATCATCGATTTCCTAAAACTGCATTATTACTTGAGCGAGCGGGAAGACTCAGCGTACTGGCGAGATAATAAACGAGCCTCAAGTGTGCCAGATTCGCTCAAAGACCTGTTGGAATTGTGGCGACATCAAATTCCGAGTACCGCTGATTTCCAACACATTCTTGAGCTGTTTGGCCCGCCCAGCTACCAATACGTGTTATATGGCATGGGTTATAAACCTGAAGAGCGCATTACGGCATCGCGTCGAGATAACGACGAGTTAGCGCTTCGTAATTTTCAACAAATTGAAACAACGCTGCAAAAAGGCTTGCGTGGTTTGCCGAGTAACCGCGCCTTACTAAAGGCCATTGTTAGTCAGTAAAAGCAAGGATATAAAAATTGGATTGCAAGGCAGAGAGCATATGACAAATTTGGCAGTTCTTAATAATGTAGATCACAAAGATCTGAAAATTGATACGCAGCGTTCGGCTGCAATGGGCGACAATTACATGTGTGTGCCTACCTTTCCCCGCGAATTTAGGGCGGTGCAAGCGCATTACCCCATTGTTTTTGCCAAAAATGATAGTTCAGGTGAATATACGCCTTTAGCGCTATTGGGTTTGCAAGACGACGAAAATTTGTTTCTCGTGGACGGGCAGTGGGACGCGCGCTACATCCCCTTGTGTGCTGAAGCCAAGCCTTTCCTTATTGGTGCAGGTGGTAGTGGCTTGGGTCATGAAGAGCAGCCTTGGGTCATCCATGTAGACATGGACAGTCCCAAGCTCAGCAATGACAAGGGCCTTAGTCTTTTTAAAGAAATGGGCGGTAATAGCCCATATTTGGATCGTGTTCGCGAGGTGCTCAGTCACGTTAAAGAAGGCATTTCCGAGGTGAAACCGTTTATTGAGCTGTTGACTAAATACGATTTGCTGGAGCCCTTTGCAGTGGAAACCACTCTGAAAAATGGGCAAAAGTATAAATTTCAGGGCTTTCATGTCATTAACGAAGAGCGCTTGGCAAAACTTTCTGGCGAAGAGCTCAGTTATTTGCACGCTAGCGGTTATTTATTTGATATTTATATGCAGGCGGCGTCGCTCAGCAATTTTTCGGCTTTGTTTGACCGCAAAAACAGGACGCTATAAATTACTGACACTAGCGTGCTAAATAATGAGGGTAGGGCGTGGAAGTAAACACAATAGAGTGCAGGGCCGATTTCGTACTTGATGACCGTGTTTTGTTGTCTCAGAACCCTATTGTTCTTCGCGGCTTGGTAGCTCATTGGCCTATTGTTGAACACGCGACGGTTTCCGGTGAAGCGGCCGCGCAGTATGTTTCTAAGCTGTATAACGGCCGACCTATCACACTGGTTCATGGCGAGCCGGATATCGGCGGGCGGGTTGCCTACAATGCCGAGCTGTCAAAATTGAATTGTCATTCGCTGAAAACCTCTCTCCCCGAGGCTATGAAATTAATGCTGGGGGAACGCGATCGTGAACATAAACATTTATATTACATGGGCACCACCTTCACCGACGCAATTATGCCCATGTTTCGTAAGCAGCATGCTCTGGAACTCGGTGCGGCTGCGCATCAATATATTTGGATGGGCAATCGCAGTTGTATTCCGGCGCATTATGATTTACCCGATAACATTGCCTGCAACGTAGTCGGGCGTCGTCGCTTCACCTTGTTTCCACCAGAGCAAGTGACAAATTTGTATGTGGGGCCTCTCGACTTTACCCCAGCCGGCCAGGCCATCAGCCTAGTGGACATCCGTAATCCCGATCTAGATCGTTTCCCAAAATACGTAGAGGCACAAAAGCATGCCCAAGTGGTAGAGCTTGCGCCGGGTGATGCCATATTTCTGCCGAGTATGTGGTGGCATCACGTTGAAGGCTTGGACGATTTTAACGTCTTGGTGAATTACTGGTGGCGTCGATCACCTGCTTATATGAGCAGCCCAGCAGATGTTCTAGAGCTCGCGTTGTTGTCAATTCGAGATCTGCCGAAAGAACAAAAACAACATTGGAAGCACTTGCTAGATCACTATGTATTTGACGCAGACGATGAGACCTCTGCGCATATTCCAGAACCGGCGCGGGGCAGTCTTGGCGTCATGAACGATACCCTTGCTCGAAAAATTCGCGCAAAAGTTTTGTCCCGCCTGAATCGATAGCGTTGAATAGGCTGCTGTTCCGCGAGTATTAACGAGATGAGTATAGATATGTTAGAAACCAACAAAGAAATCAATAGTGTAGTGATTGCCGGTGGCGGCACTGCGGGCTGGATGGCTGCTGCTGCATTGTCTTCGCTGATTGGCAACAAAATCAAGGTGACCTTGATTGAGTCGGATGACATACCCAGTGTAGGGGTTGGCGAAGCGACCATTCCACCATTATTGACCTTTCATCGCTTGTTAAAAATTGACGAGCAGGAATTTATGAAAGCCTGCCAAGCAACGTTTAAGTTGGGCATTAGCTTTGAAAACTGGCGCAACCCGAAGCACGAATACTTTCACTCTTTTGGCAGCACTGGCCAAGATTGCTGGGCGGCGACCTTTCACAATTTCTGGCTGAAGTCGCTAGAGGATGGTTACACTGAAGGCTTTGAAGAGTACTGCCTTGAAATTCAGGCCGCGCGTAAAAATCGCTTTGCTCACACTCGTGACAATACCCTGAATTATGCCTATCACTTTGACGCGTCTTTATACGCTGGTTTTCTGCGTAAAATATCTGAGCGCAAAGGTGTGCGACGTCAGGAGGGCACCATTGTACGGGTTGAGCAAAACGTCGAGAACGGATACATCGAAGCCTTGCACTTGAAAGACGGCACTCGGGTAGAAGGCGACTTATTTATAGACTGCAGTGGGTTCCGTGGCTTGCTCATAGAGCAAACGCTCAACGCCGGATATGAAGATTGGTCGCACTGGTTGCCCTGTGACAAGGCCGTGGCGGTGCAAACTGAATCTCAAGGAGAAATGACACCTTATACCCGTTCCACCGCTCATGAAAGTGGTTGGCGCTGGCGTATCCCCCTGCAGAATCGAGTAGGCAATGGTTTGGTTTACTGCAGTAAGTATCTATCGGATGAAGACGCAGAGAAAAAGCTTCTCGACGGGGTTGAAGGCCGCTTATTGAACAAACCTCGAGTGATACCCTTTAGGGCGGGGCGTAGGCGTAAAACCTGGGTGAAAAACTGCGTGGCTATTGGTTTGTCCAGTGGTTTTATCGAGCCCTTGGAGTCCACAAGCATCCACCTCATTCAGCGCGCGATCATACGCCTATTGCAGCTATTTCCCTCTCAGGGCGTTAAAGCGCCTGACGTGGCCGAGTTTAATCGCCAGTCAGAATCGGAAACCAACTACATTCGAGATTTCATAATCTTGCACTACAAGGTCACTGATCGCACAGACAGCGAATTCTGGCGTTATTGTAAAAACATGGCTGTGCCAGAGTCATTACAGCGTAGAATCGATTTATTTACCCGCTGTGGCCGTATTTTTCGGGAAGATGTAGACTTGTTCTTGGAAAATTCCTGGGTTCAGGTGATGATGGGGCAGGGTATCGTGCCAGAACAGTATCATCCGATTGTAGCGGCCATGAGCGCTCAGGAGCAGAAGGTTTTTCTAAACGGCATTCGAAGCTCTGTAGCGCGAACTGTAGAGCAGCTGCCGCCCCATGAACAATTTATTCAACAGTATTTAGGAAAGAGTTAATGCCAAAAGCGGTAAACGAGGCCAAGGTGTCCTCCGGATCAGACACAGTAACAGAGCTTGTTATTGTCGGTGGAGGGTCGGCGGGCTGGCTTACCGCGGGAATATTAGCCGCAGAGCACCTCAGTCATACTGATACAGGTTTGAAAATTACCTTGGTTGAGTCGCCCGATGTCAAACCTATTGGTGTTGGCGAAGGCACTTGGCCAACCATGCGCGCCACTTTAAAAAAAATCGGTATTTCAGAAACAGAATTTTTGCGTGAATGCGACGCATCTTTTAAGCAGGGTTCAAAATTTTGTGCCTGGCAAAATGGTGTGATAGCAGACAGTTATCACCACCCGTTTTCACTGCCTCATCAATACGCCACTTATAACTTAGCCGAGGCTTGGCAGGCACAAAATAGGCAAACACCTTTTGCCGATGCCGTGTCATTTCAAAGCCAGCTGTGTGGGGGGCACCAAGCACCCAAACAGATGACAACCCCTGAATACGCTTTTATGGCCAACTATGGCTATCATTTGGACGCCGGAAAGTTTGCCGTTTTACTGCAGAAACACTGCACAGAAAAGTTAGGTGTGGTTCACGTTCGCGACCATGTAACGCAAGTTAATTCAGCGGAAAACGGCGACATTGCCTCGGTGAGCACGCAGCATCATGGCAAGCTTGAGGCTCAGCTGTTTGTTGATTGCACGGGCTCACGCTGCTTGCTCTTGGGCGAACACCTAGGCGTGCCATTCGAATCTAAAAAAGATACTTTGTTCATTGATTCGGCCTTGGCCATTCAAATTCCCTATGAAAACCCTGCAGATCCTATTAATTCTTTCACCCTTTCAACCGCTCAGTCGGCTGGCTGGGTGTGGGATATTGGTTTGCAGTCGCGTCGAGGAGTAGGGCACGTATACTCCAGCAGCCACACTGACAAAAGCAGTGCAGAGGATGCACTGCAACGTTATCTCGATGCAAACCCCGGTGACTTTGCCAAAGCCACAGAAGTACGCAGTTTGAGTTTTAATCCCGGACACCGTCAGAAGTTCTGGGAACGCAACTGTGTAGCCGTAGGCATGGCGGCCGGTTTTATCGAGCCCTTAGAAGCGTCGGCCTTGGTGATAGTGGAGTTGTCAGCTTCCATGATCAGTGACCAGCTTCCCGCTAACCGGGCGGTGATGGACACTGTGGCCAAGCGTTTTAACGACACCTTCTTGTATCACTGGGCGCGAGTGATCGATTTTCTGAAGTTGCACTATGCTCTATCTGAACGGCGCGATTCTTCATTCTGGGTGGATAATACTCGGCCTGAAAACCTCCCCGAAAACTTGCAGACCCTCCTGAACTTGTGGCGTTATCAAGCACCTTGGCATCATGATTTAAACCGCTCTGACGAGCTGTTTTCTACCGCGAGTTTTCAGTATGTGCTCTACGGTATGGGTTTTAAAACCGAACCGCGCGCTACCGCACGGCGACGTGACAATCAGGCCAAAGCTGAGCAATTGTTTGCTGAAAACACTAAGCGCACGGAAAAAATGCTCTCGATTATGCCCAGTAATCGCGAATTGCTCGACAAGATCAATGAGTTTGGACTGCAAACTATTTAGTACCTCTCTATAATTCATTGCTTTAGTCAGGGTGATTAGCTCTCAATGCTCAATTAGCGGCTGCTGCAAAGCCTATTTGTTCCTAATTTAACAAAAGCTAATGTGGATCAAGCATTTCGCACCTCAACTCCGTTTTAATACCGTGAATTTTCTCGGAGAATAAATTGTGGGTATGTCAGAGCGTATAAATAAGACAGATGATTACCAGAAGATGGCGGGCACCGCAGCGGTGTTCGTTATCGCTGACCTGGCAGCCGGCATTCCCGTGGAGCGAGATGGGCCCCGTTGGAGTGCTAAAGAATTGCACGTTGATCAGAACTTCGACACCGGAGAGCATAAGTCACCCATGGCTTCCGTACTCGCGCTGGAAGGTTTAGAAGACTACGACCCACCTGAACATGGGGACATTCGCCTAATTCAATCGATGGATGCCTGTTTTATATATTCTCAGACCGCGAGGGCTTGGGTTCAGCTACCTTGAGCTCCTTGAATACGGTAAGATCTCGCCCAGTAATTTTTTATCACAATCGCTGGGTATAATAATGAAAAAAATATTAAGCTTTGTTGGCGTTCTTTTTCTGTTGTTAGTGGCCGTATTGGTGATGCGAACCTTGAGTTTCACCACGACTAATGAGAGCGCGAAGATCGCTAAGGTGGATGTGGGCTTAGAGAACCAAGCAGCCTTAGATCGTTTCGCTAAAGCCCTAACTTTTCCCACGATTTCTAACGCAAATGGCGAGCTGGTTGACTGGCCTGTATTCATCGCCTTTCGCGAATATCTAGAAGCGAGCTTCCCCCGCACATTTGCAGAAATCCCCTATGAACTTGTGAATGAGCACAGCCTTTTGTTTCGCTGGGAAGGGCGAGACAAAGCCTTAGCCCCCATTCTCTTGTTGGCCCACCAGGACGTTGTGCCAGTTGTGCCAGGCACAGAAGAGGAGTGGGCTCACCCTCCTTATGCCGGTGACATAGCCGATGGTTTTGTCTGGGGGCGAGGTGCCGTCGATGACAAGGCCAGTGTCATTGGTATTTTAGAGGCCGTAGAAACCTTATTGAGAGATGGCTTTACGCCTGAGCGCACCACCTATTTGGCCTTCGGTCACGATGAAGAGGTGAGTGGTAAGCAAGGCGCTAAGCAAATTGCCCAGAAGTTAGCGGCCGAAGGTGTGCAGCTGGCCTTTTTACTTGACGAAGGGGGCGCCATTGCTCGCGACGTGATGCCCGGCACCCAGGCAGTGATTGCCGCCATTGGTCCCGCTGAAAAAGGCTTTCTCAGTCTTGAACTCACCGCGCGTTCATTAGGTGGTCACTCTTCACAGCCGCCGGCTCATACTGCGGTTGGCTTGCTTGCCCGCGCCATTGTGCAGTTAGAAAACAATCCTTTGCCCGCGGATCTGCAATACATCAAACGCTTTGTGCAGGCCTTGGGTAACAACGTACCATTTTACCAGCGCATGATGTTTGCCAATTTGTGGTTGTTGAATACCCCCGCGGAAAAAGTACTGAGAGCTGACCCGCAGATGAACGCCATGATGCGTACTACCACAGCCGCTACCATGATCAGTGGCAGTGTTCGCGATAATGTTTTGCCTATTGAGGCTAAAGCGGTGGTGAATTTTCGGATTCTACCTGGCGATACAACTGACTCGGTTCAGGCCATGGTAAGAGAAATTATTGACGATGAAAACATTGAGATCAGCAAGCACGGTTTCAATGCCAACCCATCGCCAGTGGCTGACACAGGCTCGTCAGCTTACAAGTTACTGGAAAAAACCGTGTGGCAGGTGGTGGGCAGTGAGCGTTTAGTGGTGGCGCCAAAGTTGGTGGTGGGTGCTACTGATGCGCGTTATTTTAACGAAGTGTCGGATGCGAGTTTTCGTTTTATTGGTTTAGAGTTAGGCCCAGATGAAATTGCGGGCTTCCATGGCACCAACGAAAAAGTAGCCACGGAAAGTTATCTCAATGCCGTTAAAGTTTATTATCAGCTAATTAAGAATGCGCAGGACAGTTTGTAGTTTCGCGCATTGGTAAGTTCTTACTAAGTTGGGTCCAATGCCAGACAAGTAACTACGATTTTTTCTCTTTTACTGCGAGGGTAAATAGAAACAAAGCGCCATAAGTGGCGCAGGCAAACCAATAAGGTAAGGCGGGGTTTGTTGAATATAAAAAGGTGCCGAGTAAGGGGCCAATGGCAAAGCCGAGTGGCGGGCAAGAAGCCGCCACACCCGCCACGGCACCTTGTTCTTCACTTGATACTGCGAGTGAGGCACCGGCCATAAAGCCAGGGCCTGCGAGCCCCATGCCAAGGCCTTGAATCACCATAGCTAGAGTAAACACCATTCTTGTATCACCGACGGCCATCATGGCAAAGGCGATCATCATCATGGGCATGGACAGCCTCAGCATCATAAACGGCTGCAGGCCCAAGCGAGGAATAAGTACTAGTTGTACAAACAGTGAAGCCGCTGCCGAAAACATCATACTGATGCCCACAATTTGTGCAGTTTGCGTGCCGCTGAGATTCAAGGTGTCTTGAAAACGAAAGGCCACCGTTTGTTGAACAATGGCAAAACCCATAAATAAAAATACCCCAGCAATTACAAAAGGGAAAATTCTTGGGTCGGTGTATTTGAGTCGTTCAGGTTTACTGGTAAGGGGTTTTTTGGCTTGTTCAGGCAAAGTTTTAAGGGCTAGAAAAGCCGCCACTAATGTGAGAAATGCTGAAAAATACAGTGGCGTTAGCAGCGTAATACCGGCCATTAGGCCGCCAATGGCTGGCCCTAAAATGGAGCCTATGTTGGTCGCAGCGCCCAGCGCGCCCATGCCTTTGGTTCGATTGGCCACGGTGGTGATGTCGGCCATATAAGCATTGGACGCTGGCATAACAGCGGCCATAACGGTGGCGTTGCCAATGCGGGCAATGGTTAAGGCAATGAAAGCCGTGAGCGGAATTAAGTAGCCGAGCAGGGCAGCTTGAAATACTCCGGCAAAGAATATGGTGCCTACGGAATAGCCAAACAGACCAATCAGCAGAATTTTGCGTCTTCCCCACACGTCACTGGCGCGGCCCCAAATAGGGCTAATCAAAAACAGAGTGAGTGAGGATGATGAAATGATGGCGCCAATTTGCATTTCTACTAGGCCAATTTCTCGACCGAGAGGCGCTAATATGGCGAATAAAACGGTTTGTGCAAAACCCACCGCCGCAACAGAAACCAAGAGTGTACGCTTGGCTAAAACGGCTGCGGCGGGAGTCTCATTCATAGAGTTTAAGCTTACGACAAGGTCGCGAGCGCGTCCCCTGAATATTCACTGAGCTCGTCCAGTTGGCCTTCACGAATCTTGTTGGCCCAGTTGGGGTCTTGCAGCAATGCACGACCTACACCTACTAGATCAAATTCACCCTTGTCGAGACGCTCAATCAGGTCGTCGATAGAGCGAGTTTCAGAGCCTTTACCTGCAAATGCGCCAAAGAAATCGCCATTCAAGCCGACAGAGCCCACAGTGATGGTGGATTTTCCAGTGAGCTTTTTAGTCCAGCCGGCCAAGTTCAAACCTTCATCACCAAACTCAGATTCCCAGTAGCGACGCTGGGAACAATGGAAAATATCAACACCGGCATCGGTTAAGGGTGCCAAAAATTCTTCTAGCAACTGTGGAGTTTCCGCTAAGCGAGCGGTGTAGTCTTGTTGCTTCCATTGCGAATAGCGGAACACAATCGGAAAGTTAGGACCCGTAGCGGCGCGGATTGCCTTGATAATCTCTACTGCGAAACGACTGCGGTTGGCCATGCTGCCGCCCCATTCGTCAGTGCGCTCGTTGGTGCCGCTCCAGAAGAATTGGTCAACTAAGTAGCCGTGGGCACCGTGAATTTCAATGCCGTCAAAACCAATGCGCTGAGCGTCGGCCGCGGCGTTCGCAAAGCCAGTAATCAGGCCTTCAATTTGGGCAACGGTCATAGGCTCACTGATTTTTTTGCCAGGCTTAACAAGGCCCGAAGGACCAACACTGGGCAGCTCAGGTGAAGGTGCGCTCTCTTGATTGCGGGCCATGCCCACGTGCCACAACTGAGGCATAATTTTACCGCCCGCCGCGTGCACAGCTTTTATGGATTTCTCCCAGCCAGCCAGTGGTTGTTCGCCGTGAATGCGTGGAATACGTCCGTCCATGGTGGCCACAGGATCGTTGATGGTAGTGCCTTCAGTGATAATCAAGCCGGTGCCACCTTGGGCGCGACGCCCGTAGTAGCCCGCTACGTCTTCAGTGGCAATGCCGTCGGGTGAAAAGCTGCGGGTCATGGGGGCCATAACAATGCGGTTTTCAAGGCTAAGCTCATTCAAGCTGAAAGGCTTAAACAGCGAGTCGGTGGAGTTACTCATAATGGTTCCTTCTTAATTTACGTAATGTTATGAATCTTGTGGAGCCCGCCGCGCGGCGGGCATCTCACTGGGGCTTGTCGATACCGCGCGGCCCAATGAACGAATCATTGCCCTCGCTAGCTCTTCAATGTCTCTCTCGTCGCCCAACAAACTGGACAGGTGCAGTGAAATGAGCCCGTGCAAGCCGGCCCACAACACATAACTAATGTTTAGAGGATCGCCGTGCAGTCGGCCTTCCTGCACCGCTCTGTTTACCACGCTGCGAATAGGCTCACCGCTGCGCAAAATTTCTGCTGCCAGCTCTGGATATTCTTCAGAATCTTGCTGGTCTACTTGGTACATCACCCTGTAGGTATTGGGCTGTTCAATGGCGAAGCGTAAATAAGCTGAGGCCAGGGCCGTCAGTTGCTTCTCAATATCAGACTCTGCCTCTAATGCGATCTCTAGAGTCTGGGCCATGCGCCCAAATTCACGCTGGCGAAGCGCAGCCACAATATCGGCCTTATTCTTAAAATAGCGGTAGGGGGTGGTGCGGCTACAGCTCAAATCAGCCGCTAGGCCCCGCAGAGTAATGCCCTCAACTCCGTGCTTTGCAAACGACGCCAATGCGTGGTCACACATGCGGTTGCGAAAACAAATAATTTCTTCAGGCGTTAAAACTTTGGGCATGTGAGTCCTGAGATGAAGACGGAGTATGGATGCTGAGGTGCGTATGGTGATATTTTATATTGACACTGTCAATTATAATATTCAAAATCGCTTCATCACTCGTCAAAAAGTGTGAATTTCTACCCATTTTACCTCTCAGAGTCCGGCATAAGCCGAGCACAGAGCCAATAAGGATTACAGAAATGCTAACCATTCATCATCTAAGAATAGGGCGCTCCATTTTTACGGTATGGCTGCTTGAAGAGCTGGGCATAGAGTACAATTTGAAAGAATATCTGCGCCACCCAGAGACCATGCGAGCTGGCGACGACCTGAAAGTGATTCATCCTCTGGGCAAATCGCCGGTGATTGAAGATGAGGGCTTAGTATTGACAGAATCCGGTGCCATCACGGGCTACCTTCTGGAAAAATTCGATACCGACATGAAATTTGCCCCAGCCCGCAGTGACCTGAAGGCCTGGGCTACGTACTCTCAGTGGTTACACTATTCTGAGGGTTCGGTATTTGCACCGCTATTAATCAACATGTTACTGCTGCGCGACCCATCGCCCAGCGCTATTTTGAGCGGCTTCAGCCAAGCGGAAATTGGCTTGCACCTAGGTCACATTGCCAATCAGTTAGGCGATAACGATTACATTCTCGGCGACAAAATAAGCGGTGCCGATTTTGGAATTTGCTACGCGGTGGCCATGGCGCAGCGTTTGGGGCAGTTGGAAAACTACCCGACATTGAACGCTTATGTTGAGCGCAATAAAGCGCGCCCAGCGTTTAAGGCGGCTGTAGAAAGAGCGGTTGAATAGATCGAAATACTACGCCGATGTACGAGGTAGTACCACGTATGTCGGCGCTTCGAAAGCGATTGATAACTTACTCAGAAACTGATTTTTCGAAGGGCTTGATGGCTTGTTCAGAGCGCGGTCTCTCAAGATTAACGGAGCCCTGTAATAAGCTCAAATCTGGTGTCGAAAGATCGATATTCTCCAGCACAGATGCGGTGTAGACAGCCTCATTAACTTTATAGACTGTGCCCATCAAGTGCTTGCGTATTTTAGCGGTAATTTTTGTATTGGGAATGCGTTCAAGATAAATCCACAAAGTGTATTCCAGTGCGTAATTTCCCGTCTGCGTTAAGCTCCACTCAAAGCTGCGGTTGCGATTTATTTTTACGTCCAAGTCTTCATCGGCAATTTCATAGCTGCGCTCAAAAACCTTGTCTACCTTTAATTTGAACTGCTCCAATGCCGCCCCGCGTTCCTCGCGAGTGCCATCGGCAATGGCGGGATAAGCTATGTTGTAGCGCAGTGCTTGGCGAACGCCGTCGGTGCTGGCAACTCGACTTAAGTTATCAATTTTGCTTTGAATAAAGCGGCTGTTGCGGATTAGCGTGCGATGGTTATTGCGAATGTCGTAGAGAATAATGTAAATGAACGACACCTTGCTGATCACATATTCGTCTTTGTAACCGTCAATCACCACCACGTCACCGTCTTCCAAAATTTCGGTATTGAGGATGATTAAGCCACTGATAATATCAGGCGCCCAGATATTGCTGGTAAAGGCTAGGAATGCCGCAATTACACCAAAGATACCGGTGGTTTCAAGTAGGCTGTTGGCGCCCCAGAGGTTGATCAAAATAAGAATGGTGGTTAAGACCACAAACACCAGGAGAATGATGTCCACTAAGCGGCTGCTGTAGGTGTCTAAAAACAGGGTTGTGCTGTCCAGTTCTTTTTCTAGACCAAACTTTTTGCGAGAAAAATACGAGCACAAGCTATAGAAAAACAGCGCCCCGTATACGGTCATCAAGGACATGCCAAACTTAATAAAATAATTTTCGTAATCTTTATTGCTGCCAACAATCACGAGGTCAACGCTATGGAGAATCAATACCAAAACGTTTAAAGATTTAAAAATTCGAATTTTTGCGTCGTTGTCTCGGCCCGTTTCCACAAGATTCATAATGGGACGGGCGAAAATAAACAGCAGAATGTTGAGTGCAAACACCAAGCCGTGCACAGACCACTGTGCTTGGCTTAGCGGGGGAAGAAAGTTGTTTAGGGTATCAAGCACTACTGAACAATCTGCCTAAGTTCGGCGATTTGTGCTTCGGCTTCGCGAACAATCACATTGATTTGCTCGGGCGTTAGTTGACGCTTAGCAAGCCGTACAAAGGCGGGCACAGAGCTTTCGGTCGGCAGACTGGGAATGCCGTCACTGCCTTGAGTGGAATAGAGTACAGCCACTTGCACTAGGTCGCAATAATCGAAGGCGTCGTTGTTATCTCGCAGCCAATTGCCGGACTCTTTGGCCACTGTGACTAATTCACTCGAAAAGCCCCAGCGTTCTAATACCATGCCGCCCACCGGACCGCGCAGTGCCGTGGTGGTTAAACTTAGGCGATTCTCATCAGTGGTGAGGTCATAAAAACGTTCAGCGTAGGTTAGCACCACAATTTCGCCTATGGCGTGAATCAGACCTGCTAACAACGCCTCTTCAGGGTTAAAGGCGGGAGTTGCTTGGCAATAACATAACTGTAGGCGGCGACATTAACACTCTGCTTCCAGATGTTGCGCATGCGATCTTTAAAGATGTGCGACTTAGTTTCAAATAGAGACAGCACGGCGAAGCTAGTCACCAACTGTTTCGTGGTGATAAGGCCCAAGCGTGATATGGCCGCCAAGGTGTCTTCGCAAGGGCTGACGCCTCGATAGAGAGCGCTATTGGCCACCTTGACCAGTTTGGTGGCAATGGCGGGGTCGGTGTTCACCAGTTTGGCCACGTCTGACATATTGCAATCTTGGTTGGCGAGCATTTCACGAATTCGAAACGCTACCTCCGGTAAGCTGGGCAAAATAAAGCGGCCTGCCTTGAGCTCTTGCTCGAACTCAAACATTAAGGCGTGACCTTCTTCCCCAGCCTTTTGTTGCATTTCCTGCACCACGAGCTCTTCGCTCAGGCCGCGTAAGCTGCGCTGTAATTCGTCAAGTACTGAGGCGCTAACAACAAAGAAGTCTATTTTTCCGGCGGCTACGGCTGTGTACATTCTCGGCCGCAGGCGGGCAATGGGGTGGCGGGCATTGTTTTGCCCAGAGCTGATTAGACTTTCGCGGCCGTCTTGAGCTTTGAGTTTAACGCTACCTTTTATCAGGTAAAATTCATCGGCGTCGTAGTCGCCCGCTCTAAATAAAGTGTGCCCGCTCTCAGCAGAACGAATGTCTACGTCTTTAGCCAATAAACCTAAAAGTTTGCGATCGATGCCGTCGAAGGGCGAATATTGAGCCAATATATCAGCTGTGGAAGGTTTTTTGGGCTCTGACATCCGGTGTGCTCTCATGTGACGGGCTTGCGTCCAGTAAACAATGCAAGCCAGCTAATTTTATAGTTTGTTAATAATATTAATAACTTAGCGCTCTATCAAGCAAGTATTTCAGTTTAGAGCGCCCGCAGCCAGCGCAGCCCTCGGTAACGCCACACTATAATTGTAGACTTCACCAACTGGTCTGCCATGAATACCGAGTAAATCCACTGTACAGGTAATTCCAACCAAGTGGCGATCCCGGCTAAGGTAAGGCGAATAAAAACAGCCGAGATTAAGCCCGCGAACAGTGGGAAACGTGTATCGCCGGCGCCGCGCATGGCGCCTCCCAAGACTAAATCTATGGCGAGTATTGGCTGAGCAAGCCCCAGAATGAGCACAAATAACGCTGTAAGCCTCACCACCTCAGGGTCGTCTACCAATAGACGCGCGAGCTCTGTGGAGAAAAATGAGGTTAAAGCGCCGAGGATGGTCATAGTGACCAGTGCTAGTCGCAAGGCGCTGTAGCCGCTCTCAATGGCGCCTTCGCGGTCACCTGCGCCCAGTGATTGACCCACCAATGAGGCTGCGGCAATGGAAAACCCCATACCAATAACGATGGTGACCGAGAGCAGGCTGATGCCTATACCGTAGGCCGCAAAAGCCTCTGTGCCATGGCGGGCCACAAACCAAACAAACACCAACATGGCGGCCTGCATCATGAACTGTTCAATGGTGGCGGGCATGCACACTCGAATAAATCGAGAAAGATCCGCTTTGGGTGCTTGTGCCGACAGAGAAAAGCCTAATTGCAGACGGTTGTTCATCCACAGAGCCAAATAGGCAAAAGCGCATAGGCTAAACGCCACCCCCCAGCCAATGGCTGCGCCTTGAATCCCCATCGCCGGTAAACCCAATTTTCCGTAAGTGAGTGCCCAGGCCAGAAATACGCTGCTGCTATGACCAAACAAGCCAAGGTAGAGCGGCGTTTTTGCGTCGCCGATGGATCGGCAGGCCGTGCTCAGTACCATGAGTATGGATTGTGAAACGGCAAACAAACTCATCCAGCGGATGTAGGAAACCGCCAAGGGCGCTGAAACATCATCGAGTTTAAAAAAATGACTAATCTCGGGGGCAAAAAAGGCGCTGAATGCGGCAATAATCAAAGCGATGATGATGCCGCTAACAAGACCTAAGCGCGCGTAGGCAGTGGCAAGCTCAGGGTTTTTTGCGCCCCAAGCACGAGAGACTAGAGCGGTAGTAGCGGCCCCCAAACCCATGAGCATGGCCACCAGCACAAAATTAATTCGCTGACCTGCGGTAACGGCCGCTACTGCCGGAGTGCCCAAGCCCGAGACAATTTTAATAATCAGCACACCGGCAATGGTGGCCATTAGGAAAACCCCAATGGACGGGCCGGCAATGGACCAAACGCTGGCCATCATTGAGGGCGATTTGATCTTAGGATTTATTTGGGGGGAGGGCTGGCCCATAGAATCTCTCAGTGTATGAAAGACCATCATAGGGCCTAGTAATAAGCAAAGCGAGTTTTACCAAATATTCACGCGCTTTTCTGGAGCAATATACATTTTGTCGCCTTCTTTAACCTGATAGGTATCGTAGAACACATCAAAATTTTGTAGGGGCCCCAAAATTCGATAAATGTCTGGAACGTGTGGGTCGGTGAGAATTAGGGTGCGTACAAACTCATCGCGCCACTTCCCTTTGCCGGCTTGGGCAAAACTTAAAATGAAACGCTCGTCGCCACTCAATCCGTCAATCACCGGCGCAGGCTTGCCATTCAAAGAGAGCTGGTAGGCGTCATAGGCGATGATAATGCCGGCCAAGTCTCCAATGTTTTCTCCCAGTGAGAGCTCACCATTCAGGCAGGCATCATCAAATGGGCAAAATTGATTAAATTGGGCCACGAGTTTTTTGGTGCGGGCGTCAAACTTTTCACGGTCTTCACTGGTCCACCAATTGCGCAGCACGCCGTCGCCGTCGTTTTTGCTGCCTTGGTCGTCAAAGCCGTGGCCAATTTCATGGCCAATGGTAGCGCCAATGGCGCCGTAGTTGGCGGCGTCATCGGCATCTATTTGAAAGTGCGGCGCTTGTAAGTAACCCGCAGGGAAGACAATTCTGTTTTCCGTTGGAGAGTAAGAGGCGTTGACTGTTTGCGGCGGATACCACCACAATTCTTTGTCCACCGGTTTGCCAATATCGTAGGCGCTTTTGGCGTGTTCAAAGCGATTGGATGCCCAGACATTGGCCAGTAAACTGCTTGAGCCAATCTCTAGAGAGCTGTAGTCGCGCCACTTTGATGGGTAGCCAATTTGTGAGCTGATTTTGTTGAGCTTGTCGTGAGCTTCCACCTTAGTATCGTCTGACATCCAGCTGAGATTTGTCAGCCGTTGGTCCATGGCCTTGAGCAAGTTGGCCACCAGCCCATCCATTTTCACTTTGGCTTCCGGGGGAAAATATTGCTTGATAAAGACCTTGCCCACCAGCTCGCCCATGCGCCCATTCAGCGAAGAAATTGCCCGCTTCCAACGAGGCCTAGGAGCTTCGGCACCGTAAATTGTGCGACTAAAAAAATCAAAATGTGTGGCATAAACTTCGGCGTTCATATGAGCGGCTGAATTGATTATGAGCCGAGCACTGAGGTAGTTTTTCCAAGTGTCTAGGGATTCGTTGGCCACCAGGGCCGCAAATCCTGTCATATAGCTGGGTTGATAAACAATAAGGTTGGGGCTGCCGCTGTAGTCAATGGCGTCCAGAAATTCAACCCACTCAAAACCCGGCGCCAGGTCTGGCAAAGAGGCGATGGGCATGTTGTTGTAATTTTTGTCGGTATTACGGCTGTCCACTTGTGTCCAGTTGTGTTTCGCCAATTTGGTTTCCAGTGCCACAATGCTCACCGCGCGCTGTTTTACATTGCTCATGCCGGCGTAGCCGAGCATTTTTTCCAAGTAGGCTTGGTAGGCTTTGCGAATATTTTTATTCCGCTCACTGTCGTCTAAGTAATATTCTCGATCTGGCAAGCCAAGACCACTTTGCACCATGTAAAGCGCGTTAATACGAGGGTTTTTGCGATCGCCAAATACGCCAAAATCTACCGGTAAAGTAATGCCTTTTTTATACAGCTGAGCAAATTGCTGCTGCAGTTCTGTTTTCGAACTAATGGCGGCGATGGCTTTCCAGTCGGCTTGCAGAACGTCAGTGCCTGCCAGCTCAATGGCCGCTTCGTCCATATAAGCATTATAAAAATCGGCGACTTTTTGCTCGGGGCTGCCCTTGGCCAGATCTTGTTTTACCGACAGACCTTTAACGATGTCTTGCACCGCCAAGGTCATACGATCGCCAATATCTGAGCTGGAAGAGAAAATCACTTTGTCGGCAGGAATTTCAGTGTTTTTGTCCCAGGTGCCTGCCGCGTATAGGTAGAAATCGTCCTGTGGTCGAACCGAAGTGTCCATAATGCTCAGGTCAATGCCCGATCTCTTGGCTAGGCCTGGTTTTTCGGGTTGAGTGCTGGTGCAGCCGCTCAGGGTCACAGCGCAGATTAGGCTGGCACTAAGATATTTCCGCATCGATGATCTCCATATTTGTTGGGGTCCTGATCAGTAGTAGTACTGAGGAAGGGCAAACACAAGCGCCTTGCGACTAAGCGACCCAGTTGCGAGATGAATTATAGTCATCACTCCACAACTTGGTCTCTTTGTCAGAGCCTGCTTTAGTACTACTGCGCTTTTGCCAGGGCGGCAAATTGGGTCTCTAGAGTGCGCTGGTCTTTGATGAAGTTGCGAATGCCCTCTGACAACTTCTCGGTGCTCATGGCGTCTTCGTTCAAACCCAGGCGGAACTGCGCTTCGTTTTCTTGGACGCGCTCGGTGATGCCACTGTCTTGTCCAGCAATGAGTTTGCGCTCAATGGTGCCATTGTCGTTGGCTAGCTCTTTCAATAGGCCGGGGCTGATGGTGAGGCGGTCACAACCGGCCAACTGTTCAATTTCACCGGTATTGCGGAAGCTCGCACCCATTACCACCGTGTTGTAATTGTGCTGTTTGTAGTAACGGTAAATGTGACTTACCGAAATGACGCCGGGGTCTTCTTCAGTGCTGTATTCTGTTTTGCTGCCATTAGCCTTATGCCAATCTAAAATTCGACCCACAAACGGGGAAATTAAATACGCACCGGCATCGGCGCAGGCCACCGCTTGAGAAAAACCGAACAGTAAAGTGAGGTTGCAGTTGATGCCTTCTTTTTCGAGAATAGATGCCGCTTGAATGCCTTCCCAAGTGGAGGCCATTTTAATGAGTACGCGCTCTGGGCCAACCCCCATTTTTCCATACAGTTCGATTAGCTCGCGGGCTTTGGCCAAGGTGGCCTTGGTATCAAAACTTAAGCGCGCATCCACCTCCGTAGAAATACGACCGGGAATAATCTTCAGAATTTCGGCGCCTATGCCCACGCCAAAATGGTCTACACAGGAGGCCAGTTGTACAGCGTTGCTGTTCTGATCCGCGCCTGCTTTACTCAGGCTTTGCTGAAGTAAGTTGGCGTATTGTGGCAGTGCGGCCGCTTTCAGTAGCAGCGAAGGGTTGGTGGTGGCGTCGAGCGGTTGATATTGGCGAATGGCTTCAATATCTCCGGTGTCGGCGACAACGCTGGTCATCGATTTAAGCTGATCTAACTTGTTCACAAAAGGTGCCTCAGTTTAGGGAGTTAAGGGTTTTTACGAGTTACTGGGTTTGAATATCATTAACAGTGCAGTGGAGCACACCGTCGCTAAGTCGCGCTTGCACAGCCTCACCTGGCTTGACTGCGGCGCTGTTGTTGAGCACTCGGCCATCGGGCGTCGACACAATGGCGTAACCTCGTCGCAAGGTGTTGAGTGGGCTCACGGCTTGTAGCAAACCTGCCGCCCGGCCGAAACGTTCTTGGCTGGCCACAACTTTCTTGCGGGTTAATTCAGACAGACGCTCTTGTAGGCGAATCAGGCGCAAGGTCTCTCGATTGAGCCGCTCGCGAGGGTGCTTTGCCTCATGCCGCGAAGCCGTATTGCGCAAGTGTTGTTGGGTATTTTGTATTTTCGCCTTCATGGCGTTTTGCAGGCGCAATTCCAAATTGTCTAAACTTTGCGATTGAGCCTGAAGGCGCTCGCCGGGGTGGCGTAAACGAGAGCGCAGCCACTCCACTTTTTGGCGTCGCTGGGCGAGGCCGCGCTTCAGCACTTCCTCCAAAATAATTTCATAGCCGGTAAAAGTGTGCAGCCAGTCGTCGCCGTCGGGTGACAATATTTCGGCGGCGGCTGAAGGTGTTGGGGCGCGAACATCGGCGACAAAATCGGCAATGGTGAAATCCACCTCATGACCCACCGCACTGACAATGGGCAAGTGGCTGTTGGCAATGGCGCGGGCCACAATTTCTTCGTTAAATGGCCACAAATCTTCCAGTGATCCTCCGCCGCGCCCAACAATTAAGACGTCGAACAAGCCGGCACGGTTAGCTGTGTCAATGGCGCGTACAATTTGCGGCGCAGCTTCTTGGCCCTGCACCGCCACCGGTAACACCGTCACAGGAATGGACGGAAAACGGCGTTCTAATACCGTGAGAATGTCGTGAATAGCGGCGCCACTGGGAGAGGTAATCACGCCAATGTGATTGGGTAAGCTTGGCACCTCGCGCTTGCGCTCTGGCGCAAACAAACCCTCTTGCTCCAATTGGTATTTCAGAGCTTCGAAAGCGCGTTGCAGTGCGCCGTGACCGGCTTCTTCCATGTGCTCAGCAATTAGCTGGTAGTCGCCACGGCCCTCATAGAGGCTCACCTTGGCACGCAATAAAATCTGTTGGCCTTGTTCAGGCTGGAAACGCACCCCCATATTGCGGTTGCGAAACATCGCGCAGCGTACCTGAGCCTTGCTGTCTTTCAGCGTAAAATACCAATGTCCCGAAGATGGACGGGCGAAGTTGGAGATCTCCCCCTCGATCCAAAGTAGGGGAATCTGTGTTTCCAGCAGCATTTTGGCTTTGCGGTTCAGTTGGCTGACGGAAAGAATAGTTTTAGTGGCCGCGGGCATTAGGTAGCTCTGTTGTTCAAAGGGGAGTCTCTGCTATGAGAAGGGGCCTCTGCTCTAAAGGGGCAGGCCCAGTTACTAAAGCCACAATGTAATGGAAATTGAATGGGATGAATAGAGGTAGGGCAGTAAAAATCCAACACTTGTGTCAGCTTTTTTGCTGCTGCAGACTATCTTCACTCTATCTTCTCTATACCTATTTCTAAATTCCTGCCAACCGGCTATAATTCGGCGCTTCTTTTAGATCCTCCAAAAGGTTGAATGCTATATGTTGCGCATTGCTCAAGAAGCCCTCACGTTCGATGATGTCTTGCTGGTTCCCGGGTATTCCGAGATTACGGCAAAAGACGTCAGCTTGAAAACTCAGCTTACCCGCGGCATCAAATTAAATATCCCCTTAGTGTCTGCTGCGATGGACACCGTTACTGAAGCTCGCCTAGCCATTTCCATGGCACAGGAAGGCGGCATTGGCATTATTCACAAGAGCATGTCCATAGAACAACAAGCCGCTGAAGTGCGTCTGGTTAAAAAATACGAAGCGGGCGTTGTTAAAGACCCCATTACTATTGAAGCCGATGCGACCATCAGTGATCTAGTAGCTCTCACTCGAATGCATAACATTTCCGGCGTGCCCGTTGTTGAACACGACAACCTTGTGGGTATTGTGACGGGTCGCGATGTGCGTTTTGAAAATAACTTGAGCGCTTCTGTGTCGAGCATCATGACAGCAAAAGAAAAATTAGTGACTGTGAAAGAGGGCGCCTCTGCCGATGAGGTTCGCAGCCTGCTGCACAAGCATCGCATTGAAAAAGTCTTAGTGGTGAACGACGAATTTAAACTTCGCGGTTTGATCACCGTGAAAGATATGAACAAAGCCGAGCGCTACCCCACCTCGTGTAAAGACCCAGAAGGTCGCCTTCGGGTTGGCGCTTCTGTTGGTACCAGCCCCGATACCGACGACCGCGTTGCGGCTTTGGTGAAAGCGGGCGTTGATGTTCTGGTGGTAGACACCGCACACGGCCATTCTAAAAATGTGATTGACCAGGTTCGCAAAATTAAGCAAAACCACCCACTGGTGCAAGTGATTGGCGGCAACATTGCCAGCGGAGCGGCGGCCAAGGCGCTCGCCGAGGCCGGCGCCGACGCCGTTAAAGTGGGCATTGGCCCCGGTTCAATTTGTACAACCCGTATTGTCAGTGGTGTGGGTGTGCCGCAAATTTCGGCCATCGCCAATGCCGTTGAAGCACTTCAAGGCACCGGCATTCCGGTGATTGCCGACGGTGGTATTCGTTTTTCTGGCGACGTAGCGAAAGCCCTTGTGGCGGGCGCGCACTGCGTAATGATGGGTTCCATGTTGGCGGGCACCGAAGAAGCGCCGGGCGAAGTGGAGTTGTATCAGGGCCGCACGTATAAAGCTTATCGTGGTATGGGTTCACTGGGCGCCATGGCGCAGACACAGGGTTCTAGCGATCGTTATTTTCAAGACGCTAGCGCCGGCACAGAAAAATTAGTGCCTGAAGGCATTGAAGGGCGAGTGGCTTACAAGGGACCACTGGCTGCCATTGTTCACCAAATGATGGGTGGCGTTCGCTCTGCAATGGGTTACACCGGCAGCATTGACATGAACACCATGCGCACTGTGCCAGAATTTGTGCGAGTGACTTCAGCGGGCATGAGCGAAAGTCATGTACACGATGTTCAAATCACCAAAGAGGCTCCCAATTATCCCATTGGCGGCCGTTAGAGAGACAGTATGACTCAGGATATTCACGCACAACGTATTCTTATTTTAGATTTTGGTTCTCAATACACCCAGCTGATTGCCCGCCGTGTGCGGGAAATTGGTGTTTACAGTGAAATTCGCGCTTTCGACATGAGCGCTGAAGACATTCGCGATTACAACCCGCGCGGCATTATTCTTGCCGGCGGCCCCGACTCCGTCACCGAGGCTAACTCTCCTCGCGCCAACCCCTTAGTGTTTGAACTGGGGGTGCCGGTGTTAGGCATTTGTTACGGCATGCAAACCATGGCCGAGCAATTGGGCGGCAAAGTAGAAGGTTCCGACGTGCGGGAATTTGGTTACGCCCAGGTGAAGGTTGAAGGCAAAAGCGCGCTTCTGAAAGACATCAAAGATCACGTAGGGCAAGACGGCAGCTCCTTGTTAGACGTGTGGATGAGCCACGGCGACAAAGTAGTGAGCATGCCAGAAGGTTTCAGCCTTATGGCCTCCACCGATTCCTGCCCCATAGCGGGCATGTTTTGCGAAGAGAAAGATTTCTACGGCGTGCAGTTTCACCCCGAAGTGACACACACTTTGCAGGGCGAGCGTATCTACGAGCACTTCGTGCGCGAGTTGTGCGCTTGTGAGCCTTTGTGGACTCCGGCCAACATTGCCGAAGACGCTATTCGTAAAGTGCGCGAGCAAGTGGGTAGCGACAAAGTGCTCTTAGGTTTGTCGGGCGGTGTAGACTCCTCAGTTGTGGCCGCCATGTTACAGCGCGCCATTGGCGATCAGCTGACCTGTGTTTTTGTCGACAACGGCTTGCTGCGTAAAGACGAAGGCGACCAAGTCATGGACATGTTTGCCAAGAACATGGGCGTGAAAGTGATTCGTGCCGACGCTGAAGAGCTGTTTCTAGGTCGTTTGTCGGGCGAAGCCGATCCCGAGAAAAAGCGTAAGATTATTGGCAATACCTTCATCGACGTTTTTGACGAAGAAGCCACCAAGCTCAAAGACGTTAAATGGTTGGCCCAAGGCACCATTTACCCAGACGTTATTGAATCGGCGGCAGGCAAAACCGGCAAAGCTCACGTCATTAAATCTCACCACAATGTGGGTGGATTACCTGATGATATGCAGTTTGAGTTGGTAGAACCCTTGCGCGAACTGTTCAAAGACGAAGTGAGAAAAGTCGGTCTGGAACTTGGCTTGCCATACGACATGGTCTATCGCCACCCCTTCCCGGGGCCGGGTTTAGGTGTGCGTATACTAGGGCAAGTGAAAAAAGAATACGCCGACATACTCCGTGAAGCAGACTCCATATTCTTAGAAGAATTACACGCCGCCGATTGGTATCACAAAACCAGCCAGGCCTTCGCCGTATTCCTGCCGGTTAAGTCTGTAGGTGTAGTGGGTGACGCCCGTCGTTACGAGTGGGTAATTGCGCTGCGAGCCGTAGAGACCATCGACTTCATGACCGCACGTTGGGCGCATCTGCCTTACGAATTATTGGAGAAGGTGTCTAACCGCATCATCAACGAAATTCCCGGTGTTTCTCGAGTGGCCTACGACGTTTCCAGCAAGCCCCCCGCAACCATCGAGTGGGAGTAGGGGCAAACAGCGGGGTCAAGTCTTGCCTTTTGCCTTTTTCTTTTGAATAGGCCCGCATTGATCGCAGATTGAATGTGGGCTTGGTTCACTACTTAAGTTGTTAGATTAAGGGTAGGCGAAGGTAAAGCTTAATACCGAGTAGTTGCCAGCAAGAGCTGGATTGTAAAACCTCATTGTATGCAATGGGGTTTTTTTGTTTCTGCTCAAGTAAAAATGAGGGTATTGTGGCTTGCAAGCTTCCTTAATACTGCGGTGCTATATATTGTGGTAGATTCTGCTTAAAAAATGGACGCCAGCCTTGTCGGCTGAAACGAGTTGCTATTGACCGATAAGAGGTTCGCGAGATTAGGTCTAAACTGATTTTTGGTAATCCCAAGTCGGCGGTCTACCGAATTGAAGTTAAGCTATATACTGATAGACTTAGCCCTCAATAAAAATAAATTACAAGGATTAGCGCTCCAATATTACGGCGCTACCGTTTGTTAGAGGAATGTATTCAGTGAAAGATATTTTGATTATTGTCTTATTGGCCGCTGGTCACTTGGGCTTTTCGCACTCTGTTTTCGCTGAGCGAACCTATGAAAGAGAGGCGCCTCCTCGCGAACTAAGCCCAGCGCAAGCGAAATTAGCTGCGAGTAACTATCAAAAATACTGCGCGCTTTGTCACGGTGACAACCGTGAAGGCCACAAAAACGATCATGCTCCCTCCTTGCGCAGTAAAAGCTTATTTGAATCGGGTGTTCCTCATTCCATTCTGCGCCCAATGTCTTATGGTCGGGTTGGCACGGCAATGGGAGGCTATTTAGATGAAGTTGGCGGCCCAATGACGCTGGATGAAACCTGGGATTTAAGCTATTGGCTGTTTTGGCAATCTGGTGCTGAAAGGGTAAAGCTTAGCGAGAAGCCCGTGATAGGGGATGTTGTTCAGGGGCAAAAAGTGTTTAAAGAAAACTGTACCGCTTGTCACGGAAAAAACGGCGAAGGTATTACCGCTCCGGCTTTAGCTAATCAATCTTTTTTGGCTCACAATAAAGATGAATTCATACGTTACGCTATCGAACAAGGCCGCGATGGCACACCTATGCCATCTTTTTCGGGCAAATTGTCAGCCGCGGACATCGATAACGTAACCGCCTATATTCGCAGTAAAGCCAGTGAAGCAAAAATCTCTAAGATTCAACTGAAAAAACTACCAACACCAGATCAATACGTAGTCAATCCAGGCAATGGTGACCCAGAGTTTGAACTACAAGATGGAAAGTTTGTTTCTTCCGAAGATTTATTTGCGGCCATGAAGGCTAAAAAGCGATTAGTTTTGTTAGATACCCGTGTACCGTCCGTGTGGCAGCGGGCCCATTTAGAGGGCTCTGTACCCTTTCCTTATTATTCCAATCTAGAAAAACGCATGCACGAGTTGCCAAAAGATGTGCAAATCGTTGCTTATTGCTCTTGTCCTAGAGCTGCAGCTGAATACCTCACAGCACAATTAGAGCAATTGGGTTTTGATAATACAGCCGTGCTTTACGAAGGAATATTTGGTTGGATGAACCTAGGGTACCCAGTGGTCCGTGCTGCAGGTTTGGGGTCAGAGTAAAAACCACTCTATTAGAAAAGGCAAGACTTGACCCCATCTGTGACCAAGACACCGGGGTCAAGTCTTGCCTTTTGCCTAACCGACAGAAAGTTTAGGGTCAAAGTAAAAACTGCAGCATTCAGCGCCAATATTGGACTATAAACCGCCTTAAATCCTACTATGCAACCAGCGGTTGACAAATTGACGAGCTGAATTGCTAGTCTGCAACTATCTGATTTCCTACAATTTATCTCAATTACAAGCGAAGGTATGAGGCAAATGATTTTAGCAGACAAGATTATCAGATTGAGAAAACAATTAGCTTGGTCGCAGGAAGAGCTGGCCGAAAAGATGGGTGTTTCGAGGCAATCCGTTTCCAAATGGGAGAGCACTAACAGCATACCTGACTTAAATAAGATCATTAAGTTAGCCGATATTTTTGACGTTTCAACAGATTTTCTCCTGAGAGACGATATGGACACTGCGGAGTACCTTGGTGAAGGTAAGGAGTCTGATATCGCCCAAATCAGCTTGGAACAGGCATTAAAGTATGTCGATATTAAGATGGAAGTGGCTTATCTCATCGCGAAAGGGGTTGCTTTATGCGTCTGCTCAGCGGTACCTCTCTTTTTCCTAGTGGCAATGGCTGAAACAAACCAGTTCAACTTGAGCGGCGATATGGCCGCCGCTTTAGGGATAGCGGGTATTTTGGCAATGGTTTCTGTAGGCGTAAGCTTTTTCTTGAAAACCACTCAGTTCGAAAGAGACCTAGCTCTTATCGATAGTGAGCGTTTTGAGTTGTCTTTTGGAGTGCATAGCGTTATCACTGAGAAGTTGCAAAGTTTCACGGGTGTTTATCATAAGCGCCTTTCACTCGGGATCTCTCTGTTCATTTTCAGTGCAATGCCCCTGCTGTTCGTAGCAATATTATCAGGTAGGTCTGAAATGCCCTTGCTGATGCTAATTGTGATGCTTCTTATGATAGCAATAGGGATATACGCTGTGTTGCCAGTGACGACCAAGTTCAAGGCATACAATGATATCTTGAAAGAGGGCGATCACGAGGTAGGTAAAAGTAGGAGTACTAAGCGGGCAGAGATGTTGGCTGCGTTTTACTGGCCGCTGTTAGTCGCGGTTTATCTGGGTTGGAGTTTATGGACAATGAATTGGGGGGTGACCTGGATAATATGGCCTGTTGGAGCCGCTGCTTTCGCGGCCCTAGTGGGGCTCATGAATCTATTGGATAAAGGTGCTTCAAGGCAAGTTTAGGGTCAGAGTCAAAACCACTGCCCTGATACGTTCATCGTCCCTCACAAAGTTGGCTGAAATATCGTGGGAAGTGCAAAATGTTGTTTCCTTCAAATAAAAAGGCAAAAGACAAGACTTGACCCCATTGCTCCATTAGTGTGTGACTGGAGCATTAGATCGCAAGCGAAAATAGGAGTGAAGGGGTCGTATGAAAACAATAGGAATGCTTGGTGGAATGAGCTGGGAATCTACAGCCAGCTACTATAAAGCCTTAAACGAAGGCGTTAAGAAATCCTTGGGGGGCCTCCATTCAGCAAAGGTCTGTATGTATAGTGTAGATTTCGATGAAATTGAAAAATTACAGCATCAGGGTGATTGGGGTGAAACAGCGAAAATTCTGTCTAAGGCCGCGGTGTCAGTTGAAGCTGGCGGCGCTGATTTTCTGCTAATTTGTACCAATACAATGCATAAAGTAGAGAAAGAGATCGCCAGCCAAATATCAATCCCTATCCTTCATATAGCCGATGCTACGGCTGAGAGGCTTCAAAGGGAAAACATAAAGCGCGTTGGTTTGCTTGGCACTCAATTTACAATGGAGCAAGATTTCTATAAAGGCCGAATAACGGATAGCTACAATATTGAAGTGCTAATCCCAGATTCTGAAGAACGAAAAGTTGTCCATGACGTTATATATTCGGAATTATGCCTCGGTAAAATCGTCGATTCCTCGAGAAACAAATATCTAGAAATTATAGAAAGTCTATATGCAAAAGGCGCTGAGGCAATTATTTTGGGTTGCACGGAAATAGCCCTACTTGTTCAGCAGCAACATACATCGGTGCCTTTATATGACACGACAGAGATTCATGCAGAGGAGGCGGTAAAGCTTGCAGTAAGTTCAGGGTCAGAGTAAAAACTCTTGGAAAAGAAAGGTAATGCCAGAAGGCTCTTTTGATCATTTACAAAAGGACATAGAACTTTGAAAAAAACAATCCTAATTATTCTGGCATTCTCTGTAGTCGCTAGTATTCTTTTTGCGGGTGTCATCACCCAAGACGGTGAGTTGATAAACCCTCAGGGAAAAGGCAACATCACTTTGGATGCTGGAACCTTTGAAGCATTCCCCCTACCTGAATACGCCGCGAAACATCTCTCTAAGGGTTACAAAAGTTATTTTGTCGAGGTGGAACCAGGGATTAAAGTACATGTACTTGAAGTAGGGACAGGGCTCCCTGTCTTCCTACAGCATGGCAATCCGACTTCGGGGTTTCTATACCGAAAAGTGGCTGAAGAGCTGCCGAAAGATAGGCTTCGCCTGATCATGCCGACCCTAGTGGGCTTGGGTTTTTCAAGTAAAATTCCCGCGAGCGCGCACACCCTAGATAATCATACACGCTGGATAAACAGTGTGTTGAAGCAATTGAAATTGACCGAGTTGGTCTATGTGGGGCAGGACTGGGGTGGGCCAATTGGAATGGGCGCACTTGCCCAATCACCAGGGCTGCTTAAAGGGGCTGTGATACTCAACACCGGGTTTAACGCCCCAACAGAAGCAATGGATCTATCCAGTACTCACGCTACGGTCAAGACACCCGTCGTAGGGGAGTTGATGCTTGAGGTATTTGTCTCGATATTTGACCAGTTGCATAAAGTGCAGGGTGACCCCAGTGGATTTACTGCTGAGGTGGCGGGTCTGTACGGAAAGCCTGTGATGGAAAGCGGTAACGCTAAAGCGCCATTGGCGATGATGCGCATGGTTACCGATGGTCCAGATCACCCAAGTGCTGCTGCAATGAGAATTATTGAAAAATATGTCCATAGTTTGGATATTCCTGCCGAGATTGTTTGGGGCATGAATGACCCAATCTTGGGTAAAGCCTTACCCAAGATGAAGCAGAATTTTCCCAAGGCGCCCGTCACTGAAACGGAGGGCGGTCATTTCCTGCAAGAGGAAGTTCCCGGTGATATTGTGATGGCTCTGTTGCGAGTGATTGATCAGGTTCAAAGTATAGGCTCAGATTAAAAACGGGGAGCGGGGTCAAGTCTTGTCTTTTGCCTTTTCCATCGTCGTGTTCATTGCGCCGGACCAGAGAACGGAAGGAGTAAACTAAGACTTTATTCTGTGTACATCGAAAATAGAATCCTAAAATTGCATACTTCTAGTTAGAACAGAAGCAGGTAGGTGGCCCGCTCACATGGAACCTTCTTGCAATTTGTGCTTCTAAAGGGCTCTTGCTTCTTGGTGTTGAGCTTAGTACACAGATGGATTATCTACGGACAGATTTTAGTGATTTTGAAGATATCAAATTATCTGATATTTTTGACGTGGATCTGATCGCTGACCCTGATCACCCTAAAATCGTTCGCGGATTATTTATTAATGAGGATGATTTTCAAGGGCGATTGGCCCAGCGGCATGAATTATCTGCTTGGGCTAAATGGCAGAACGGTCTATTTGTTGCCTTAGTCATGATAGCGGCCTATTCATGGCACCTTGTTCAATTTACTAGTAAGCCATTATTTACAGGTCCACAAAGAAAGACGCAAACTATAAGCGTTGCGCTTTCAATGAAGGAAAATATCGTAGATTCGCAAGTAAATGAATCATCGATTGAACAAGCGTTGCCCGTCGAAGAAGCAGTCGTTGACAAGGCGTCTATCGCTGATAATTTATCTACCATTAACGAAATACCTAAGACAACAAAACTCGTTGAAAATAACGGCGATAGTCAAGTAAATGATATGGCCGGAACCGAGAATTCGTCGTTGGGGGGCTTGTCTTATCGACAATCAATTGAGACCTATGTCAAAGACCTTAACAATAACGAAGTATATTCAGAAAAAAGTGCGGAATCTGGAGGTGCACCCCTCAAGGAAGGCGTTATGGTGTTTGATTCGAAATTGAAGGAAAAGCTAGAAGGTAGCTATGTTACCGATATGAATTCAAAAAAAAGGAGCGGTAAAACAGATGTTTATACAGACGTTCATGGTAGTGACGTATCTCGAATAGGGAATAGTTGCGTTACAACTATAAGAAATCCAGGCATAGGAGAGTGGACTTACATCAGCTCTTGTACGCAGCCGCCCGATAAACTGCGTCGCTTTGGTCGGGAGGTTAGCAAACCAAGTTTAGGGGAAGGTCGCCTCAAACCTTAATTCAGACGCGTGCCGCTGCCCTTCGCATTTTGTATTACAACACGGTAGTATTTTAGGTAAATACAGGGAATTTTGTATGGTGATAGAAACAATTATTGGCGCTGCCGAGGTGTCTTTGAGCTTGCTTGAACTTGCATTAAAGGCTAAAGGGGCTCTGATTGCGCCAAAAAATGACGACTTCTTAAATTATGATACAAGTTACCTCCTTGGTGTATACGCTGAAGAAACATCGATTTCTCATTACATACCTTATAGTGAATTGATTAGCCTATACCCTGAAAGTAAGAAGGTGAAAATTGAAACTAATGCTAGGAAGTTCCTATACCACCCTCGAAACCAAGAGTGGGCAAGAATTTCTAACCTTGGATTCTCTAAGCTTATAGAATCCAAAAGAGTGAAGAATAATGAAGGCGCAATTAGGCTTCAAAAGACCAGAGAAGATGAGGAGGAAATAACGCTTTCTCTACAAAAGGCTTCTTATTTCGACCAATGTAAATCTAATCTAATATTGGATTGGGTTGACGGCACAGAGGATAGGATCTCCCTTAGATTGTTGTTAAGAGGCGTTTACGGCGGAAGCTTACCCGACCTAAACGACAGGAGTATGGCTAATACGATCGGAATAGCGTCGCTTATTTATTATAGAGAGGGTGATGAATATATCCCCTATATGGTTAAGCGTGTCCAAAAGGTGGGAGTCTTTCCCGGAGGCGTTCATTGCACGTCTTCGGGAGTAGCAAAATGGCCATCAAATTCAACTGATGATAGTTTCGAAAATTTCTTTACGACGCACATGTATTCGGAGCTTGAAGAAGAGGTTGGGCTCACGAAAGATGATATTGAAGAGCTTGTGCCTATTGCTCTATGCAGGGAATTTTCTCGTGGTGGAAAGCCGCAGATTTTTTTCTCAGGCTTCACAAACTTGTCTAAGAAGCAGCTCATAGAAAAGAGAGTGAAAGCACAAAAGACGATAAAAGACATGAATTTGTGGCCTGAAATTGAACAGAAGAAATGGTATCACTCAGAAATTGTACTGAATACGGATGAACTGCTGGGATCGATAAAGAAGCATAAAATCACTTTGGAAGGGGTTGCCTCTCTATATTATGGAATAAAATACTTGCAGCGAAGGGAGTAAGGGGTCAAGTCTTGCCTTTTGCCTTACACATCGCCGTGTCATTGCATTAGGCCGTAAGGCAAAAAGCAAGACTTGACCCCCAGGCTGTGACCCCCAGGCTGTCCCTGGGAACCTAAAAAATTACCCCAACTATAGATATTATATTCTCCTCGCTTATAATTGCTCCAAATACAAATGATATTCATTTGGCTTATTGCCAAGTGATCATGATACGGAGCTCAAACAAATCGCCCAGGAATCTGCCAACACAGCCACGGCCCCTGAATTCAGCATACTGATCATCGAAGACGACCCCGTATTAAGCGAGCAGCTCTGCAAGCTATTACAAGGCGAAGGCTTTGGCGTTGATGCCTGCTACAACGGCTGTACGGGTATGGTAGCCGCCTCGAGTAATCATTATCAGCTCATACTTCTGGACGTCATGCTGCCAAAAATGAGTGGTTTCGAGCTGCTCGCCAATCTGCGTGAACATAGCCAAGTACCGGTGATTATTTTATCGGCCAAAGGCGCGGAGGAGGAGCGGATCAAGGGCTTGCGCAATGGAGCCGACGATTACATTTCCAAACCCTATAATTCCCAGGAACTCTTGCTGAGAATTGAAGCCCTATTACGGCGCTGTCACCCTAGCTTGATAAGCAATGCCCCCTGGACACAAACTCTGGACTCGCTAAGCGTCAATCGTGTCACCCACAAGGTGCAAGTGGGGTCAAACGCCATAAACTTCACGCCGATAGAATTCAAACTGCTGCGAACGCTAATGTCATCACCCGGGGAAATTTTGTCCAAAGCCCTTTTGTATCAAATTGTTCTGAATCGTTCCTATAGCAGCTATGACCGGAGTTTGGATATGCACCTCAGCCGAGTTCGGCGCAAACTCAACGCCGCGGGGTGGGATGGGTCGCGTCTGCAAACTGTGCATGGCAAAGGATATTTGTTGTCATGAACCGCCCATTGCTGTGGAAGCTCTGTTTAATTGTGGCCATTGGCACGGTTCTGTTGTTTTACCTTGTTAACCTCTTGGCTTCTCAAACGGAAGAGCGTTTGAGCCATCTGACAGAGGCCCACAAGCAACAGATCAATGACTATGCGGATCGTGCAAAACAGTTTTATCTGGCGGGCGATACTGAAGGCCTACAAAGCTGGATGGAAGAAATACAAAGCAGAGAAAATACCTGGGCGGCGATTGTAGAGTCGAAGGTAAGTACTGTCGCCGGCGGTGAATTGAATGAGTATTTCTACCAATACTACGGCATTGGTCGCGGACTTCAGTATATGTTGCATCCCTGGTTGGTAAATCCTCTGATGGAAGTCGATTTTCCAGACAGCAATATTCATTTTCTTATCCGGCTACCGGAGCGCATGCGGCCCGGTATTTTCCCTTATTTGGGTTTTGCGAACCTGACTTTACAAATTGTTTTACCGTTGATACTCCTGACCTTAATTTCATGGATGTTGTATCAACACATCATGTCGCCGCTGCGAAAACTGGAGGTGGCAACCCGCAAATTTAGTCAGGGGCAGTTTGACATTCGCGTACGGGATTTAATCGGTAATCGTAGTGATGAACTCGCGGAACTAACAAGCACCTTTGATCGGATGGCCTCTAGAATCAGCGACTTGATTATGGGGCAGCGACAGCTGATTTCTGATTTATCTCACGAATTGCGTACACCTTTAGCCAGGCTCGATGTTGCTCTCGAATCCGTCAAGAAAGAGCAGGGTGGGACAGACTGCATTGAACGTGTGGAGAAAGAATCTCTGCAAATTCGTAAATTGGTGGAAGATACTTTAACTCTGGCCTGGCTAGAAAATGAGAGACCCTTGCTAACGGCAGAAGACATTGATTTGGTGGATTTGATTGACGTGGTGGTGGAAGACGCGCAATTTGAATTTCCGGGTCGTCACATAAATGTCGTGTTACCAGACAGTGCGCCGCTGGAAAAAAGTAACCACCGTTCGCTGGGTCAGGCTTTAGAGAATGTTATTCGCAATGCTATGCGGTTTACACCCCTCGGTAAGTTTGTAAAAGTATCGTTGACCTCCACGAAGAACCATTATCAAATTGATATTGTTGACCAAGGGTCGGGTGTGCCAGAGGAATTTTTGGAGAAAATTTTCCAGCCATTTTTTCGTGTAGACAGCGCCCGGCAAGACACCGCCAGCAATTTTGGTCTGGGGCTTGCGCTGGCGAAGCGGCAAATTTCAGCCATTGGTGGTCAGGTGCACGCGCTCAATGGCGGGGCGGGTGGTTTGTTAATGCGTATTGTTTTGCCCCGCTAGATTTAAATCCTCAGCGCTACGGAAATTATTACTGCGGCTAAGCTTGCCACGAGCAACGATGGAACTCCGCGAGGCTGATAGCTGAGCAGCAGTGCTTGGGTCAAGGCGGCAAGCGTTACCCAAGCGCCTAAATAAACTAACCCTAGAGAGAGCCCCTTAGCCTCTGCCAGCACCAATGCTGAGGTAATGAGGCAAGAAAAACCCACGCATTTGAGAATGCGGGTCTGCAGGGTCGTCAATTTTTTAAAGTTTGGTAGAGCATTTTTACGGTTTCGTTTAGTCGCCAAACTCAAGAGACACAAACCCAGAAGACAAAGGCTGAAGCTTGAAATCATCATACTTTGACCCCAGCAGCTGAATTTTCCACGCTGGGGTTTGGAATACGTCGGCGAAGTTTATTGAAGGCGATGGCAAAGCACATCGCCAGCACAAGCATGAAAAGATCAAACCCAGCCATTACCCAATCGCCTTGTAATAACGCTTTGCCGAGATGGTGCTCTGACGTCGCCGCATTAAGCACCGGAATAAATGCGTATACCATCGTGGCGAACATGAGTTGCTCGCACCACAAACTTTTCAGAGAGGTTTTTTTCCAGCGTAAAAAGGGGTGAAGTAGGGCAATTCCCCAAACGATAAATAAGCTGTTCATTTCCCAGTGGGCGCGAGATGCTAGATCTACAGGCAATAGCCGATTGGCCCAAAAATACGCCGCGATGGCAATGGGTAAGCCGACGATAGTGCCTAGATTTAAGCGGTCAACGAGGGCCAAACCCCTGACTCCACCGCCAGACATTGTATGTTTTTTGCGGCGATTGACGGCCCAAAGCAGGGAGCCAGTTGCCATCATTCCTGCTCCCATCAGGCCAGATAAAAAGTACAGCCAGCGCAACAGTGGGCGCGCGAATAATCCTTCGTGCAGAATTTCCATCGTGTCGTAAAAGCTTTTGGCGGAAGAATGTTTGCTAGCGTCTTCTTCTGGGTCATACAGTTCTCCGCTTACGCCGTCATAGTGGATGGGCTTGTGCTGCTCAATGCCCTCGTTAGCCAGTACGCCCATCTCAATCACAGCATTTTTGTCGCCGGGGTGTTTGATGGCAACATAGTTAATGAGTCCTCCGTCACTGCGTTTCAATGCATCGTTGTAGAGGCTTACCGTTGACATGGAATTGGCTGAAATCCCAGTGGCGCTGCGGGAATCATGCTCAGTAAATACTTCGTCGTATATCGCTCTTAGACCTTCGCCCACCCCATAACTGGACGCCGGCACGGGTAACATGGTGCTGAACATCAGTAGCATTAAACCACTGTAGGTGATCATCAAGTGAAAGGGCAGTGGCAGTACACCAAATAAATTATGTAAGTCCAGCCAAGATCGCTGCTTGTGTCGGCGGAAGCTGAAGAAATCTTTGAAAATACGCCGATGGATAATCACTCCACTGATGATGGCGACCAACGTAAACATTGCCGCCAGGCTGGTCAGCGCATAGGCCAGCCAGCCGGGAATGTAATGCAATGCATAGTGGAGACGGTACAAGAACTCGCCACCTTCGGTTTCGCGAGTGATAACGGGCTCACCGGTGTTTGGGTTTAGTTTTTCGTTGTGCCAGAGCCCACGGGCTCCGGTCTCTGGTGTGGCGGCCTCGTGCCACCAAATGGAAAAAAATGGGCTCCGCCCAAGGGGCAATTCGATATAGGTTTCAGTGGCATTGGTGGCGACTTGATCAAGGCGCCGCTCTGCTGTTTCAATAAACTCCGAGGCGCTAATGGAAGATTCCTGCAGAGGAATTTCCGGTTGCATCCAGCGCAGTATCTCTTCGTCAAAATAGCCTGTAGAGCCTGTTACGAACATGAAGTAGAGAAGCCAGCCCAGCACTAAACCCGACCAGGTGTGCAGCCACGTCATTGAGTGACGAAAGCTCATGCGGCACCCCCTGTGATCGAATGCACTCCCCAGATCGACATCGCAATCAGTCCAGTGAAGACCATCCCTAGCCAACTGAGCATTGCTGTTTTAGCTGAAAAAGCCCAAATAACCGCGAGAGCATAAAATAAAAAGCTCAGCATCATACTGATCATGACCGCTTCGGCCTGAGCCATTGGCAAAGCGCTCGCGAAAGCAATGGCCAAAAGGTTAGAGACGGCGTAACCGCCAACAATTGCCGCAACGGAGCGTGATAAAACAGAATCAGGGGATCTTCTCATGTGTGTTTCTAATGTCGTCCATTCATTGGTTCGGGGTCCATCGTTTTGAAAGCGGGGCTACTCTAGCGCGGTCGATAGGCGTACCGCAAATGTAACAAATGCAAAGTTGCTGTTACTTGCGAATCTAAACGAGGATAATTCTCATTATCAACTAATTCACTGAAGGTCCAATAGACATGCAAATACTCTGCAACAAGAAACCTCTGGCTGTGCTGATTGCGGCGGCAAGTGGTATATCCGGCTCTGCTGTCGCTGAAAACGATTCGGTCCCCGTAGAAAGTTACTTTTTGGAGACGGTTGTGGTTGTGGGGCAAGCAACTAACGCAAAGATTACCTATGAGGACTTAGAAGCCTACCAAGCTAATAACCTGGCGGATGTATTCAGGTTAGCACCCTCGATATCGGTAGGAGGCGGCGCGAGCGGCATTTCTCAGAAGATCTACATTCGTGGATTGGAAGACTCCATGATCAATGTCACCGTTGACGGTTCACCGCAGACATCCACGCTGTTCCATCACATTGGCCGCGTTACCATCGACCCAGACTTGCTGAAGGAGGTTGAAGTACAGTCAGGCGCAGGTGAGGCCACCAGTGGTGCCGGAGCTATCGGCGGCTCTGTGCGATTTATAACCAAAGATGTTAACGATTTGTTGGCGGAGGATAAGTCTTTTGGCGCGAAAATTAAGACAAGCTATTTCAGCAATAATGGCGAGCAGTATAGCGCTTCTTTGTATGGTCGCCTGAGCGACGACTGGGGTGTGCTGGGCTATTTTAGCGATATCGATCGCGACAACAGAGAAGGTGGTGATGGTGTCGAAATGGATGGCACTTCCGCCAAGCAAAGCTTGGGCTTTGTTAAGCTCAGTGGAGATATCACGGAAAATCAACATCTCTCACTGAGCTTTGAAAGTCGCGAGGAAGAAGGCGAATTTACCCGTTGGCCCAATTGGAGTCCGCTGGAAGGCAGCCCGCTGTATGCCGGTGAGGGCGCGCGCGATACTTTTGTGGCCAATTATCAATTCACCCAGAGTGAGCTGATAAACCTCGAGGTATCGGCCTATCACACCGAATCAAGTTTCCAACGCGACCTCTGGACCTGGGGTGCTGAGATCACCAGTTATGGCTTTGATATTCGCAATACCAGTGTTGTTGGAGAGCATCGCTTCAGCTATGGAATTGATTTACGCGAAGACGAAGTAGAGAGTGGTGAATACGATGTCTCGGCCGCTCATCTCGAGGAGGGTGATGTCTTGGGTGTCTATTTTCAGGCGCATTCACAAGTTACGGAGAAATTACTGCTGAGTTATGGCGCACGTTATGACGCCTACGATTTCGAGCAACTTTTACAAAATGAAGACAGCGCGCCACTGGCTAAAATCGACAGTTCGGAAATCAGTGTAAACGCAGGTTTTGAATACAGCATTACAGATGAATGGGCCTTTAGCTTAGGTTACGCAGAAGCTTCCCGGGGCAAAGAGGTTGGCGACGGTTTTACCACATGGGGGACTTATGTCGACCCTGATCTTGAGATTGAAGTTGTATCCAATATAGAAGTGGCACTGGAATACAGTGTTGAAAATTTCCACGCGAAAATTGCGCTGTTCCAGTCTGATATAGATGATGTCATTTATGATCAGAGCAGCCGTGCGGTTTATTACGAGAATGTCGGAACGGTTGAAACGGATGGGTTTGAAGTTGAGATTGCGTATCGTTGGAACGATCAAATAGACATTCAGTTTGGTTACGCGTCTTCAACAGCACAGTTAGACCCTGCCGCAGGTATTTATTCTGTTGATTACGGAAAGGTTGATTTGGAAGGTTATGAGCACCCTGGCCTTGGCAATTCTAGAGGCGACACTTGGAACTTAGGAATCCGTTATTCCCCTATAGAGAGTCTGAGTTTTGGTTGGAATATGATTTATGTTGAAGACTTGAATAACTTAGAGGTTCTTTATCGCGCAGTAGAGTTATCTTGGATCAGCGAGTTGCAGACAATCGACAAGCCCGGTTATACCGTGCACGACCTTTATGCGGAGTGGACGCCAACGAATCAGCTGAAATTGAACCTATCAGTGATTAACGCTCTGGACGATGACTATCGCGATCATTCCAGCGTAGGTGATTACTCAGCCATCCCCACCTGGGAATCGGTCAGTGGCTATAAAGAGCCCGGACAAGATATTCGTCTGTCACTAACATTTAACTTCTAAAACATCGGGGTCAAGTCTTGCCTTTTGCCTTTTTTTAAAAGGCAAAAGGCAAGACTTGACCCCGATGTTTTAGACTCTATTAAAAGGGTTAAGTTTTCACCACTGCCCCGTGGCTAAGCGTCTATGCGGGCTGGCGACAGATACTCCCGGTCTGTACACAAGCTTATCCACAGAAGCTGTGGGTAAGCTTGAATTCACAACTTTGTATCAACCTGCCAATAACTTGAATTGAATGCTTTGTTGATCTTTGTCAACACTCAATAAGGATACTTTAACCACTTGGTCGGGCTGGTAGTCTTGCTCATTAAGGCTTATTTTTAAGCGTTTTTGATCAAACTTAGGCTTGGCTTCGTTCTGGCGCATAAGTGCAAAACCAATGATGCCACTCTCTTCTAAGCGCACACCAATGCCCTGGCTGTTCACTAACACCACGCGACCTTCATGTTCACTGCCTACTTTGTCTGCCAGATATTGGCGGTGCAGCCACTGCTCCATTTGGCGTACGGCCTGTCGACCGGTGGCCAATTGCGTTTGCAAGTGCTCGGCCAATGTTTCGCTGCAGGGTTTTGTGGCCTCACCTTTTAGGGCGGCTTTGATCACGCGGTGGTTGTAAAGATCTTGATAGCGACGAATGGGGGAGGTGACGGTGGCGTAGTACTCTAAGCCTAAACCCAAATGTGCTTCGTGTTTTGCACTGAGCTTACCTGGGCGTAGCATTCTTCGCAGTGAGCCTAAGTTGCCAGCGTGCTCTGGCTTGCTGTTGAGTTCTTTGATGGTTTTTTGGTAACCCGCCAGGCTGACAATGTCTTCGCCGGGGTTTTCCAGAGTTTCGCTGAGAATGAGTTTGGCATTGTCTAGGCGGTCTTCACGGAAACCACCGTGGGTGGAAAATAGGCCCGCTCCGGTTTTGTGTAAAAATTCGCCTGCACAGATGTTGGTGGCCAACATAGATTCTTCAACAATTTTGTGGCCCATGCCCTGTTCGCGTTTCTCAATATCAACGATTTTACCCTGTTCGTTGAGCATCAGTTCGTGATCGCTCTGATGGGTCATGGTGAGAGAGTGCTGCTGGCGATAGGCAAAGCGTGCCTGAGCAATTTTATTGAGCTCTTGCAGAGATGCTTGAATCTCGTCACTGAGCTCTGCCGCGTTTTCGCCTTTTGCGAGGAAAGCTTCAACGCCGTCATAGCTCAGTTTTTGCTGTGAGCTGATGGCGGCTTCCGAAAACTCGTAACGCTCAATATGGCCGTCGGTATTAATATTTAAGGTGCACATCAACACGGGGCGCTGGGCTTTTTCGCACAGAGAGAAGGCCTCTAAGGCCAGAGCGTCGGGAAACATATTCAAGGCTTCGCCGGGCAGGTATACGGTGTTAGCGCGAGCTTGAGCAAATTGGTCGAGGGGGCTGGACGCCGGAACGACGGCTGAAGGGTCGGCAATGGCCACGCGCAATTCCCAGCCCGCATCTGTAGCTTTGGCGTAGAGCGCGTCGTCCATGTCTTGGGTGGTAGCACTGTCAATGGTGACAAACGGCAAGGCGCTGAGGTCTTCACGTTCGCTGGCTATGCGGGTAAGTTCGGTTTTGGCCGCCTCACAAAGTGCGGAGGTATGTTCATGCCATTCAGAAGGCAGCTGGAATTTTGCCACGGTGTAGCTGTGCTCAATGCGGCTATCTTCAGGGCTGCCAAGCACGGTGGTGATGTGGGCTTGGCCCTTGCCTTCATGATGATAAGGGTGGCGGCCCATTACACAGCGAACTAGGTCGCCGTCTTTAGCTTTGCCACGATTCTTAGGCGGCACGAAGGTCCAGCGCGAGAATTGAGCCACGTCGGGCTCTACAAAATGGCCCTTGCCTTTTACTAAGTAACGGCCCACAAATTCCTTTAGTTCGCTGCTAATCAGCTTCTCTAGCTTGCCGGTGAGCTTAATTTTGGTTTTATTGCCGTCTTTCTTTTCCCCGCCCGAGGTGGTCACGGTCACTTCTACCCGGTCGCCCGGAATCACTCGCTGCATGACATCCGGCGCCAGAAATACTTCGCGGCCGTCGTCCAGGTTTACGAAACCAAATTTACCGCTGGTGCCTCGCACAATGCCTTGGGCAATGTCTTGAGATTCGCGGATATCGTTTTTGAGCTGCTTAAGTTGTTGCAGAGAGTCGTTGTTAAACATAGCTTGAAGGTCTGTTCGAAGTGAAAGGGTGCGACGAGGCCGCACAAGAGTGTGCGGCTATTTGGGGGCATGATAACAGAGGGTTGGGGGGCTGAAAATAGCCCGCCGCGACTTAAAGCTTCAGTGGTGCTTACGCAGGGCAGGCGGCTGAATATTCATTTACGGTAACGCCACTTCTGGCCAGTGCATTGAGCACCGCTTGCAAAGACGCGCTGACAATGTCCTGACAGCTGGCGGCTCCGCAGTAACGCGCGCCAGAGAGGCTAATTTGCACATAGGCCATGGCTTCTGCCTGTTCATCTTGGCCTAAGGTGTGCTCACTGTAGTCAATCAATATGATGTCGCGATCGAGTGATTCAGACAGGCCACTCACAAAGGCGTCGAGCACCCCTTTACCTTCGCCTTGAATTTCCACCGAGCGGCTGTCGTGCAGAATGTTCACCTGCAATTGGTCGCGGTGGGCCTGCCGGCTGAGGGTGTAGTTGTCCACAGTGCAGGCATTCGCCGGTGCAATATAGGTGCTCTTGAAAATGCTGTGAATCAGCTCGGCCGATACTTCGCTCTCACTGTCTTCAGCCTGTTTTTGTACGTGAGGGCTAAAATCAACCTGCATCCAGCGGGGCATTTGAATCCCGTAGTCTTGCTCCAGCACGTAGGCCACGCCGCCTTTGCCCGACTGGCTGTTAATGCGAATCACCTGTTGATAGCGGCGACCAAGATCGCGGGGATCAATGGGTAAGTAAGCCACTTGCCAGTGCGCTTCGGGGTCATTTTTGCGCTGCTCAGTATCAATGGCCATACACTTGTTAATGGCATCTTGATGACTGCCGGAAAAAGCGGCAAACACTAATTCACCCGCATAGGCGTGACGAGGGTGTACAGCTAATTGGGTGCAGCGTTCAACGGTAGCAATGATGCGGTCCATGTCGGCAAAATTCAGCTCGGGGTCTATGCCTTGGCTGTACAAATTCATGGCCATGGTCACCACGTCCATATTGCCTGTGCGCTCACCGTTGCCAAGTAAGGTGCCTTCAATGCGGTCTGCACCGGCCAATACGCCCAGTTCGGCGGCGGCCACGCCACAGCCTCGATCGTTATGAGTGTGCAGGCTGACCGTCACAGCTTCGCGATGGGCTAAATTGTCGCACAGCCATTCTATTTGGTCGGCGTAGACGTTGGGTGTTGACACTTCTACTGTGGCAGGCAGGTTAATAATCACTTTATTGTCTGGTGTTGGCGCCCACACCTGAATGACGGCATCACATACTTCCAGTGCATAATCCATTTCTGTGCCGGTAAAGCTCTCTGGGGAGTATTGAAAGCGCCAGTGGGTGTCTGTTTGCTCGAGTGCAAAATCGCGCACCCATTCAGCACCTTGCACCGCAATGGCTTTAATTTCATCGCGGCTCATTTTAAACACTTGCTCGCGTTGCACGGTCGAGGTTGAGTTATACAAGTGCACAATGGCCTGCTTTGCGCCTTTCAAAGATTCAAAGCTTCGCGCAATAAGGGGTTCGCGGGCTTGAGTGAGTACTTGAATGGTCACATCGTCGGGTATTAAATCTTGCTCAATTAGCTGTCGTACAAAATCAAAATCGGGCTGTGAGGCGGCGGGGAAGCCCACTTCAATCTCTTTAAAACCTACGTCAACTAAGAGCTTGAACATTTCTAGCTTTTGGCTAGGGCTCATGGGCTCAATTAGGGCTTGGTTGCCGTCGCGAAGGTCGACACTGCACCACTGTGGCGCTTGGCTGATGGTGTTGTTTGGCCAGCGACGATCGGTTTTTTGCAGCGGGGGAAATGCGCGATATTTCCGGTGAGAGAAAGAATTTGTAGAGGGTGTGTTTGCCACGTACCTGTTTCCTTATTGTGTGAGCTCAGCAAAGTTGTTTATTAAGTTATTTCTTAAGCGGTTACTTAAGTGGAGCTTGGGCGAGTTGCTGTTACCTGGGTAAGGTTGTAGCCGCTGATTGCCTTGTGGGCATCTTGCTCGCCAGCTTGAGTACACTGTAACGCATATTCCGGAGGTAATGCATGCAAGTTCACTCTAGTATCACTGTGATCTTGAAGCTATTCACTATTGTTTGTAGAATCTGTGGTGAATATCGCTATTGAGGTGCTTTGCCGTGCACGAACTGATTGAACTCGACCGAATTGACAAGAAAATATTACAGCTGATGCAGGAAAATGCCCGTATCAGTAATTTGGAGTTGGCCGATAGTGTTGGCCTGTCACCAACCCCCTGTTCACGACGGGTAAAGCGCCTGGAAGAGTCTGGCTTAATAGATCGCCATGTCACATTGCTGAACCCAGGCCCATTGGGCTTGAATTTAACCGCGATGATTGGCATTTCAATGGACCGTCACACACCAGACCGCTTCGAAAATTTTGAAGCGGCTATTATCGAATTGCCCGAAGTGCTGGAGTGCTCCATAGTCACAGGTCAAGAGGCCGACTTTCTTTTGAAGGTGGTGGTGCGTGATATGCAGCACTATGAACAGTTTTTACTGGGGCAGCTCACACGGCTTGAAGGCGTGACCGGTGTGCATTCCAGTTTTGTGCTGCGTGAAGTGCTGAAAAAAACTGCTTTGCCTTTAGGCTGAGCATCGGTTTTTCATAACCGATGTCAAAATGGACATCATCTTGTCAATTTCCGGCTTGCTCACATTGAGTGCCGGCATAAAACGTAGGCACTCTTCATTGGGAGCATTGATGATAAGCCCCTCGGCAAAGCAGTCTTCAACAATTGCACTGGCGCAGGCTTGTTCAAGGCTAACCGCCAGCAATAGGCCGTGGCCTCTGAGTGAGTGTTTGCCAAATAAGGTGGCTAAGGCTTCCTGCAGGTAAGTGCTGTGGTCTTTTATCTGGTCGAGAAAATGACTCTGATTCACGGTATTTAATACGGCCAAGCCCAGACCACACATTAAAGCGTTGCCGCTAAAAGTGCCGCCTTGTTCGCCGGGTTCAAAACAACAAACGGAGTCTTTTGCCAGAACCGCAGCCAGTGGTGCGCCACCGCCAAGCCCTTTGCCCAAAGTCATAACGTCGGGTTGCACGCCATAAACCTGAGCGGCAAACAGTTCGCCCAACCTACCTATGCCGGTTTGCACCTCATCAAACATTAGCAAAATGTTGTGTTGCTGGCACAGGGAGGCAAGGCCCTCGATAAATTCTTGGGTGGCGGGAAGCACGCCTGCTTCGCCTTGCACGGGTTCCAATAATATTGCGACGATGGATTCGTCTATCGCGTCTTCGCAGGCCTGAATGTTGTTAAAAGGTACCTTCACAAAGCCTTCCACTTTAGGTTCAAACATAGTGCCAAAAGCAGGCTTGCCCGTGGCCGACATAGTGGCCAATGTGCGGCCGTGAAAACCTCCCTCCATGGTGATAATTTTATAGGCTCTAGACTTGTGTACTTGTCCCCATTTTCGGGCCAATTTTATCGCGCCTTCATTGGCCTCAGCACCGGTACTCACCAAAAAGGCTTTGTCTAAGCCGCTGGCTTGAGTCAGCTTTTCTGATAAGGCCAATTGTGGCACGTTGTAGAAAGCTGGGCTGCAGTTCCAAAGTGTACTGGCTTGCTGCGTGAGGGCTTGCGTTAACACCTCGGGGCAATGGCCAAGACAGTTCACTGCCCAGCCTTGTACGAAGTCTAAATAGTGTTTCCCTGTAATGTCACTTAGCCAGCTGCCTTTCCCAGAAGTAAAAATGACCTCGGGCCGATGAGTGGTGAACATAACATTGTCGTAAAGTGATGGGTCCATGATGTGCGCCTTTTGATTGAGTGATTTTATTTAGGCCAAAAAAAAGGCCGCAGAGAATATCTGCGGCCTTTTTAGCGGTGTTTATTTTTAGTGATTAGCAATCACTGTTTTTCACCCATGCAGCAGTATTCCCGTCGATATCGATTCGGCGTCGCAGCTGGCGGTTTAGGGTGAGGTATGTGTTCATGGGGCGGTAGCATACTGAATTCCAGTGAGTGTCGTCAATGTTTATAGGGCATGAGGCTGAAATTTAGCGGTGGCGCTAAGAGCAGTAGACAGCACAGAGTTTATTGGCTTAAATGTGGCTGCGCCGTTTTTGAAGAAAGTTGAACTAGAAGTTGACGAGTGATTTATGAATGTTGAAGCCGTTGTAAAGGATGATTACCTTGTTTTGATCGAAGTATGGGAGGCCTCTGTGCGTGCCACACACGACTTTCTCAACGAGGAAACGATAGTAGAGCTGAAGCCGCTGATATTGGAGCATTATTTTGACGCGGTTCATTTACACTGCGTCAAAGACGAGGCCGGAGCAATCATAGGGTTTAGTGGTGTGGAAGACGGTAATATCGAAATGTTGTTCATATCACCAGAGGCTCGTGGCACAGGAGTAGGCGCCAGTCTGCTGGTTCATGCCCTACAAAAGCAAGGCGCGACCAAGGTGGATGTCAATGAGCAAAATATGCAGGCTTTAGGCTTCTATGAGCATTTAGGTTTTAAAGTTATTGGTCGCTCAGAACTCGATGGGCAGGGTAGGCCTTACCCTTTATTGCACATGGCACTGGCTTAGTAGTAAATTGTGTACAGTTAGTTTTTATACCGCCCATACCTTTGTTCAAACTGTCTGGGTTGATTAGCCATCCATACCTATTGGAGATTATCTTGAACTACTTGAAAGCACTCTTTCACTCTGCAATTTTACTGATTGCGGTGAGCAGTTTGTCTAGCCATGCTGAAATCAGTGTTGGCAAACCCTTGCCAGCATTACAGATTAATGAAGACGGCGAGCTTCTGCTCAGTAGTGACAACTTTTCTTTCGCGGCCTGGGACAGCAAAGTACTGGGCGGCGATGGTAGTAAACCGCGGGTGCACACCCTGCAATATGTTGCTGGACGGCAAAAAGCGAGTGATCTCAATAAACCATTAACCGACACACTGGCAGAGATGAATTTTCCTCTCGAGAAACACCTAGTGACCACCATCGTAAATATCGACGATGCCATGTGGGGTACCGCCGGTTTTGTGAGCGCGGAACTTGAAAGTAAAAAGAGACTGTATAAACACAGCAGCATTGTGGCTGATAAAAAAGGGGATGGTCAGAAGACTTGGGAACTCAGCAAGAAAAATTCCGCCATCGCCATTGTTTCGTCACGAGGCGAGGTGCTGTTTTTTAAAGAGGGAGCGCTGAATGCTAAAGAAATTGATACAGTGCTGGGCATCATCACAGAACAGATTGGTGAGCTGTAGGTAAGCACTAGAGCTTGATCTCCCAGCTCAGGTCTGGTGGCCCGCGTATTCGGTTTCTTCGGGCCGGTACCAGATAGCTAAACCATAGGCCTGTGCACGTCTTCACTTGGCTATCTTTGCGAATTGTGCTTATTGTGAAATAAAGGGCTATGGTTTTAGCCGAAGATTGCCAAAGGTACTTTGCTTGTAGTAAATTAGGCGCGAACGAGAATTTCGCCCCCTAATTTATTTAACATCGCCTTAACAGGGCTACATAATATGTCTAGGATCCCTCCAAGCCCCACCTATATAGCATGGTCTCATTTTGCGATGACCTCTTCTGCGTGGCAAAATTTCTTCCGTAGCGAAGACGAAGACCCGGCTCTTCTCGCCTAATAAATCACGGTTTATACAAACACTACTTCAGCGCACTGTTATTTTAACGAATGACTGGCGAAAGAATGCGTGCCATCTTTGAATTTATTTCACCGGCGCGCCTCTGACATTAGAGCGAGAACATTATGCTAGGCTTAAAAGCTTCCACAGAAACACAGAACCATACGAACTCCTATTACGCAGCCACGGCCAACTGGCCGACAAATCACCCCATTTTGGAAGGCGATGTACGGGTTGATGTTGCGGTCATTGGCGGCGGTTTTAGCGGCGTGAATACGGCCCTAGAGCTTGCCGAAAAAGGTTATAAAGTCGCCTTGATCGAAGCCAATAGAATCAGCTGGGGGGCGACTGGCCGCAATGGTGGTCAAGTGATCGGCGGTATTGGTCACGACGCCGAACAATTCGAAAAAACCATCGGTAAAGAAGGTGTTCGCGCTATCTATGATATGGGTATTGAATGCACGGGTATTATTAAAGCGCGAGTGGAAAAATATCAGATCGATTGCGATTTGAAATGGGGTTATATGGATGTTGCCCTTAAACCTCGGCATATGAAAATGTTTGAAGAGTGGCGGCAATACGAAGAGCGTATGGGCAACCCCGCTCAGCTCAAGTTACTCGATGCCACAGAGGTGAAACAATTTGTTAGCTCAGATGCTTACTGTGGTGGATTGTATAACCCAAGTGGCAATGGACATGTGCACCCATTAAATCTTTGTATTGGTGAAGCGAGAGCGGCGGAAAATTTGGGGGTGAAGATTTTTGAGCTCTCGCGAGTGAACAAAATTGTTTATGGTGAAAAGCCGGTCGTTCACACGGAGAAGGGTTCGGTTACCGCCAATTTTGTGGTCTGTTGCGGCAATGCTTATATGGAAAAGCTGGCCCCTAAACTGGCGTCTCGAGTACTGCCTTCAAACAGTTCAGTGATTGCGACAGCGCCGCTATCCGATACGCTGGCGAAATCTATCATGCCTTCGGACAGTGCCGTGTGTGACCCTAGAACAGCCTTGGATTACTTCCGCCTCAGTGCAGATAAGCGCTTGTTGTTTGGCGGCCTGTCTAACTACACCGGTTTAGAACCGGCCAATTTGGAAGGCACTATGAGAAAAAAAATGCTCAAAGTCTTCCCCCAGTTGGCCAAGGTTGATATCGATTATGCTTGGAGCGGTCAAATGGGCATTGGGCTTAACCGCATGCCGCAATTAGGCCGACTTGCGAACAATGTCTTTTATATTCAAGCCTACTCAGGGCATGGCGTTGCACCCACTCACATGATGGGCCGTATCACCGCTGAAATGATCAGCGGTACTGCTGAGCGTTTTGATGTGTTTTCAAAAATAAAACACTGGCCGTTTCCAGGAGGCAAGCTGTTGCGGCGCCCAGGGCTTGCGGTAGGAATGCTCTATTTCAAGTTGCTCGATATGCTGTAAAACGACAAAGGCGGCAAGGCTTTCCCTGCCGCCTTTGATACTCAGCGTTGATGTCCAGTGCTGGTATCAAAGCTCGGTAGCGCGTGTAAAATTTATGGTCAGCGGAATAAGCTGCTATACCTATAGGCATGGTCTATTTTAAAAATAAACGAATTTCCTCGATTTTCATTGTGCTGGTATTCGCCCTGAGCGCTCTTGGAGCCTATGGCAGCCTACTAGACCCAGCCTCTCCTGAAGATAAACTGCTCGATTCTCTGGTTCCAGCTTTGGATAATTTTGATGTGGCGCGCAATTTGAACGCTGCACAGGCGCTTTCTATTCCTTTATTAAAGCCTAGGTTGGGGCGTTTGGCAGATATCCCTAGAAACCATTTTCCTGGCAGTGACGCTCTTCGAAACTGGGAACAAGCAATTGCCCAGAATGAAATTAGCGCTTTAATCGCACAGCCGAAGCGCGACCAAGCTCGCACAGATGCGCAGTTTTTATTTGACTGGTTGAATCAAGCCAGTGAAAAGCGGCTTGTGGTTACCTTTCACGCTTCCAACCGTGAACTATCGGTAGACTTAGCGACGCAAATGCAGGCCTTGGGTTATGAGCTGCGTCATTATTTTGGTGCAGTTGCCTATGCAATTGAAGACGCACAAAACCCGGGTCGTTTCTATGCGACTGCCGGGCAGAGACTGATGCTGGAAACACCTGCCGCGAGGCAGAGTGACTCTTCTGTTGAAGAATTGTCTTTGCTGAACCGCCCAATGCTTGCAGACAGTGACTCGGTATTTCCCGATGAAGGTAAATACGCTCGTCACTACCGGCGCGACGAGCCAGATCGTTTTCTTAAAACTGATCTGGGAAGCGAAACGGAAGCGGCCACTATTCCAGAAATTGTAGTGTCCGGAGGCATTGCTTTTGGTGAAATTGCGCGTTTTTCCAGTTTGCCTGTCGCCTTGATCTTTCGTCCAGATCAAAAGCTTCTCCTACAGTGGGGTGAGCACAGCGTTCGCGAATTGCCTGCTCTGGACCCAAAAGCTTTGAAAGCTTGTTTCGATTTTGCGCATCGCAGCCTCAGCATTGTCTCTGATGCCATCGTTGATATCGATGGCAGAAGGCGGGTTAGCATCTCCAGCGCCTTTCGTGACACCGATGCGGGTTTTGAATTGCTTGAAATGGACACCGTGCCCTACCAATTAGTGAAAGGTGTGCATTCTAGGAAGAGTATTATTGTGGACAAAAGTGTTGTGCTCACCGAGGACCGAGAGAGCTTAGAGTTCGACAGCCATTATGAAATTCGCTTTATTACTCGTGACCGCGAGGGCATAGCGCTAACGAAGGCCGCCCTCGAGTATGAGTACAACTCCCGCCGCGACCAGGCGGTGCTTGCAAAAGTGTGGGGTTCTCAAGCTCATAATGTAAGCGAGGTGGATTTTGACAAACTGGGCCTTCTGACTCGCCGCTCAGGATTGCTCGCGAGCTGGACGGCTTTGTTTCGCGCGCTTGAAGTGGGGGAGGTTAATTTTAGTCATGGCCGTTATGAATTCATGAAGATCGACAAAGCGGGGCGGAAAACGCCGGCGCGTAAGCGTAATTGACATTAGCTTAGGCGCACCTGCAAAAAGCATCACTTAAATAATGATTCATGTGCTCAAGGTTATTTTTGGCTAGGGCTAGGAGGCACAATATCTATCCACTCGCCAACTCTCACATGATGGTATTTGTCGCCAAATCTAAGGTTGAAGCGTTCGATGACTTGGTCGCTTGTATCATGTCCCCCTAGGGCGATTGCCCCGAGATTTTGCTTTGTTAGCAAATCCAGATCGCGCTCCATGGTCGCTAAAGTTATTGGTTTATGGGGCCCGTCACCAGAGGCAAAACGGCGCTGTAGGTTAATGCCCAGTAAACTCAAGCGCCCCTCAGGCAGTGGATAGTGCAAGTCGCCGACTAGGCCGTATAAAGGGGCATTAAATACCTTAGCGCTGTGAGCCAATATTTTTGGCACCGTTTGATGACCACAACCGACGATAATTACATTCCCTTTTCCTTCCACATGGATAACTAAGGCTTGTTCTTCAATCCTACCAATAGCGAGCTGCCTGGGTATCGCCCCTAAGCTTGCCATTCCTTCAGCAATGATTGTGGCCTTAGGCGTGACGGTAACCTGAGCGTTGGGATATTCCGTTGGTATGGGTGAATATATTTTTTTATCGGAAAGATCAATCTGCTCTTTGCCTATGGAGAAGGTGTTTTTATTGACCCACTGCTGGCCGCCGCGATGATCCAAATGCGCGTGACTTAGAAAAATTGTATCGATGCTCTCTATTTCTATGCCAAGCTGGGCCATATTGTGTTCAAGCGGGGAAGGGGAATTTCCGCCTTTGTTGAACCCAACATCGAATAATAAAGTGTTGTGGTCTGTCTTGATTAAATAAGATACCCCAGCTTCTCCTTGAAGGGAATTGTCCCGGGTATGCCAATTAACTAGCGGTAAAATAGATAAAGTCTTCGTGCTGCCAAAGTCACCTATTGGATTTGGCTGGGCCCTAGACCATTCCGCTGCAATAGAGTCGACGCCATTTTGAAAGACTATTGAAAAATAGACCAATGCGGACAGCGAAAAAATAACAACAAAAACGCCGCAATAAGTTAGCCATTTTCTCAGCTTCATAATTTTAATCCTATTCGAAATAAGCCTGAAGATCTTCGGGTATAGGCATTGGTTTCACAGGGCTAATTCGAGCGCGACCTGTATTCCCCAGCGGCACTGTGCCCACCAGTGAACCCACGCTCATGATAATTCGAGCAAGCTGACCTATTGTCTCTCTAACATCGCTGAGTTTGATGGCGACCTTATACATCCAGTAGTGGCTTCTAACGTGAGGGATGTAGTGCCGCTGACCAAGAATGTGGGCGCGTTCTAGATGGAAATACGACTGTGTGTAATTTTCCACTTCGTACAGGTCTCGGGCTTTTCTCATTTCATACTCGAATTGATTGCGTAGGCGACTCTTCATTTCATACTCCCCTTAAATTCTATGGCTAACGGATGTTGTTAGGCCCGAGTGGCGGCTCTCGAAATTTTCTTCACCTCATCGCGGCCTGCTTATATTAGCGCTAAGTCTAGGGGCGTGAATTGAACAAACTGGCTATAGAGGTTAAGAATTGCTGGCGAAATGGCGGGTTGTAGCTGAACGGGAGCATGGTTGTAGCTGAACGGGAGCATGGTTGGAGGCTTGAACGCCTTATAAGGCATTCTAAATGCTTCATCGAAGTGTGATAATGCCGTAGATATCGCCCAAGCTTATAGGTCCACCTATCGATGTTAACTACTATTTGGCTAAACCCGGGAACCTTGGTTATATTTGGCGCTTCGCTGGATGCGGCACCCCATAGTCACTATTCAATTCAGCTAGTTTGGCCCATGAGTCGAGCGCTGTGTCAGTTTGATACGGGGGAGGTTAGTGGGCCCTTAATCATAAATTCTCAGGTTAAGCATCAACTGCAGATGGACGCGGGCTGGGTTGTATTAGTGGAGCCTAGAAGCCACTTGGGCCAGCAACTGTCTGAGTGTTTGGGGCAACAAACTGTGCTGCCGATATCGGCGCTTATTCCCTCGGGCATAGATGCGCCAAAACCGAGTGATAATCCCGCGCCAATGCTAAGTCCTTTGTTCACGGCTATTGGCCTCGATCCCGATTTAAGCAAAACCCTGTCTAACTCACCGGCGGCCATATCCGATGAGCGAATTACAGTCTTGTTAAATGAACTGGACCGTGACCTATCGGGTGATTGGAAAGCCTCGAAAGTAGCCCGCCAAGTTGGCTTATCAGAGGGGCGTTTTCTGCATCTCTTTAGCCAGCAGATGGGCATAAGTTGGCGCCCTTACTTGCTTTGGCGACGAATGAACTGTGCCATTGCGGCAATAGCTAAAGGGGCTTCGGCCACTGATGCGGCCCATTTGGCTGGGTTTTCCGACAGTGCCCATATGAGCCGTACTTTTCGACGCTTCTTTGGCATGTCCCTTCGGCAGGCAAATTCAATCTTTGCGGCTGTTTAGTCTTTTTCAGCTTACTCCAAGGATTTCAAACCCAATGCTTTCTTGCGGCGTTTGGCGAGCCGGCGCGCGAGTTTTTGCATATCTACTGTCGCATCGCCCTCATCGATAATTTCTTGGCCAATTAAAGTTTCCAACAAATCTTCCAGGGTAACAATGCCGAGCATAGAACCGTACTCGTCCACCACTAGCATCATAGGGACGTGATTTTCCAACAGTGTCTCGAGGGCCCTCGAAACGCTAATGCTACCGATTAGGGCTGGCAGATCGCGGTGAAACTCTTGTAATTGGCTGCTGCCATTGCCCTTTGCTTGTTCTAGCAGTAGGTCATTGAGTAATACAAAACCGGTGATTTCTTCTTCGTTCAATTCTGATTTTAGGGGAATGCGTGAAAATTTCTTTTCTTGGTGTTGATCAAAAAAATCGTCCACATTAAGGTTCTCGGCCAGGCTGAAGACCACAGACCTTGGTGTCATTACGTGTTTAACTTGTATGTCACGTAAGAGCAGGAGGTTTTTCAGCACGCTTAATTCTTGGGTTTCGAGCATGCCTTCTTGTTCACCTTGCACAGCCATCGCTGCAAACTCCTTGCGATTGAAGCCTTGTAGGGTGGGCTCGAAAGGGAGAAATTTTATGAGTGACTCCGAGAGAAGCACAAAGGGGTACAGCAGCTTAATAAGATACTTCAAACACACGCCGGTGAAGGGGGCGAGCTGTCGCCAATAGTTGGCGCCCAGTGCCTTGGGGATAATCTCCGAAAATATCAATATCACCAAGGTTAGAATGGCCGAGACAATCCCTACCGAGGTGCTGCCAAATACGGCGGCGGCTTGAGCGCCAGCCCCAGCCGCGCCTATTGTATGGGCGATGGTATTGAGGCTGAGAATAACCGCTAAGGGTTTGTTGATGTCGTCTTTAAGTTCGCGAAGCACTTTGCCGGAAGACCTTTTTTCTTGTTCCAGCAGTGCAATATAAGGGTTGTTGACACTCAGTAGTACCGCTTCCGCGATTGAGCAAAGAAATGAAAACCCCACCGCAATGGTGATGTAAAGTATAAGTAAAAGCATAATAAGCCTTGTGTAAGCGTTATTTTATTATGCATGATTTAATCGAAAAAAGAACACCCTCTTAGTTTCTTCAATGTCGCCTTACATCGATAGCCTCAGTGAAAATCTCTCGACTTAGTTGAAATGTTTGGCAATTGATCGCTGTGATCGATGATTTCCCCCGCAATCACATGGATAACATTGTGTTTGCTTTCCATAATACCTTTGATCAGTAACAGCCGCCCTTTAAGCACTGCTTGCCGAAAGCGAAGCTGGGTGGCTTCCCAGATAACGACATTGGTATTGCCGGTTTCGTCTTCGAGGGTCATAAACAGCACCCCAGAAGCCGTGCCTGGTCGCTGTCGGCCTGTGACTAAGCCGGCAATTCGCACAAAGCGACCACTGTTGAGTGCAAATAAGTCTTGTGCGCGCTTGCAGTGATTAAAGGGTGTTTGCTCACGTAGAATGGCCAGAGGGTGGCGCTTCAGGGTTAAGCCCGTGCTGGTGTAATCCAAACTTAAATTGTCGCTTTCTGTGGGGGCGGGCAGGGCAACTGAGCTGAGTGTTTGCTGGTCTGCGGCGTCTAATAAAGGCCGCTGTTCTTCTACGGCCAGAGATTCCCACTGAGCCTGATAGCGGTGAGTGCTGAAGGCCTCAAAGACGTTAGCGCTCACCAGCGCGGCCATTTCTTTTTGGTTGAGTGAGGCCTGATGGGTAAAAAACTCAAAGGGGTTGGCCACCTTACCTTCGCGCCACACGCTTTGTGCGCGGGCGGCCAGTAAGCGCTCGGCGGCGGCTTTACCAAAGCCTTTTATTAAACGAAAACCCAGCTGTAAACAGGGTTTACTCTCCAATAGAGGGTTGTTTGATTCATGCACTAAGCCGTGGTCCCACTCACTGGAATTAATGGCAATGGGAAACACAACAATTTTGTGCCGACGGGCGTCTTGAATTAATTGTGAGGGCGAATAAAAGCCCATGGGCAGGCTATTCATTAGTCCGCAGTAAAAAGCGGCGGGGTAGTGGCACTTCAGCCAGGCCGAGACATACACCAGTAGAGCAAAACTAGCGGCGTGAGACTCAGGAAAGCCATATTCGCCAAAGCCCTGCATTTGTTTGAACACCCGCTCGGCGAAGTCTTCACTGTGACCTCGTGAAGTCATACCGTGAATGACTCTTTCGCGAAAGTTATCAAGATTGCCATTGCGGCCCCAGCTGGCCATTGCGCGTCGCAATTGGTCGGCCTCACCGCCGGTAAAACCGGCGGCCACCATGGCCAGTTGAATCACCTGCTCTTGAAAAATGGGCACGCCAAGGGTGCGTTCGAGAACGGTTTTAATTTCAGGGCTGGGGTAGCTCACAGGTTCTTCGCCGTTGCGGCGCTTCAAGTAAGGGTGAACCATGTCGCCCTGAATGGGCCCCGGGCGCACAATGGCCACTTCAATGACCAAGTCATAAAAGGTTTTGGGCCGAAGGCGAGGCAGCATGGCCATCTGTGCGCGGGACTCTACTTGAAACACCCCAACACTGTCGCCACGACACAACATGGCATAAGTTTTAGGGTCTTCCTGAGGGATGTCTTGCAAGCTCAGACCAGTGAGCGCCAAGGTTTTCCGTATGGCCGAGAGCATGCCTAGGGCTAGTACATCCACTTTCAAGAGACCGAGTGCTTCAATATCTTCTTTGTCCCATTGAATGATCGTGCGGTCTTTCATTGCCGCATTCTCAATGGGCACCAGGGTGCTGGTGGGGCTGCGGGTAATAATAAAACCGCCCACATGTTGAGACAGGTGGCGGGGAAAACCTAAAATCTCGTTAATCAGGGTCAGTAAGTTTTGTGTCACTTGGCCTTCGAGGACAATGTTGTGTTCTTGTAAACGTTGTGCGAGCTGCTCGCCTTTGTCCCACCAGCTCATGTCTTTGGCTAGGCGGTCAATTAACAGTGCATCCAAGCCTAGCGCTTTTCCCACGTCGCGAATGGCGCTGCGAGGGCGATAGGTAATCACGGTGGCCGCTAAGGCCGCGCGTTCACGGGTGTATTTTCGATAGAG
>Ga0105352_1000046_pt1 | contig 64844 bp, 52 predicted proteins | sample EN8Hudsemesocosm_FD_83507 | JGI IMG/M metagenome (GOLD analysis project Ga0105352, IMG submission 83507) | Methane-oxidizing microbial communities from mesocosms in the Hudson Canyon - EN8B Hudson Canyon | ecosystem: Environmental > Aquatic > Marine > Cold seeps | place: Hudson Canyon...
AACTTAATTCCAGGCAAACATTACAAGACTATAACGGATAGGATTTATCATCAACTCATAGACGATATAGTAGAAGGTGTATTGCTGCAGGGCAGCAAAATAGGTGAGGCTAATTTGGCTAAAAAATACAATACAAGCCGAGGACCTTTGCGAGAAGCCCTTCAGCGATTGGAAGGGGTGCACTTAGTTAATCGAGTTCCGAATGCTGGCTATAGTGTTGTTGAGATGAATCATCAAAAAGCGCGGGAACTGTATCAGGTGCGCGAACTAATTGAAGGTTATGCAGCTCGACTAGCCACTGAAGTGATGTCACAAGCAGATATTGAAGCCCTGCGTCGCCTAATGGTTAATCATGAGGAGATGGTAACAGGCGCAGAAGGAGCTGCTTATATTCAAAAAGAAGGTAATCAAGATTTTCACTTCTATATTTATTCCAGATGTCAAAACGATTGGTTGATTAATTGCATTAATAACAACATATATTACTTAATGAGAATCTGTAGGCTCAACGCATCTTACCGGACAGCGTCGAGGGCGACAACTGCTCTTAAGGAGCACAATGCTATTGTCGATGCTATTGTTGATCGAGATGCTGATTTGGCAGAGATATTAATGCGACGCCATATTAGTAAAGCCTGGAAAACACTTGAGAAAAAGTTTGATGCGGGCGAGGTACTAGTGCAAGAGATTGATTGATAATAACAAAGTTTCATATAAGAATTCAACAATAACCCTCAAGTCAAACTAGGTAAGGGTGGTGTTTTTTGCTTAACTCTTGTCTGCTTGCGCCAATTCAGCGCGCATAGCGTCAATGGTTGCCTTGTAGTTGTCGGTATTAAAAATTGCTGAGCCTGCGACAAATGTATCTGCGCCGGCTTTTGCAATCTCTCTGATGTTATTGGTTTTAACGCCACCATCAATCTCCAGCCTGATATCTAGGCCTTTGTCGTCAATCATTTTGCGCACAATTCTTAACTTGTCCAATGAGGATGGAATAAATGACTGACCTCCAAACCCTGGGTTTACCGACATCAGCAACACCATATCAAGATGTTCAAGCACATGCTCAAGGTAGCTTAGAGAGGTGGCAGGATTGAAAACCAAGCCGGCTTTACAGCCCTGTTCTTTGATTAGTCCAATCGTGCGATCAATGTGCTCGGAAGCCTCTGGGTGAAAAGTAATGAAAGAAGCGCCCGCCTTGGCAAAATCAGGGATGATTCTGTCCACTGGTTTGACCATCAGGTGTACATCAATCGGCGCTGTGACACCGTGACTTCTAAGCGCGTCGCACACCAAAGGGCCGATCGTTAAGTTGGGCACATAGTGGTTGTCCATGACATCAAAGTGAATAATATCTGCACCCGAGGCCAGTACAGTATCAACCTCATCTCCGAGCTTGGCAAAGTCGGCGGCTAAGATAGAAGGTGCAATATAGTTTGACTGTTTCATGTTAACCCCTGGTAAATTGATTAATTAATTGTCAGCAAGCATTGACCGGTCATTTCGCCAGGCTTTTCAACGCCCATAAGTTCAAGTAGGCTAGGCGCCAAGCCCGCCAGTGTGCCAGTGTCCGGCTCGATGAGTGTCACATCGCGTCCACCAACATACAGCAGAGGCACCGGATTGTTGGTGTGGGCAGTATGCATTTTGTTGGTTTTTGGGTTGACCATTTGTTCGGCGTTGCCGTGATCAGCGGTAATTAGCATTTCTGCGCCAGTGCTTTGGCAGGCCTCGTAAACCCTTCCAATGCATGCGTCAATCGCTTCAACCGCGCTAATCGCTGCCGACAACTTGCCGCTGTGTCCGACCATGTCGGTATTGGCGTAATTACAAATAATTAGGTCGTATTTGCCAGAATTGATAGAGCTTACTAGGGCCTCGGTTAGTTCGGGCGCGCTCATTTCGGGCTGAAGGTCGTAAGTTGCCACATCGGGCGATTGAATCAGCGTTCTGTCTTCACCTGGAAGCGGAGTTTCAACGCCACCGTTAAAGAAGAATGTTACGTGCGCGTATTTTTCAGTTTCGGCTATTCGTAGCTGGTTCATTCCTAAATCTGAGACATAACTCCCCAGTGTGTTGTTGATGGTTTGTGGTGGGTATGCGCAAGGCAAGTTGAAAGCCTCTTTGTATTCAGTCAAGCAAACATAGTGTGTCGGGGCAAATGTTTCACGTGAAAACTCTGAAAAGTTGGCGTCGGTTATTGCCCGAGTTAACTCGCGCGCACGGTCGGCGCGAAAATTCATGAAGATAACCGCATCATCCTCGTTGATTGTTACTGCTTCGCCAATAGTGGTGGGTTTAATAAATTCATCGTTTTCACCGCGCTCGTAAGCTGCTTCGACAGCTTCAGCTGCAGAAGTCGCACTGTATTCGCCTTTGCCATTGACAAGAAGGTTGTAGGCTTTTTCAACCCTGTTCCAGCGGTTGTCTCTGTCCATTGCATAAAAACGACCAACAACAGATGCGATTCGACCTGTGTCGAGCTCGGTTATTTTTTCTTCCAGGTCGACAACGAACTCGTTGGCGCTGTTCGGTGGCGTATCTCTGCCATCGGTAAAGATATGTAGGTAGATTTCTGCACAGCCTTTTTGGCTGGCCATTTCAAGCATTGCCAAAATCTGGGCGTGGTGGGAGTGCACGCCGCCATCAGACAATTGGCCCATAATGTGGACGGCTTTGCCGTTATCGTTGGCAGTATTTAATGCTGAGCACAAGGCTGCATTGTCCTCAAAAACACCCGAGTCAATATCGTTTTGGATAAGAGTGAAGTTTTGCTCGATAATTCTGCCCGAACCAATGGTTAGGTGGCCCACTTCAGAATTGCCCATTTGACCGTCAGGCAGGCCAACGCTTGCACCAGAGGTGCCAATTAATGTGTTTGGGTACTGGCTTATAAGAGAGTCCCAAATAGGTGTGTTGGCGAGCGCTATGGCATTGTTTTCGCTATTTTCTGAATGGCCCCAGCCGTCTAAGATGATGAGTAGTTTTGTTTGTTTCATTACCTGTGTATGGTTTTTTATTTAGACGTTAAATAGGAAGTGAACAACATCTCCATCTTTAACAATATATTCTTTTCCTTCAGAGCGCAACTTGCCTACGTCTTTTGCGCCCTTCTCGCCCCCACACTCAAGAAAGTCATCAAAGGCTACTGTTTCTGCTCGAATAAAGCCCTTTTCAAAGTCACCATGAATTTTACCAGCCGCAACAGGTGCGCTGTCGCCAATGTTGATTGTCCATGCTCGAACCTCTTTAACACCAGCGGTAAAGTAGGTTTGTAAGCCAAGCAACTTATAGCCCGCATGAATTAAACGATCTAAGCCGGATTCTGTTTGCCCCATGTCGTCTAAAAAGCTTTGCTTGTCCTCGTCATCCAGCTCGGCTAATTCCGCCTCAATATCAGCACAAATGCTGACAACTTGCGAGTTTTCTTGGACAGCAAAATCTTCAACTGTGTTTAGGTGTGGATTGTCTGAAAAGCCACTCTCGCTTACGTTGGCAACGTATAGCACCGGTTTTGAGGTTAAGAGTTGCAAACCCTTAAGAAGCTTGGTCTCCTCTTCATTAAACTCAAGCAGCCTAACCGGCAGACCGTCTTCTAGTGCCGGCATGATTTTTTCAAGCAGGCTTTTAAGGGGCAAGCCCTCTTTCTGGCCAGATTTGGTGTTTTTCAGCGCCTTTTGGTAGAGTTTTTCTACGGCTAGCATATCCGCCAGTGCTAATTCTGTATTAATGATTTCAATGTCATCGAGTGGTGATACTTTGCCAGCGACATGGATAACATCCTCGTTTTCAAAGCAGCGCACAACATGCAGAATTGCATCGGTTTCGCGAATATTGGATAAAAATTGATTGCCAAGGCCCTCGCCTTTTGATGCGCCTTCTACCAAGCCAGCAATGTCAACAAATTCCATTGTTGTTGGTAGGATTTTTTCAGGTGAGACAATAGCCGCCAATTGGTTTAGACGGATATCGTTGATAGGCACAATACCCACGTTCGGCTCAATAGTGCAAAAAGGGTAGTTGGCTGCGTCAATGCCCGCTTTAGTAAGTGCGTTAAAAAGGGTTGATTTGCCGACGTTTGGTAGGCCTACAATGCCACATTTAAATCCCATTTGTTTCTCCTTCTACAGTGTGCAGTCGCTTCATCGCTTCTTCAAATTTACCTTCGACAACTTGGCTCATGACACCTATCGCGTCGACCATGCTGTTTTCGATTAGAGCTAGCTCTTTTGTGCTTGGTTGGTTGAGGACAAAGTTGACAACATCGTTTTTATTACCTGGGTGGCCAATGCCAATTCTAAGGCGGTAAAATTCTTTGCTGTCCAGCGCTTTGATCGTGTCTCTGAGACCGTTATGACCACCGTGGCCACCACCTTTTTTAATTTTTATGGCTCCTGGATTAAGATCCAGTTCGTCGTGGACAACGAGTATCTCCTCAACTTCAATATTGAAATAGCTGGCCAGCGCTTGGATGGCTTGACCAGAGCAGTTCATGAAAGTTTGAGGCTTTAAAAGGCGAACCTTTGTATTGGCAAACAAGGCTTCACTTGTCTCACCAAAAAACTTTGATTGTTTATTGAAGCCGGCACCCAACTGGCACGCCAATGCCTCAACAAACCAGAAGCCAGCATTGTGGCGGTGTGCCTGATAGTCTTTGCCTGGGTTGCCCAGGCCAACAATCAATTTAATGGCCACAATGCTTTGATGTGTTTATTGAGTCAAAAAGACCAATCACATTAAGTTTTGCTGTCTCCATCTTCAGCAGTATCGTCGCCTTCAGCATCGTCGTTTTCAGGAGCGACTGGCGCCTCTGAGAAGTCTTCCTCTTCCTCGGTAACAACTTTCGCCTCAGAAACAGAAACAACGGTTTGGTCGTGCGCCTCAACATCATCGTGCTGAAGAGCAGTAATGACAACGCCTTCAGGCAGTACTAGGCCTGTTAAGCTGATGTGGTCGCCAATCGCTAGGCCACTAACATCAACATCAATGCCGTGAGGCATGTCTTTAGGTAGGCATGAAATTTCAACTGCAACAACAAATTGATTCAGTAACGCACCAAGACGTAATTCTTCGTTGTTCTCTTCGCCGATAAAGTGAAGTGGTGTTGTTGTAACAATTGCATGTTTCGCATCAACACGTAAAAAGTCAATATGATTGATGGTGTTTCTTGCAGGATGGCGTTGCAAGTCTTTAATAATGACAGACTCTTTATTTTTGCCAACAACAAGGTCTAGTACCGAAGTAAAAGAATCTTCGTTTTCTAGTAAGTGGGTGATTTCGTGAAAGTCAACAGTTACCATTAATGGTGCATTTTTGCCACCATAAACAATACCCGGTACTTTTTCTTCTTTACGCAGGCGGCGGCTCGCACCTTTGCCCTGATCTTCACGCGCATTGGCGTTTACAGTAATACTCATTTTGAGTTCTCCATTAAATGAAAAAACACCACCTTAGTGATGTAGCTTTAAGCTGCTTTGCGACCAAGCAGACTGGGAGCTAATTTTACCTGAAAATGAAAGGCTTGCAATGCAAAAACATTAGCGTGATTTAAGCCAAAACACGCCGGCTACTAATGCACTTATGCCGGCGTAGAGCCAGAGAGACTGAGTGGTGAAGATGCCAGCGAGAATAATTAGCGTAGCGGCAATAATAACAGCGCTTTGTTTGGTGGCATTTTCCTTAAGCTGTTTAACGATAATGTCGGTTTGCTGTTTGGCGATTTTTTGACCTTCTGCGCCCTTTTCTAGCTGCTTTAGGGCTTTAATGGCAAGCATCGGTAGTTGGGGCAATTCGGCCATTAATTCAGGCAGTTGCTCAGAGATTTGCTTGAGTGAGTTTTTAACGCTGTACTTTTCTTTCACCAGCTTTTCAAGAAACGGTTTGGCGGTTGCCCAAAGGTCTAAATCAGGATAAAGCGTACGCCCAAGCCCCTCAATATTGAGCAGGGTTTTGTCCAGTAGCAGCAGTTGCGGCTGAATAGAAATATTAAATCGTCTTGCTTCTTTAAACAAACTTAACAGTACCAAGCCGAAGGATATTTCGCTCAGTGGTTTTTGGAAAATTGGCTCACAAACACTACGAACTGCATTTTCAAATTCCAGAATATTGGTGCCCTCGGGCACCCAGCCAGACTCAAGGTGCACTTGAGCAACGCGTTTGTAGTCCTGGTTAAAAAACGCCAAAAAGTTTTGTGCTAAGTAATATTGGTCGTCATCGCTCAGTGTGCCCATAATGCCAAAATCAACGCCAATGTACTGCTCACCCTCGCCAACAAAAATGTTGCCTGGGTGCATATCTGCATGAAAAAAATTGTGCTCAAATACTTGAGTGAAGAAGATGACAACACCGTTCTCAGCAAGCACTTTTAAATCAACACTGTTCTTCTTTAGGGTGGCGATATCACTAATAGGTGTGCCATAAATGCGCTCAGTTACTAATATATTGGCTCGACAGTAATCCCAGTGTACTTTTGGCACATAAAGCAATTCTGAGGCGGCAAAATTTTTGCCCAATAAAGAGGCGTTGGCCGCCTCTGCCATCATATTCAGCTCGTTGTAAATAATGCCTTCAAATTCGGCTACAGCCTCGATTGGGCACAGTCTTTTGCCGTCGGGGTGCTTTTCTGCCAGTGCTGCAAAAGCATAAAGCAGTCTGATGTCGCGCTTTATTTTCTTTTTAATATTGGGGCGAACGACCTTGATAATGATTTCCTCACCATCAAGGCTAACAGCGCTATGAACTTGCGCAATAGAGGCGGAAGCGAGTGGTGCATCGTCAAACGAGGAAAAGAGCTCGCTAACACTAGCACCCAGCGCCTTTTCAATAATTTCCTTGGATTCTGATGCTGGGAATGGCGGGCATTTGTCTTGTAATTTGGCAAGCTCGTCGCCAATGTCATCGGGTAAGAGGTCCTTGCGGGTTGATAGGGTTTGGCCAAATTTAATAAAAATCGGCCCTAACTCTTCTAATGCTCGACGGATACGCTCGCCTCTAGAGAGCTTGCTAGAGGGAAAATAGTGCCACGGCGTTAAGTATATCAGCGGCTTAAAGCTTTTTAGTAGAGGTGTTGAGAGTATTAGGTTGTCAAGTCGATAACGGACAAGTACTCGTGAAATACGAACAAAACGTAGCAAGCTTCTCATTTATTTTTCTCCTCTATCAAAAAATCGTGAGCGAGAGGGCGCGACCAATAGCGTCGAAAGATCGTCTTTAAGCGTCTCAACAACAGCAACAATATCGTTGTTGTTGCCTTTTTTTACAAAATGAGCGACTTTGCCAAGTTGGTGGGCAATAATGTCACCAGTGTGGTGAGACACCAGTTCTTCAATGTCGATAGACGTTTCGGTGAATAAATCCGAGAGGGATTGTGCAGTTTTAACGTTGCCCCTGATAACAACCTCATCGTTGGCGAGCAAGTCTTTAAGTTCTTTGCCTTTAAATAGTGATACAAAAGCTGATTTGCTCAGTGTGATGTCAACATCTGAATTTTGTTGCTGCGCCTCAAGTACATGAATGCGCGCGTTGATACAAACGAAGTATAGGCTGATGCCAAGTTCTGGCACGTGTAGCGCAATAGTGCTATCTTCAAGCCTATCCAGCTTTATCGCACCACTGGCGATTAGTAGGTTCAGTGTATTTTCAAGCGCTAGGCGAAACATAGTGATTTAGGCTTTAACAGCCTTATGAAGGGCAACAATGCCACCAGAAAGATTGTGGTATTCGCAGAAGGCAAAGCCGGCGTTAAGCGCCATTTGCTTCAGTGTTTCTTGGTCAGGATGTTTGCGAATAGACTCTGCGAGGTATTGGTAGCTATCTTCGTCGTTGGCAATTAGTCTGCCAAGTTTTGGCATCACGTTAAACGAATAAAAATCGTAGAATTTTTCCAAAACGGCGTTGTCTACTTTGGAAAACTCAAGCACTAATAAGCAGCCGCCTTTTTTTAGCACGCGGTGCATTTGCCTAAGCGCGGCATCTTTGTTGGTTACGTTTCGAAGGCCAAAGGCAATACTTACGCAATCAAAAGTGTTGTCCTCAAAAGGCAGAGACTCGGCATTGGCTTGCACAAACCCAACATCAACTAAGCCGCGATCAATGAGGTTTTTTCGCCCCTCTTCGAGCATTGCGCCATTGATGTCTGAGAGTATTACTTGGCCTGTGTCGCCAACTTTTTCTCTGAATTTTATCGCTAAGTCGCCTGTGCCACCGGCGATGTCCAGTACTTTATCGCCCTTGCCGACGTTGCTAAGGCCAATGGCGTAGCGTTTCCACAGGCGATGAGCGCCAAACGATAGCACGTCGTTCATCAGGTCGTAGCTGCCCGCTACTGAGTCGAAGACGCCTTTGACCAAGCCCTGCTTGTCAGCGACGTCTACTTGTTGATAGCCAAAATGTGTGGCTTTGCCCATGTTAGCTAGTAGGGTAGTCTCTAAAGTCGTGACCAGTGTATATTTGCGTTGGTCTAAAGATGCGGTTGTTTGACACTTGTTCGTGCCAGTGAGCCGCCCAGCCTGCAGAGCGTGACATGGCAAAAATCGGTGTAAAGTGCTCAGGCGTAAACTTAAACACTTCCGAATAAAGGACGCCTGAATAAAAATCTACATTTGGGTAAACACCCTTGTGGCTTAGTAGTTCGTCACAAATAGATTCAACTTCTAGCGCTGTTTCAAAGCGATTCGAGAGAGTGATACCAGTCTTTGCAACGTAGTCTTTGATCATTTTTTCCAAGATTGTCGCTCTTGGATCTTTGGTACTGTATTCGCGATGACCCATGCCCCAAATTACTTGCTTGTTCTTAAGGCGACCTTCAATCCAAGTTCTTGCATTTTCTGGTGAACCGATCTCGTCTAGCATTTTTAGAACATTTTCATTCGCACCACCGTGTAATGGGCCCGCCAGGGTTCCTACTCCGGCCGAGATAGAAGAGAACGGGTTGGCCAAGCTTGAAGCCGTTACCATTGTTGAGAAAGTTGATGCGTTAATGGTGTGCTCTGCATGTAGGATCAGACACACATCAAAAAGCTTAATAAGGTCGGCGTCGGCCTGTTCGCCAAAACACATATACATAAAGTTTTCTGCGTAGCCGAGGTTGTTTGCTGGTGGAATTGGGTCGTAACCACGAGAAATACGTGTCCACATTGCCACTAGAGTGCTCATACTTGAGATGATTTTTACTAGGGCGTTCTGGGTGTAAGCAGAGTCTGGTTGGCTTGCGCCTGCATCAGGGTAGAAGGCCGCCATGGCTGCAATGGCTGTTTGTAATACGTCCATCGGGTGGCCGCTTGAAGGTAGTGACCAAAGAAGCATTCGAATGTTACGCTTTACCTCGTATTTTTTTTGCAATAAATCTTTAAACTCGTCCAGCTCTTTAGCATTTGGTAGTTCGCCATTTTGCAGTAGTAGTGCGGTTTCCTCAAAAGAAGAGCGCTCACACAGGTCCTGAATTGAGTAGCCTCGATAAGCTAAAATTCCGTTTGGGCCATCAATTGATGAAATCGATGATTCGGTTGCTGGTACATTTGCCAATCCTGGAATGTAGTCTATCATGTTTACTCCTTTTAAATAGAAAACGAAGATCCGCAGCCACAAGTTGTCTTAGCATTGGGGTTGCTAACAATGAATCGCGCGCCTTGTAAATCCTCTAAATAATTGACAGTTGAGCCGATAAGGTATTGGTAGCTCATTGGGTCAATAACCAACTGAACGCCCTGGTTGTTAACTCCACTGTCACCTTCTTTGATATTCTCATCAAAGGTAAAGCCGTAAGAAAATCCTGAGCAACCGCCACCAGTGATATACACTCGTAGCCTTAGGCCTGGATTTTTCTCTTCTTTAATAAGCTGGGCAACGCGATTGGCAGCACTGTCGCTAAAAGTTATGTCAGCTTCATCAATAATTTCTGTAGTATTCATTTTACATTATGGTAATAAGCCAACTTGCAATAAGCCAGCGTTTTCTTCAATTCCAAACATTAAATTCATATTATGAATCGCTTGTCCGGCTGCGCCCTTAACCAAGTTGTCAATAACGGACATGATAACCAGCTTGTTGCTGTGCTTCACGTACTGTATGCCAATCTGGCAATAGTTGGATGATTTAACCGAGCGCGTTTCAGGATAAACCCCATCGTCCAATATTTTAACAAATTCTTCATTTCTATAGGCATCTTCAAAATACGGCCTTACGTCAACACTGGGGTCGATTAAATCCACATAAATAGTGGCCTCAATTCCGCGAATCATCGGCAGCAAATGCGGCACAAATGTTAGCCCAACAGGTTCGCCTGCCATTAGCGCCAGTTCTTGTTTTATCTCAGGTAGATGACGATGACCACTGACGCCGTAAGGTTTGAATGATTCTGTTACTTCACAGAACAAGGTAGCCTGGTTTGCAGCACGTCCAGCGCCACTGGTGCCGGATTTACAGTCGGCAATAATGTTGGAGCAGTCTATTAAATTGTTTTCCATGAGGGGCTTTAACGCCAACAAAACCGCAGTAGGGTAGCAACCGGGGTTGGCGACTAAGCGCGCACCTTTGATGGCATCACGACGAACTTCGGGCAAGCCATAAACTGCTTCAGATAGAAGTTCAGGCTGCGAGTGTTCCATGCTATACCAGTCAGACCAATTTTCAGCATTGTCGATACGGAAGTCTGCGCCAAGGTCAACCACCTTGATGCCGTTTTCGATAAATGCACCAGCGCTTTCCATCGCCACACCGTGAGGTGTGGCAAAGAAGATTATGTCGCACTCGTTAAGAATGTCGTCGGTAGGTAGCGAAAAAACTAAGTCAGAAACGCCAATCAAGTTGGGAAACACTTCGCCTATTTTTTTGCCGTTAAGTCCTCTAGAGCTAATAGCGATAATTTCAGCCTCTGGATGGGTGTGAAGCAGGCGTATTAGCTCAACGCCGGTGTAGCCCGAGCCACCAATAATGCCAGCCTTAATAGTCATCAGTGTGATTTTCCCAGTTTTTTCTCAAGGTAGTGGATGTTCATGCCGCCTTTGCAGAAAACCTCGTCTTCCATGATTTTTCTTTGCAGTGGAATGTTGGTTTTAATGCCATCAATTACCATCTCATCAAGTGCATTTTTCATCTTCATGATGGCCTCGTCTCGAGAGTCGGCAAAAGTAATTAATTTACCGATCATTGAGTCATAATGCGGCGGCACTGTGTAGCCGTTATAAATGTGTGAGTCAACTCTAACGCCAAGTCCGCCAGCGGTGTGATACTGAGTAATCGTGCCAGGCGAAGGCATAAAGTTGTTTGGATCTTCGGCATTGATTCGGCACTCAATCGAGTGACCTTTAATCTTTACGTCTTTTTGTTCGATTGAGAGTTTGTCGCCACCAGCAATCAGTATTTGCTCACGAACAATATCAACGCCAGTAATCATCTCGGTGACTGGGTGTTCAACCTGAATACGGGTGTTCATTTCAATAAAATAGAACTCGTCATTTTCAAATAAAAACTCGAAAGTACCGGCACCACGGTAGTTGATAACCTTGCAAGCTTCTGCGCAAACGTTGCCAATTTTATTTCTTAACTTTTCAGAAATACCTGGTGCAGGCGCTTCCTCAACCACCTTTTGATGGCGACGCTGCATTGAGCAGTCTCGCTCACCCAAGTGAACAGCATTACCGTATTGGTCGGACAGGATTTGAATTTCAATGTGTCTTGGCGTGGTTAAGAATTTCTCCATATAGACCTCGCCGTTGCCAAAGAAGCTCAAGGCCTCTGTTTTTGTTAGCACTATTGAATCAGCCAAATCTTCTTCGCGCTCAACAACGCGCATGCCACGGCCACCACCACCACCAGCGGCCTTAATGATAATTGGAAATCCAATTTTATGGGCTAGACGAATGTTCTCTGCATCATCCTCACCAAGGGCGCCATTGGAACCCGGTACACAAGGAACGCCAGATTTCTGCATGGCCTCAATAGCGGCCACCTTGTCACCCATCACACGGATATTGTCAGGTCTTGGGCCGATAAATATAAAACCAGTTTCTTCAACTTGCTCAGCAAAATCTGCACTTTCTGAAAGAAAGCCATAGCCGGGATGGATGGCGTCCGCACGTGTTACTTCGGCGGCACTGATAATGGCGGGTATATTTAAATAACTTTGAGCTGAAGGGTGTGGTCCGATACATACAGCCTCGTCGGCGAGACGCACGTGTTTTAAATCTTTGTCTGCAGTAGAATAAACCGCCACTGTTTGGATGCCTAATTCTTTGCAGGCTCGCAAAATTCTCAGGGCAATTTCACCCCGATTGGCAATCAGTATTTTTTTTATTGAAATCATTGGATTACGACTAGCGTTTGACCAAACTCGACGGCGTCGCCATCGTTAATAAGAATTTCTACCACAGTGCCAGACTGGTCAGCCTCGATTTGGTTCATAATTTTCATTGCCTCAATGATGCAAACTGTGTCGCCTTGATTGACATGCTGACCAATGCTAACAAACGTTTTGGCGCTTGGCGATGGCGCTGAGTAGAATGTGCCGACCATAGGCGAGTTGATTGGGTGGCCATTAACTACAGGCTCCAATTTTTCTGCTGGGGCGCTTGGCGCTGCGGCGGGTGCGGCAACTGGTGCTGCCATCATTGGTGCGTGAGCCATCATTGCAGGGACGTCGCCAAAGCGAGAGATTCTCACCGACTCTTCGCCTTCCTTGATTTCGATTTCTGCCATGCCAGACTGCTCTAGCAATTCCATTAATTTTTTTACTTTTCTAATATCCATTGTTTCCCCTTATGTTTGTTGGATGTGTTTAATTGCTGCACTTAGTGCAAACTCGTAACCTTGTACGCCCAGTCCCAAATGGTGCCCACGGCAACATCCGAAAAATAGGATTTGTTACGGAAATCCTCTCTCTTGTAAACATTAGAAAGGTGGATTTTGCAAAAAGGTATGTCTACCGCTAATAACGCATCCCTCAAGGCAACCGAGGTGTGAATGAAAGCAGCGGGATCGATACTGATATAGCGAGTTTGATCGTTATGAGCTTGATGAATTCTTTCAATGAGGCCAGCTTCTGCGTTGTCCTGATGGCGGTCGAAACTCAACCCAGCATCACTGCATTGTTTGGCAAGCTTTCTGACGATATTGTCCAACGTGTCGGCGCCGCAATGACCAGGCTCGCGCACACCTAGCAAATTTAGATTTGGGTCGTTGAGCAGGAGGACGTCAGACATGAGGTTAGTCTTCATCAAATAAAATGAATTTTAACATCTATTTAACTAAAGTTAGCGTACATTTGCAGCATTTTCAATGCAAATTGCTACAAAGTTTAAATATTGTTGAGCCGCTCTAAGAAGTCTTTTGCGTTGATTTCACCAATAATTCTTTGAGATCTAGCCTCTTTGCCGTTTTTAAAGAATAAGATGGCTGGCGGCCCTGCAATGTCAAATCTTGCAAGCAAGGCTTTATTGGACTCGGTATTATCCGTGACGTCCGCTGTTAAGGCAAGGGCATTGTCTAAATTATTAATGACATCCCGATCAGAAAACACCTTTCTTTCCAGTTTTTTGCATGAAACACACCAGTCTGCATAAAACTTGAGAACAATCAGGTTGTCGTTGTCTTGGGTGTTGGCAATGAGGCGGCTTAGTTGCTCCTCAGACTGCAGGAGCTCAAACTCAACGCTTTGGACGGTTTGGTTGTTAGCGTTATAGTCCCAGTCTGCAAGTGGTTGGTACATGTCGCCACCGCCTCGTGCAATAAGTAGCCATAGAAGAACGCCATAGCCTAGGACAATTAAGTTTACCGCCTTGAAGATGCGGCGCCATGAGCTGCTTTGCTTGTCTAGAGGAGTGATTGCGCCTAGCGCTATTGGCGCTATTGTTAGTAGGCCTGCCCACAGCATCAGAGAGGTAAGCGGTGAAATGATGCGATCAAGAAGGTATAGTGCAACGGCCAACATTAGGACACCAAAAACATGTTTAACAGTTTCCATCCAGGGGCCGGTTTTAGGTAGGGCGTTAATTCCCCAGCCACAGATGATGATGAGGGGCACGCCCATACCTAAGCCCATCGCAAATAAGCCGACTGCACCTTTTGTGGTATCACCGTCGGCGATGACGTAGCTTAGTGCTGTAGCAAGGAACGGCGTTACACAAGGGCCAATGATGAGGGCCGATAAAAAACCCATAATAGCAACACCGATAAAGCTACCACCCTTTTGTTTGTTGCTAATTTGGGTGATTTTGCCTTGCAGTTTTTTAGGTAGTTGAATGTCGTAATAGCCAAACATTGAAAAGGCTAAGAAAATAAAAATAAGACTAAAGAAAACCAGCACCCAAGGGGTTTGTAAGACTGCTTGAATGTTGACCCCGGCGCCAAAATACCCCGCCGTTGCGCCAATCAACCCGTATGCGATCGACATCGACAGGACAAAAACCAAAGACATTAAGACTGCTTTAAGTGTGCTTGGAGACTCTTTTTGACCAACAATAACACCTGATAGAATCGGCACCATTGGATAAATACATGGGGTATACGACAAAGCTAGGCCAGCAAGAAAAGCACCAATAAACAACGCGAAACCACCTTTTTGGAATAGCTCTTGAGCTGTTAGCTCCTCGCTGTTCATTTTTTCAAAGGCGGCCGGAAAAGACTCTGTAGGGCCCTCTAAGTCGTCAGTTAAGTTATCGGTGACATTGCTTGCTCCGCTGTTTCGAAGACTGATCTTGTGGTTGGTTTGTTGTGGTGGGTAGCAAACGCCACCTTTCCAACAGCCTTGGTACTCTACGCTCAACGTTACTTCGCCACTACTAACATCCTCGAGCGTTAGTAAAACTTCGATTGGTTGGTCATAGATGCTAACTTGACCAAAGAACTCGTCGTTTTTTATGGTGGCGTCTGGGTAGATGATATTGGCAATGCTGGCACCCTCAACGCTAACCGATATTTTGTCTTTGTAGAGGTAGTAATCTTTATGGAGCATCCACCTGATGTTAATTGTCTGTGCATCGATGGCAATGGTGTTTAGGTTAAAAGCCTCTTCGACAGGCAGTGGGCCGCCAGTTTGTAGTGAGCTTGCTTGTGTGGCTATCTCGGAGGCAGCACCAGAGTCAGGAGCAGAAGGCTCGGAGACAAGTTGCGTCTGTTTTTTGACAGGGGTTGAGAGTTTGATTTCTTTTGTAATCGGCGGATAGCAAACCCCGAGGTCGGCACAGCCCTCAAAGACAACAGAAAGCACCAACTCAGAAGAGCTGTCTGTAGATATCGGCAACACAATCTTTTGCTCGCCGCGGTAAATATTAATATTACCTAAGAATGCATCAACCGTAGGGATGGCCTGTGGGAATGCGGCGTCACCAATTTGATTGGGCTTTGTAGTAGATATTTCAATACTCTCTTTGACGATAAAATAGCCAGAGGAGATTGACCAGTTTAGCTCAACGCGCTCGTCAACGACTTGTACATCTAGTTGAAACGCCTCACTTGCAGGCAATAAAGAAGCGTTAGCCTGTGAAAAAGGCCCCAAAAGCAGCAGTAATAAAAACGACAGAAGACGTTTCATGTGAGTTCCTTAATCATGATTTGGCTAATTATATCAACTGCCCCAGTTGTGTAATGAAGATTTCATGAAGATTTGATAACAGATTGTACCTCTGAACTACAATATTATTGCACTACGAAGCGCGTGTTTTGTTATATATAATTCGTCCCATGGTCTAGGCCTGTCTTCATATTTCTATGTAAGGTTGAGTTAAATTATGACATCTTCAAATCTTAGTTCACGCTTTGCCCCATGGCTGTTTGTTTGGATTTGGAGTACTGGCTATTTAGCGGCAAAATATGGCCTGCCTTACGCCGAACCTTTTACTCTTTTGACTTACCGCTTCGCACTGACACTTTTATTTTTGGCGCCTATAATTTTTATACTGAAGCGACCATGGCCGAGATCACGGCTTGCAATCCTGCATTTATCAGTGGCGGGGCTGCTGATACACGGAATTTATTTAGGCGGAATTTTCCAAGCAATAAAGTGGGGAATGCCTGCAGGTTTGAGTGCAATGATCATTGGCCTGCAACCTCTGTGCATGGCAATGGTTGCAGGCGCCATGCTCAATGAAGTAGTAAGAAAAAAACAATGGCTGGGTCTTGGTCTTGGTCTTCTGGGTTTATATTTTGTGTTGTTCGAGCGTTTTAATTTCAGTGGTGCAACGGTTTTGTTAGGCTTTCCTATTTGGGCGCTCGTGATAATGGTTGTGTCGCTCTTGAGTATCTCCTTTGGGGTGATTTACCAGAAGCGCTATTGCAGCGACATGGACATCATAAGTGGCACTTTGATACAATACTCTAGCGCCTTTTTATTTACTTTGGCAGTTGCCAGTGTCTTTGAAACTGGGGTTGTTGAGTGGACATTGCCATTTGTTGCAACACTTGCTTGGCAAGTGCTGGGGTTGTCTATTGGGGCCATCCTATTGTTGATGGCAATGATTCGCAAAGACGCCTCAGTTCAAGTGGCTAGCTATTTTTACCTCGTTGCGCCGCTTGTTGCTTTGCAGGCTTGGTATTTGTTCGGTGAAACACTGGGTTTTGCGTCGGCTATCGGTGTCGTGCTGATTGCTTTTGGCGTCAGTTTTGCAAGGCCCTCAAAAGATCAACAGCCAGGTAATAATAATCGCTAAAACAGCGATAAATCAAGCTTACGTTTAGAGTTCTCCGGCTTCTTCAAGAACGCTGCGTGCAATTCGAAAACATTCGACACCTTGTGGCACACCGCAATAGATGGCAATGGCATGAATAATGGCTCGCAACTCTTCTTTGCTGACGCCATTTGTCAGTGCGCCTTTACAATGCAGCTTCCACTCGTGCATTTTGCCAAGTGCAGCAATCATCGTAAGGTTCATCATTGATCGAGTTTTTTCATCAATAGAATCGTCACCCCAGCCAAAACCCCAGCACCACTGGGTCATTTGTTCTTGGAATGGGCGGTTGAAATCATCAGCAGCTGCCAGGTTTTTATTTACGTAATCTTCACCAAGTGTTGCTTTTCTTTTGTTGAGCCCAAGTTCAAACAGTTCTTTGTCCATTTTAATTTCTCCGGTTAATTGTTTGTCACTAATTATCGCATGACAAATGGATTTTGCATTGGTTCACTTGAGGTGTTAATCCAAGTCGTCTTTGTTCTAGTGTACTCATGAATGGCATCGATTCCTGCTTCACGACTGCCGCCGCTGTTTTTAAAGCCGCCAAATGGTGCTATCGGCGAAATAGCCCGATAGGTGTTTACCCAGACAATACCAGAGCGTATTTTTTGTGACACACGGTGGGCTCTTGCAATATTTTGTGTGAATACACCTGCCCCAAGACCAAATTCCGAATCGTTTGCCATGTTGATGGCGTCTTCTTCAGATTCAAATGGGATAATGCTCATCACTGGTGCAAAAAGCTCTGTGCGGGTGCTGTCAATAGATTGGTCTGGGCAATCTAGCAGTGTTGGCTCAAGATAGTTGCCTACTTTTAAGTGTTCAGGCTTTTTGCCGCCGAAAATCAACTTGGCGCCTTGCTTTATTGAATTTGTAATTACATTGTATGCACGATCAACTTGGAGTGTTGTTGCTAGTGGCCCAACTTGGGTTTTATCGTCGAGAGGGTCGCCAACAACAATCTTTTTTGCACGATCTGCTACTCGAGAAACAAACTCTTTGTGGATTGACTTTTGCACAAAGACACGAGAACCAGCAACGCAGCTCTGGCCTGAAGCGCCAAAGTTTCCAGCGATAACGCCATTGACAGCGCCTTCCATGTCACAATCATCAAAAATCAGCATAGGTGATTTGCCGCCAAGCTCAAGACTGACATGGGCAAAGTTTTCAGCGGTATTTCGAATAATGTGTTGTGCCACTACACAACCGCCCGTAAAGGCAACTTTTGCCACCTTGGGGTGCGAGCTAATTACTCGGCCACAAGGCTCGCCAAAACCTGTGATAATATTTACCACGCCAGGAGGAAAGCCGGCCTTATCTACCAATTCAGCGAATTTAAATAAGGCAGCTGGCGCTTGTTCAGAGGCTTTAACAACAATTGTATTGCCGGCAGCAAGAGCAGGTGCAATTTTAGTTGCAGAAAGAAATAATTGTGCGTTCCACGGCACGATAGCCACAACTACGCCAATTGGCTCTCTTGTGGTGAAAACACGCATATCTGGCTTGTCTATCGGCAGAACCTCGCCTTGAATTTTATCTGCCAGACCCGCATAATAGTGATAGTAATCGGCCACATATTTTGACTGGCTTTTGGTTTCTACGGCTAGTTTGCCACTGTCTGTTGTTTCCAGTTTGCCAAGTTCGTCTGCATTTTCTGCAACAAGGTCGCCAAGTTTGCGCAGCAGTCGGCCTCGTTCAGTGGCGCTTAGCTCGCTCCACGGACCTGTAAACAATGCACGGTCTGCAGAGTCGATAGCGTGCCTAGATTCGGCCTCGGTTGCTGCCGGAAATGTAGCCCAAGGCTTGCCATCGGCAGGATTGAAGCTTTCAAAATGATTCGCCCCGGGCGAAAATTCACCGTTGATGTAGTGCTTAAAGTGTTTCATAAGTTGTCTCGTTAATTGTCTAGTTAAATTCAGGCATCACTTTTTCAATAAAAAGTTCCAGTGAGCGTTTTTTTGTCTCAAAACTCATCGAGCTATCGATCCAATAGCTGTATTCATCATACCCAAGCTCTTCACAATATTTAATTCGACGCACAACCTCTTCAGGGCTTCCAATAATGCTATTTTTACGCATGTTTTCTGGAGAATACATCTCAATTTTTGACATCTCTTCTTCACTAAGTGGTTTGATTAAGCCTTGATCAACTGGTCGTTCGTTTTTAAACCAAGCGCCGAAATAACAATAAAAACGAGAGATGTCTTTGGCGCCCTGGGCTATCTCTTCTTCGGTTTCGCCGACATAAGTGTGGCGCAAAAGCATAATTTTTGGCCTTGGTTTGTCGCCATATGTGTCGCAGGCGTTGTTAAATTTTTCCATTAGTGACGTTACCTCGTCATCTCCCAGCCACAAAGGCGTTACTTGAACATTGCAATCATTTTCAAGTGCAAAGTCGTGAGAGCTTTGGTCTCTCGCAGCAATCCAAATCGGCGGACCTTTGTCTTGATAAGGTTTGGGCGAACTTGTTGTGCTGGGGAATGACCACTTGTCGCCATTGTGCGCATAATTTCCTTGCCACAATTTTTGCACTGCCGGCACCATTTCTCGCAGCGCGCCGCTGGCAGCGTATGTATCAATGCCGCAACCGACCCGTTCGTATTCAAATGAGTATGCGCCTCGAGCAATACCGAGTTGTAAGCGTCCCTCAGTGATCAGATCAGCCATGGCTGCTTCGCCTGCGAGCTTAATTGGGTGCCAAAAGGGTGCCACAACAGTTGCTGTGCCTAATTTGATATTTTTTGTTCGGTGCGATAAATCGACTAAATTGGTAAACGGGTTGGGGGCAATGGTAAAATTCATGCCGTGGTGTTCGCCAGTCCAGATGGTGGTAAAACCTCCTTTCTCGGCAATTAAGCACAGTTCAATATACTCCTCGTAGAGGCGTTTTTGGCATTGATTTTTGTCAATGCGCTCCATGTGCGCAAAAAAAGAAAAATCCATTCTTAACTCCTGTTAATAGTCATCAGGTTTGGTAATAGCCTCAACTTTTCCATCGGTCTCTTTGCCGACATAAATACCAAAAGCGTTAAGCGCTCTTTCAGCAATGTAACGCCTCAACATCGTTCGACTCCATTCATCGCGTATCTTCTCAAACGGCACGGCGTCAAAGTCAAAAAATTGCCCGTCCTGAGCTTTTGTAGTGCCTTTAACCTGTGCACGATAATAAATCAAACTGGTTTTGTCGTCGTCGCTGTCGAACACTGAAAACAGATAATGCTCCGGCGCATCAATGCCAATTGAATATAGTTTGCCGAGTAGGGTTTCATTGTCATCAATAGAACCCAAGTTGCTTGCGGTTGGAAAGTCTAGGTAGCCACCCTCTTGGTTAAGCAAGAAAATTTGATTGCGGCATTCAATGAGTGCGCCTACCAGCACTTTGGTGCTGTCGTCTTCCATTGCGCGGAGCATTTTTTGCTCCAAAGCAAGGTTGACATAGTTGCCGCGCAAAAACACAAGGGGTGTATTGATGGTGCTGTCAAATTCAAGCACTTTACCTAGGAGAATGTAGTGATCACCTGCATCAACGCATTTGTCTTTAGCGCAATCAAACCAGGCAACAGAGCCACTGATAATAGGACTGCCTGTGGTTTTTGTTTGCCAGTTGACATTGGAGAATCTACCTTCAACGGGGCTGGCGAAAGTGGTGGAAATTTGCTGCTGCTTTTCAGAAAGGATGCTGACAGCGAAGTGTTCGCTTTCAGTGAACGCCCCAAGATTGATAGAAGCCTTGTCTATACAGATAAGAATTAGTTTTGGATCAAGTGACACCGAAGAAAACGAGTTGGCGGTAAAGCCAATAGGATTGCCTTCTACATCTATCGTTGTTACTATGGTAACACCCGTTGGGAAGGCGCCTAAAGCGTGTCTAAATTTTTTAGTCTGTTCGTTAATCATTGTTTTGGCTGTGTTTATTTAGAAAGGATTCAATGATTTTGTTGACCTTCTCTGGTGCTATATAAGCCATCATATGCGCCTCTTGTGTAATTGAGAAAAAGTCGCCCTTAGGCGTCAGTTCCGCCATTGTTTTTGACATCACCGGTGTGGAGTTTGGGTCGTCGCTGCCCGTTAAGTATAAAACAGGCATACCTAGCCGCGACAACTTATTAACAAACATTGTGTCTGATAGCGCAAATAAACGATAAGCGTGGCCATAACCATAAGGCGACACCTCTGAAAGCCATTTTTGAATCTTGGTAATTTTGTTTTGCTCTACAGCGCTGTCCTTGCCAGCGAACCAGCGCCTTAGTGTTGGCTGGCTCATGCCAATTTCGCCAGTCTCAATGACTTTTTCCGCTCTTGCCAAAACATTGTCTCGATCTTTTTTTCTGCGATTATAGACAATATTCATTGGGACTAAGGCACGCACTTTTTTGGGGTATTTAAGGGCAAAGGCCACACTTATGAGTGCCCCCATCGAGTGCCCAATCAAAGAGAAGGAAGTTAGTTTTAACTCTTTACAAAGACCATTTAACTGCTCAACGTAGTCGTCAAGCGTTGGCTCTTGCGCTGGCAGTGGGCTGTTACCGTGACCAAAGAAGTCATAGGCGAAAACCTGATAATTCTGGCCAAAGTGCTCGATTTGTGGCTGCCAAACATCGGCATTCATGCCTACACCATGGATAAAGACCAAAGCTGACGTAGATTCACCTGTTACAGTGTATGTTGTGCCACCGGAGGTCGATTCTCGTGGGCTTAATGATGGGTCAGTGCTCAAGTCATTCATTGTAATCCTTACAACGTTTTAAAAGTCATTAATGGCACACACCGTTTTCACTCACTGCCTGCCGACTTGAGACGCATCAATATAGTGTATTGTTCTGTAGCTGTCAAGCAAGCAGTTTACGGCTTACTAAGGGGAGGTAGAGGTGCAAATACAATACTTCAGTACAGTCTTTTATAAATTAACATTCCGCTGTTTTTCGGCATAGTTTTTTTTTGAATAGAGTGCTTGGTTATTGCCGCACAACCGGTAACTTCAAGTCGTTGCTCAAAATATTGGCATGAATGGGGACGCCCTATTCCGAGTTTGGTTTGTGGTGATATTTTTTGCATTATTAGGGTTTTGTGGCAAAGACTCCCATCTGGTAGCTATATTTTGTTAACAATATATGCCGTAAATAATTAATTAAAGGGAAATACTGATAATATTTCCATAAATTGTTTACAATGTATGAAATTCAAGTGTATTATTTCATCATTGTAATTTAATTGCTGCGTCGATAATTAAAAAATAATGCCACTTTTTAAATATAAAACGACACTTTATATGAGCAACAAGCCACACGATACTTTTCCAAGATTACTTGCAAGTCACGTAAAACTGCGCCCCAATCATACCGCCATGCGTGAGAAAGACTTGGGCATCTGGCAATCCTGGACTTGGTCGCAAGTGAGTAAAGAGGTTCAAACACTGGCCGGCGGCCTGGCGTCGCTGGGTCTGAAACGTGGCGAAAAACTGGCTATCATCGGTGACAATCGCCCTCGCCTTTACTGGGGTATGGTTGCAGCCCAAACATTGGGTGCCATACCAGTACCGTTATATCAGGATTCGGTTGCTGATGAAATGGCTTATATTCTCGATAATGCTGATGCAAAAATTGCATTGGTAGAAGACCAAGAGCAGGTTGATAAATTGCTCGAAATACGAGATCGTTGCCCTCAAATAGAGCATATTATTTTTGATGATCCGCGCGGCTTGCGCCATTACGACCAACCATTTTTGCATAATTTCGAAGATATTCAGCGCCAGGGCCAAGAATACAATCAACAGCATGGTGATTACCTTAACAACGAAATGGCACAATCTGATGGTAATGAGATTGCTATTATGCTCTATACCTCTGGCACTACTGGCCAGCCCAAAGGGGTTGTGCTAACTAATGACAATGTTATTATTACCGCACGCAATGGAATTGTGCGTGAAGGCTTGACAGCCGACGAGGACGTGTTGGCTTATTTACCAATGGCTTGGGTGGGCGACAATCTGTTTTCATACGCCCAATCCCTTGTTGCCGGTTTCTGTGTCAGTTGCCCCGAAAACGGCTCAACAGTCACTAATGACCTGAGAGAGATAGGGCCAACTTATTATTTTGCACCGCCACGCGTGTACGAAAACATTTTGACCCAAGTGATGATTCGTATGGAGGATGCTGGCAAGTTAAAACGCAGCATGTTTCACTACTTTATGGAGCATGCACGTAAGAACGGTGTCAAAATTCTTAATGGAGAAAAAGTTTCAGTTACAGACTTGCTGTTGTATAAGCTGGGAAGTTTTTTGGTTTACGGACCACTTAAAGACACACTTGGACTAGGCCGTATCAAACTTGCGTATACTGCCGGTGAAGCTATTGGTCCAGAAATTTTTGAATTTTATCGCTCGCTCGGTATTAATATCAAGCAGCTGTACGGTCAAACTGAGTGCATGGTATTCCTTTGTGTCCAGCCAGATGGCGAGGTTTTTGCCGATACTGTTGGCACTCCGGCCATCGATGTGGAGATAAAAATCGATGATAACGGAGAAATTTTATATCGCAGTCCGGGCGTATTTCATTCTTATTATAAAAATCCGGAATCAACTGCCAGTACAAAAACACCTGATGGTTGGGTTCTTACTGGTGATGCTGGTTTTTTTGATGAACAGAATGGCCACTTAAAGATCATTGATCGCGCCAAAGATGTGGGCAAACTAAACAACGGCACAATGTTTGCACCTAAGTACATTGAAAATAAATTGAAGTTTTACTCGTTTATCAAAGAAGCTGTTTTATTTGGCAACGAGCGCGATCACAGTTGTGCGTTTATAAATATTGATTTAGAAGCGGTTGGAAATTGGGCCGAACGTCGTAACCTAGCCTATTCCGGCTATATTGACTTAGCCGCACAAAGTGAAGTTTACGGCTTAATCAAGGAATGCGTCAACAAGGTTAACAAGGATCTTTCAAAAGATTCACGCTTAGGAGGTTCACAAATACATAGGTTTATTATTCTACATAAAGAACTGGATGCCGACGATGGTGAGTTAACGCGTACCCGCAAGGTAAAACGAAATTTTGTTGGTGATCGTTATAAAGTTTTAATCGATGCCCTATACTCTAACTTAGATGAATGTCACGTTAAAACCCAAGTTACCTTTGAAGATGGTCGTACAGGGCTGTTAGAGGCAGACGTAAAAGTCAGCAATGCCGAGGTTTACTCGATTGACAATTTAACCGCAGCGAGCGAGGTTTAATACTATGGATATGAACGAACGTAAAATTGGAGACGTGATTCTCGCCCTCGATAACATTAGCCTGTCTTTTGGCGCAATGAAAGTATTGGACGACATCAGTTTTGATGTTAGACAAGGTGAAATACGCTCGATTATCGGACCCAATGGCGCGGGTAAAAGTTCCATGCTAAATGTGATTAATGGTTTTTACCACCCCCAAGAGGGCAGTATTACTTTTCGCGGGGAAAAACGCAAGGAGATGGATGTGCATAAGGCGGCTGCATCCGGTATTGCCCGTACTTTTCAGAATATTGCCTTATTCAAAGGTATGAGTACTTTGGATAATATTATGACCGGACGCAATCTGAAAATGAAATGCAATATTTTCCAACAGGCTTGGTATTGGGGTAAAGCACAAAAAGAAGAAATCGAACACCGTCAAAAAGTCGAAGAAATTATCGATTTTCTTGAAATTCAGAATATTCGCAAAACCCCGGTGGGTCGCCTACCTTACGGGTTTCAAAAACGTGTCGAGTTGGGGCGTGCCCTTGCCGCTGAGCCTGATATTTTGCTACTTGATGAGCCTATGGCCGGTATGAATGTTGAAGAAAAAGAAGATATGTCGCGCTTTATTCTCGACATAAACGATGAATTTGGTACCACCATAATTCTTATTGAACACGATATGGGTGTAGTCATGGATTTGTCGGATAGAGTTGTTGTGCTCGATTATGGACTGCAACTAGCCGATGGACCTCCGGATGAGGTTCGTAGTAACCAAACTGTTATCGACGCCTATCTTGGCGTTTCTCACTAAGGAAAAAGAACATGCGCATAGAACGAGATATTATTTATATTATTCTGGCCTTTATTGTACTAATGGTTGTTGTCCCGTGGACAGCTGGCCAATTATCGGATCAGATTTTTTTCAACTGGCCATTTTTCTTTGAAGTGGCTATAGGTGGCTTGCTTTCTGGTGTGATGTATTCACTGATTGCACTGGGTTTTGTACTAATTTTTAAAGCCTCTGGAGTATTTAATTTTTCGCAGGGAGCAATTGTGCTGTTTGCTGCATTGACTCTGGTCGGGCTCCATGGACTCGGTTTGCCGATGTGGCTGGCAATAGTTGCTACCATGGGTGTGATGTTTCTGTTGGCGGTATCTATTGAAAGACTGGTGCTTAGTAAGTTGGTTAATCAGGAGCCTATTATCCTATTTATGGCCACAATCGGCATCGCTTATTTTCTTGATGGTTTTGGTCAGACTTTGTGGGGGTCAGAGGTCAAAGTGTTGAATCTTGGGATTTCAGAAGCACCCGGTTTTTACTTTGACGGACTAATATTAATCAATGATTTTGACTTATTCGCCGCAGGGATTGCCGCTGTCATGGTGGTGGGACTGGCTATTTTCTTTCAGTACACCCGTATAGGTCGCGCATTACGTGCGGTAGCCGATGACCATCAGGCAGCGCTCAGCGTGGGCATTCCGCTGAAGCACATCTGGATTATTGTGTGGACAGTCGCTGGCCTGGTTGGTCTGGTTGCCGGCATCATGTGGGGCAGCAAGATGGGGGTGCAGTTTGCACTCTCCCTGATTGCGTTAAAAGCACTGCCAGTTTTAATCCTAGGTGGGTTCACCTCGGTCCCCGGGGCCATCATTGGAGGTTTGATAATAGGTGCTGGTGAAAAACTGGCTGAAGTCTTTCTCGCTCCGATGATAGGAGGCGGTATCGAAGAGTGGTTTGCGTATATGCTGGCACTGGCATTTTTAGTATTTCGCCCGCAAGGTTTGTTTGGCGAAAAAATTATCGAGAGGGTGTAGTAATGATCTATCGTGAAGCAGGGGTTTATAAGTCAACGTATCGCGAAGACCATGCGATTTTAACTATCCCCCAAGATCGTTGGGCCATGATTGGTATTTTTGCGATTGCATTTTTGCTAATTCCGGCAGTTGGTAGTGAATACTGGTTGGGTGCGATTATGCTGCCATTCCTGATTCTAGCGCTGGCAGCACTGGGGCTGAATATATTGACGGGCTATGCCGGCCAGCTGAGTCTGGGCACGGGTGGTTTTATGGCAACCGGTGCTTTTTCCGCGTATAAGCTAGCCACATCCTTTCCTGACATGCATATTCTCTTAGTAATCTTGGGGGCGGGCCTCATAACTGCTGCTGTTGGTATCTTGTTTGGTATTCCCTCTTTGCGAATTAAGGGCTTTTATCTGGCTGTCGCAACCCTTGCTTCACAATTCTTTCTGATCTGGATGTTTGACAAATTTGGCTGGTTCACCAATTACAGTGCCTCAGGAGTTATTAGTGCCCCACCAATGACTATTTTTGGCGATGTCTTTGTCACCGGGCCGGAAGCCTCTTTAGTCGCCAAATATATGTTTACGCTGAGTGTTGTGGTCTTGTTGGCGCTCGTGGCAAAAAACCTAGTGCGGTCTAATATTGGTCGTGAATGGATGGCTGTTCGCGATATGGATATAGCCGCTGAAATTATCGGCATTCCTATGTTGAACACAAAACTCAAAGCATTTGCTGTCAGCTCTTTTTTCTGCGGAGTTGCTGGTGCGCTGTGGGCTTTTCTCTACACTGGATCGGTTGAGCCATTGGCGTTTGATGTCAATCGCTCTTTTCAGGTGTTGTTTATGATTATTATCGGTGGCTTGGGTTCGATTATGGGCGCATTCCTAGGTGCGGCTTTTATTGTATTGTTACCAATTCTTCTTAATAACCTCCCATCTCTGCTAGGGTTGAATATTAAAACTGATATGATTTCGCATATCGAATACATGATCTTTGGCGCACTTATTGTCTTCTTCCTCATTGTCGAGCCTCACGGTTTAGCGCGGCTCTGGTCATTGTTGAAGGAAAAATTGAGGCTCTGGCCATTCCCCCACTGATATGGGGCATTGACTATGAGAAGCACCTCTGTAGAAAATAAACGCTGTTAAATAATAAAAAGGAAAGCTTAAAATGAGCAATCAAGACACCCCTTTATTGCAAATCAACAATATTGAAGTTATATATGATCACGTCATCCTTGTTCTTAAAGGCGTTTCACTGAATGTCCCTAAAGGTAGTATCATTGCTTTACTGGGCGCTAATGGCGCTGGAAAGAGCACCACATTGAAGTCAATTTCAGGCCTGCTTGGGGCGGAAAGAGGTGTTGTGACTAAAGGCAATATTTTGTATAAGGATCAGCAAGTAGAGAGTCAAAGCCCTGCCGATTTGGTGGATCATGGTGTGATACAGGTCATGGAGGGTCGCCATTGTTTTGAGCATTTGACCATCGAAGAAAACCTTCTCACCGGGGCCTATACCATTAGTGGTGGGCGTAAAGCAGTAGCAAAAAATCTCGAGATGGTTTATCAGTATTTTCCGCGTCTTGCTGAGCGACGCAAAAGTCAAGCTGGTTACACATCGGGTGGCGAACAACAAATGTGTGCAGTTGGCCGTGCTTTAATGTCCAACCCTGAAATGATATTACTTGATGAGCCTTCTATGGGATTAGCGCCGCAGCTGGTAGAAGATATTTTTGAAATAATAAAACAACTTAACGAACAAGAAGGCGTCACCTTTCTGCTCGCAGAACAAAATACTAACATTGCATTGAGATACTCAGATTTTGGTTATATTATGGAAAACGGGCGCATTGTTATGGAGGGGCTCGCAAGCGAACTTGCTGAAAATGAAGATGTAAAAGAATTTTATCTTGGCATTTCAAAAGAAGGTAAAAAGAACTTTCGTGATGTTAAAAACTATCGCCGCCGTAAACGCTGGCTAACGTAAAGTCGCAGCAGCACTATAACTATTATGAGTGAATTTTATGATTCCCTAGAAACTCGAAATGCAGAGCAACGTGAGCAAGAGTTATTTCAGTCTTTTCGTGAGCATGTGACGCACGCCAAAGAGAATACTGTTGCCTATAGGCAGCTGTTAAAAGAAGTTGAGGTGGAGGGTTTGGTTGATGCCAACTCTATCAGCAAACTACCAATCACAAGAAAGTCTGAGTTGGTGGAAAAGCAACGCCTTCTACCTCCTTTTGGGGGTATAGAAGACACGCAAGGCGCCCGTCTTACTCACATATTTGCATCACCCGGTCCTATTTATGAGCCGGGCATTGCTAGGACAGATTTCGCTAACTTTGCAAGAGCTCTTTACGCGGCAGGGTTCAGGCCAGGAGATCTTTTACATAACAGTTTTTCTTATCACTTTAGCCCTGCAGGTGCCATGGTTGAAAGCGGCGCTCACGCCTTAGGTTGTTGTGTTTTTCCTGCTGGTGTTGGGCAAACAGAGCTACAGGCTCAAACTATTGCAGATTTACAACCAAAAGGCTATGTTGGCACCCCATCATTTTTAAAAATTATTCTAGACAAAGCAAATGAACTAGATCTTGATGTGAAGTCGATTAGTAAGGCTCTGGTAAGCGGGGAGGCCCTTCCACTATCGATTCGTGCTGGTTTTGAAAATCTGGGTATTCGCGTACAGCAGTGCTATACAACAGCCGACCTGGGAGTTATTGCCTACGAGTCAAAAGCACAAGAAGGATTGATTGTTGATGAAAATGTTTACCTTGAAATTGTGCGCCCTGGTAGCGGCGACTTGGTTGCAGAAGGCGAGGTTGGTGAAGTAGTTGTTACCAGTTTAAGCCCAGAATATCCTTTAATACGATTTGCAACAGGGGATCTATCCGCCATTATGCCGGGAGAAAGTCCTTGTGGTCGAACCAATAAACGCATCAAGGGCTGGATGGGTCGAGCCGATCAAACTGCTAAAGTTCGAGGTATGTTCATTCGTCCAGAACAAATTAACAAGGTTGTTAAGCGACATCCTGAGATTGTTCGTGCTCGATTGATCATCAGTTGGACTGATGGCGCCGACCAAATAGTCTTGAAGTGTGAGTCTGAAAGAACTGATCAGGTTCTTAGTGCTGCAATCTTTAACAGTATTCGTGAAATTTGCAAGCTGCGTGGCGAAGTGGAGCTCGTTCATTCTGGCACCTTGCCCAATGACGGGATAGTAATTGATGATGTACGTAAGTATGACTGAGATTGATTAAAGCAGATCAAATCTGGTCAGTTATTAAATAACTATTAATAGAATTAGGTTTATGATAGTTAGATGCTGTCAAAGGAAAAACTATTTTGAGCCTATTAATACAATAGTCTGTAGTAATAAGAAAAGACAAGGAGCCTTAATGGCTAATAAGACTCATTTTGAAAAACTCATAAATATGTATGCAGCTGCACTTGTTAATAAGTTTTATAACCCAGTAATGCAAGTATCTGAGGGTGGGGCTATTATAGAAATAGGGCTCTCTGAAAAATATCATCACTCTGCGGGCGGAGTTCATGGTAGTGTCTATTTCAAAATGCTCGATGATGCTGCTTTTTTTTGCAGCAAACTCATTAGAAGAATTTTTTTTTGTTTTAACTACTTCGTTTACAACTTACATTACAAGACCGGTGTCCTCAGGAAAAATGAAGGCAATAGGCAAGGTGGTTAATAAGAATAAAACCCAATTTATTGTAGAGTCTGCTGTCTATGATTCAGAGGCTCGAGAAATAGGTCGTGGAAATGGAATATTTGTCAAAGGCAAATTTCCATTATTTGATGCGGCAGGCTATACATAGTTCAGTGTGATTTATATGACTAAGATAGGCAAATAGCATGAAATCCAACGAGTTTTTAGATGACATTAAAATTCTGGACTTATCACAATATATTCCCGGCCCTTTTGCCACACGACAACTGTCCGACTTGGGTGCGCAGGTTATTAAGGTTGAGCCTCCTGATGGTGATCCGATGCGCCGCTTCATGTATGCCGGCGACAGTGAAACTTCGCCAGTTTATCGGCATTTAAATCGTGGCAAAAGAATTTGCTGTCTCGATTTAAAATCATCCACTGGACAACAAACTTTACGACAGCTGTTAGAGGGTGCTGATGTATTGCTGGAGTCTTTTCGCCCCGGTGTGTTGCAGCGACTGGGATTTGAGCGCACAACACTTAACTCAATCAATCCTCAACTCATCCATTGCGCGTTATCAGGTTATGGTCAAACCGGGCCTTATACTCACCGTGCAGGCCACGATTTAAACTATTGTGCTGCCAGCGGCGCTCTTGGAATTAGTGGCTCGGACAAGGGGCCAAGTATAGCTTACCCTCCTCTGGCAGACCATGCAGGAGCGATGCAGGCCAGTGTTTGTATCTTAGCGGCATTGCATGCACGACAACGAACTGGAGAGGCCGCCTATATCGATGTCAGTTTGTTTGAATCCTGCCTGTCGTGGCAATACTTGCCCTTTTTCGAGGCAGATAATATGCGCTCTGAATTATTGCTCAACGGCGGAGCTGCTTGCTACAATGTTTATCAATGCAGTGATGGCCATTTCATCAGCCTTGCTGCGCTAGAAAAACATTTCTGGCAAAATTTTTGCGCTGCTGTTGTCAGGCCTGAGTGGTTGGATTTACAATATAGTGAAATGCCGCAAAAACACTTGATAGCACAAGTAGCCGAGCTTTTCAGGCAGCAGCCACGCAACCACTGGGACCAAATTTTTGATCCTGTTGACTGTTGCTATGAAGCCCTGTTGTTAGGCGACAAAATGTCTTTTCATCCACAAATCAAAGCAAGAAGAGCACTCTCCAGAGATGGGCCTGCATACCCTGCTCACATCAATAACGACAGCGTTGAACTAAGGGCAGGCATCTTTGAATTCGAAGCCGAAGAGCAGCCGCGATGGCAAGACTTGGAAAAATGACTGCAGATCATTATCGTCGTCGCAATCTGGACCAGTTAGTTAGTGTCGCTCTTAACGATGCAAAACAACTCAATAAGCCATTTGATCATAAGATTATTGCAGCTGTTGATCAGTTTCACATTGGTGGGTTAAGGGCAACCCTCAAGATGATCGAATTAGCAGGTTTTAAGCCACAAGACAGAGTATTGGATGTTGGCTGTGGTATCGGAGGGCCTGCACGAACCATAGCTTACACCTGCAATTGCCATGTCACTGGGGTTGATTTGAGTGAAGACTATTGCCAGGCAGCAAGATTGATTTCTAGACAACTGAACATGGGCAATCAGACCCAATTTATCAGAGCTAACGCACTTAAGATGCCATTTAAAAACAACAGTTATAGTGCATTATGGACTCAGCATGTAACCATGAATATTGGCGATAAAAAAGCGCTACTGCTTGAGTTCTATCGAATATTAAAACCAGCTGGTCAATTGTTAATGTACGAAGTGCTCTGCAAAACACACACCAATGACAGCATCAAATATCCACTGCCTTGGGCGCAGAAGTCGGAAGATAGTTTTCTTGGCAACACCCACAATTATGGAGCGTTACTCCATAATTGTGGGTTTGAACTCAAGCATTTGCAGGATGTCAGTGCGACAGCAATAATCAGCATTCAGAGAGTGATTGAGAGAGTATTACAAGGAGAAAGAAAAGACCCAAACCTTGAAATTATTCTTGGCGATAGTTTTTTAACCATGATGGAAAATTTATTAGAGTCTCTTACAGATGACAAGCTTAGCGTCGTTGAATTTATTGCCATTAAACCGAGTTCACCTAGCTGAAGAATGAGCGCAAAGTCTGCGAACGGGCTATTTTAGTTAATTTACCCTTATCATTAACTATTTGATAGCCTAAGCCATAAAAATCTCTATCTTTGTTAACAATAGAATAGATTTATAGCACAATATTGACAAATAATTCAATTTTATAAATAAATTGTTGACAATTAATATAAATTAGGCGTATTATCAAATTCGCGCCTTTTGTATTTACATTGGTAAACAAAAAAAGGGCGTTAAAACTACTAATAAAAATAGGAGAGTATAAATATGAAAATGAAACACATAACACAAGGACTGATTGCCGCATCAATTGCTGCGACCAGTCTGACGGCTGCAACAGCAGCTGTTGCAGCAGAGTCGCAGTTTGTCGGCGCACTGGTTTACCGTTCTGGTCCATATGCACCAGCCGGCGTTCCTTACGCTGATGGTTTTTCTGACTATATTAATATGCTTAACGAGCGCGATGGTGGCGTCAACGGTGTCCACTTGGATCTGGAAGAGTGCGATTTCGGTTACAACACCGACAAAGGTGTTGAGTGCTATGAGCGTATGAAAAATAACGGCCCTACAGGTATGCCGGCAGTTATGCCATTATCAACAGGTGTAACTTACGCATTGCTGGATCGCGTCGTAGCAGACGAGATTCCATTGATCACCTCGGCCTATGGTCGTGCTGATGCTGCTGATGGAACGGTATTTCCATGGGTATTCGTACCACCAACCACTTACTGGGCTGGTGCAGATATTGGCATTAACTATATTGCCAGCGAAGAAGGCGGCTATGACCAACTAAATGGCAAGAAAATTGCCCTAGTTTATCATCAGTCTGCTTATGGTAAAGAACCTATTAAAACGCTTGAGTATCTTGCGGCAGAACACGGTTTCGAGTTGTCGTTATTCCCGGTTCCTCACCCTGGTTTAGAGCAAAAATCAACTTGGTTGAAAATCGGTCGTCAGCTACGTCCTGATTATGTCTTGATGTGGGGCTGGGGCGTTATGAACGCAACAGCGATTAAAGAGGCTGCTGCTGTTAACTTCCCTAGGGATAAGTTTATCGGCATCTGGTGGTCTGGTAACGAGCCTGATGTGATCCCTGCTGGTGATGCAGCTATTGGTTATAAATCAATGCAGTTTACTGGCTCAGGAACATTCCCTATCCATGCTGAAATCAAAGAAGTCTTGTACTCCAAAGGTCTTGGTTCTGCTGATTCAGTTGATAAGGTTGGTCAACAGGCCTATAACCGAGGCGTGATGGCGGGTATTTTATTGACTGAAGCAATGAGTTCAGCAATGAACGCTTCTGTCAATGCACCGGTAACAGGTAAGCAAATGCAGTGGGCGCTTGATCGTTTAGATCTTACCGCGTCCCGTATCGATGAGCTTGGAGCTACAGGCATGATGGATCCTATAAAGCTTAGTTGTGCGGATCACGCTGGACAAGGTCGTGCGAAGGTAACCCAGTGGGACGGCAGTGCTTGGCAAAATATAACTGATTGGATAGAGCCTAACGACGAACTCCTATGGGATTTGTATAAGGCTTCAGCCGCTCAGTACGCAGCAGAAAAAGGTATTACACCTAGAAGCTGTAATTAAACATAGTTTTGTTTAATTGACTAATGTCAGTGGCTTTTGCCACTGGCATTTTTCATTTAAAGGATTATAAAAAATTGAAAATTAGCAATATAATTAATCTGCAATCAAAGCATTCTTATTGCAGATTAATAATACTGATGATTTGAATAATTATTGATTGCTGTTATTACCGCAAAAGCCACCAGCCAGTTTGTAGGATTTAGGGGTATGTATAATAATTGCATATTGCAATTGCCTTTGTTGTTGATGAAAAAAACCAACCAGAGAAAAATGTGTTACACAAAAATAAATTGGAGTTACATTTGATGAGTGAAGAAGTTTATATTATTTCCGGTAGTCGCACCCCAATGGGAGCTCTAGATGGCAGTTTAGGTAGCCAAAATGCAGCCCAACTGGGTGCTGTTGCTATTGCGGGCGCACTCAAACGAGGTGGCGTCAACACCGATCAAATTGATGAAGTCTACATGGGCTGTGTATTGGCCGCAGGCCAAGGCCAAGCGCCAGCACGTCAGGCAGCATTAGGCGCAGGGTTGGCAAAAAGTGTTCCTTGCACCACTGTTAACAAGATGTGCGGCTCGGGCATGCAAACCACTATTATGGGTTTTAATGCCATCAAAGCAGGGTCGGCTAACGTCATGCTGTGTGGCGGCATGGAAAGTATGACTAATGCACCCTACTTATTACCCAAGGTGCGACAAGGTATGCGTATGGGCCACGGAAAAATGCTCGATCATATGTTTTTTGACGGCTTGGAAGACGCCTACGAAGGTGGCTTGATGGGCGCTTTTGCCCAGACAACAGCAGACGATTACGGCCTAAGTCGTGAGGCTATGGATGAGTTTGCCATAGGTTCTTTATCGAAAGCCAACGCCGCCATTAAAAACGGCGACCTTGAGAGCGAAATAGAGCCTGTCGTTATTAGTAATCGAAAAGGCGTAGTGACGGTTGTGATTGATGAGCAGCCGGGTCAGGCGCGGCTTGACAAAATACCACAACTGCGCGCTGCGTTTAAAAAAGACGGCACCATAACCGCAGCTAATGCCAGCTCTATTTCTGATGGCGCTTCGGCTTTAGTGTTGGCCAGCGGTAAGGCTGTTGTGGAGACTGGCTGGCAACCGATGGCGCAAATTCTCGGAGTACACAGTTTTGCCCGTGAGCCGGGTGAGTTTACCATTGCGCCTATTGGCGCGATGCAAGGGCTGTTAGATAAAATGAACTGGACGGTAGAAGACGTGGATCTGTTTGAAGTAAATGAAGCCTTTGCCATGGTGACTATGTTGGCCATACAAGAGCTTAACTTGGATGCGAGAAAGGTCAATGTATACGGCGGAGCTTGTGCCCAAGGACACCCTATTGGTTCTACCGGTTCTCGTATTATCTTAACCCTCATTACAGCGCTTAAAAACAAAGGATTAAAACGCGGAATAGCGAGCTTGTGTATCGGTGGTGGTGAAGCAACAGCTATGGCCGTAGAATTGGTTTAACACAGGAGTGTGACATGAATTTTGATTTAAATGAAGATCAACGTGCTTATATAGATTTAGCGCAACAGTTTGCCACTAACGAGCTTGCACCTAATGCGGCGCGTTGGGATGCAGAGGCAATCTTTCCTGTGAAAACCTTAAAACAAGCTGGCGAATTAGGATTTTGTGGTCTCTATTGTGACCCAAAAATTGGTGGTTTGGGTTTGTCTCGTTTGGATTCGTCGTTGATTTTTGAACAGCTGTCTATGGGATGTACTACCACCACCGCGATGCTCACTATCCATAATATGGCCACTTGGATGGTGACTGATTTCGGCAGCACAGCAACTCGCCAGACTTACGGAGAAAAGTTAACCAGCGGTGAGTTGCTAGCATCATATTGCCTTACCGAGTCAAGCTCTGGCTCTGACGCAGCAGCTCTTAATACCAAAGCTTTGCTTGATGGTGATCATTACGTTATTACCGGCAATAAGGCGTTTATTTCTGGTGCGGGCGAAACCGACGTGCTGGTGGTGATGGCTCGTACAGGCAGTGCTGGCTCTAAGGGTATCTCAGCATTTGTGGTTGACGCAAACAGTGATGGTATTAGTTATGGCCGAAGAGAAGACAAAATGGGCTGGAATGCCCAACCGACTCGGACGATCAATTTTGATCGTGTTCGGGTACCCATCGAAAATCTTTTGGGTCAAGAGGGAGAGGGCTTTGCCATTGCCATGAAAGGTCTCGACGGTGGGCGAATTAATATCGCCACTGTAGGTATTGGTACGGCCCAACAAGCAATGGAAGATGCGCTAACTTACGTCAATGAGCGTAAACAATTCGGCAAAGCTATTTCTGAATTTCAAGGCATGCAGTTTAAGCTTGCTGATATGAATACAGAGCTTGTTGCAGCCCGACAGATGGTGCGTTTAGCTGCCTTTAAGTTGGATTCGCAAGACCTAGACGCAAGCACCTATTGTGCTATGGCCAAGCGCTTTGCTACCGATATTGGCTATAAAGTGTGTGACGAGGCACTGCAGTGTTTTGGTGGCAACGGTTATATCAAAGAGTTCCCCATGGAGCGATACCTGCGAGATTCACGCGTACACCGTATCTTAGAGGGCACCAATGAAATTATGCGAGTCATTATCGCACGACGTATTTTACTGGCTGACCATCAGGCCATTTTGTAGAACAACCTTAAAACATACAGAAACCTAAGAAACAATCATCAGCAGGACAATATAATGAACGACATCCTTCAAGTAGATATTCAGGGTCATTTGGCCATAGTGACCATAGTGAATCCGCCGGCGAACACTTGGACGCGTGACGGCTTGGACGCATTGGCGGAGCTCGTTGACGAACTTAATGCCAACAAAGAAGTCTACAGCCTGATTATCACTGGCGAGGGTGAAAAATTCTTCAGTGCGGGTGCCGATCTTAAGTTATTCGCCGAGGGCGACAAACAAATAGCCGCGGAAATGTCTACGGCCTTTGGCCGTGCTTTTGAGGCACTAAGTCAATTTCGTGGTCTCAGTATAGCCGCTATTAATGGTTATGCCATGGGCGGTGGTTTGGAGGTTGCCCTTGCTTGTGATTTGCGTATCGCCGAGCAACAAGCAGTGATGGCGCTTCCTGAGGCATCGGTGGGCCTATTGCCTTGTGCTGGTGGCACTCAAAATCTTGCTTGGCTAGTGGGTGAAGGCTGGGCTAAGCGTATGATTCTATGTGGTGAGAGAGTGAGCGCCGAACAGGCTTTGCAAATCGGCTTAGTCGAAGAAGTGGTGGCACAAGGTAAAGCGCTCGAGAGAGCAACCGAGTGGGCTTATAAATCCGAACACCAAAGCCCCACCAGTATTACAGCGTGCAAACGCCTTATTCAAACCGCTCGTAAAGAATCCATGTTTGTAGGAATGGCCTATGAGCGTGACGCATTTGTCCGCTTGTTTGATAGTAACGATTGTAAAGAAGGGGTGCAAGCCTTCTTAGACAAGCGCAAGCCAAATTGGACCAACACCTAGGCATCTTTACCATGACTGAAGCAGCTATTCTCGTCGCCAGCCACCCGACACAGGCCGGGCAAAAAATTATCGAGGTAACCCTCAATGCGCCCAAGTCACTTAATGCGTTATCCGGTGAAATGATCAATATATTGTTGGCGCAGTTGCCTTTGTGGGAGTCCGATCCAAGTGTCGCTGCCGTTGTTATGCGAGGCATGGGGGATCGATCTTTTTGTGCCGGGGGCGATATTCGACATCTTTACCAAGCAATGCAGAGAGGCGAGATCGAACATGGTCAGGCCTTCTTTAATCTCGAATACAGCCTTAATGTAACCATGCACAGTATGCAAACGCCTTTGCTGGTATGGGGTCAGGGCTATGTTATCGGCGGAGGCATGGGTTTACTTCAAGGGGCCGGCTTGCGTATTGCAACGCATTCCAGTCGTCTGATAATGCCTGAGGTTAGTATCGGTCTATTCCCAGACGTGGGTGCTAGCCTTTTCTTGCAAGAAGTGCCCGACGGTCTTGGTTTGTTTTTAGGTTTGACGGGTGCTGCTGTTAACGGCACCGATGCGCGAGAATTAAATCTAGTGGACGCTCTGTTAGCCGATTCTGATTACTCAGTTTTATTACGGCAACTACAAAACCTAAAGAAGCAAACAAATACCGAGCATCTAAAATCTATACAAAAACTTGTACAAAACCTCGAGTCCAAGGCTAATAATGCACCACCATCGGATATTTCGCTCCATAAACAATCAATTATTGATGCTATATCCGGGCAAGATTTAAATGCTGTTTTTGCTAATTTGCAGAATCTTAGAGGGCTCAGCAAGTGGCTTGATAAAGCTATTGAGACTATGGAAAACGGCTCGCCGACAAGCTTGCATTTAACCTTTCGACAATTGCGACAAGCGCCACAAAACTTGGTACAGGGGTTTGTCCAAGAGTATGTATTGGCCGTTAACAGTACTCGTAAAGGTGAGTTCCAAGAAGGTATTCGGGCGTTATTAATTGATAAAGACCAGCAGCCTAAGTGGCGTTACTCCAAAGTGAAGGATGTTCCGCAAGCTTGGTTGGAGAGTTTTTATCAGCGCCACAATATAGCTAAATCAAGCTTTGAAGTTTAATTCTTTCATTAAAAAGGAAACTAATATGTCAATAATTGCATTTATCGGTCTCGGCAATATGGGGGCGCCTATGGCGGTTAATCTCGTGAAAGCAGGGCACCAAGTTAGCGCTTTTGATTTAATACCTGCGTCATTGCAAAGTTTTGTAGCCGCAGGTGGTAAACGGGCAGGCTCGGCTAAAGAAGCGGCTGAAGGCGCTGAAGTGGTGATTAGCATGTTGCCTGCTGGAAGGCACGTGAGCGAGCTATATAGTTCAGAAGGTGGCTTGTTGGCTCAGCTTCCTAAGGGCTGCTTAGTGATTGACTCAAGCACTATTGACGCGACAACAGCGCGCCAGGTTGGAAAATCAGCAGTTAAGGCTGGTATTGATTTTATCGATGCACCTGTTTCTGGCGGAGTGAGTGGTGCGGAAGCAGGAACTTTGAGTTTCATTGTTGGCGGCGAGGTCGATTGTTTTGCTCGAGCGAAGCCTATACTAGAGGCAATGGGCAAGAACATTTTTCATGCAGGTAGTGTGGGCTCGGGGCAAATTGCCAAGACGTGCAATAATATGTTGCTGAGCGTTTTGATGGCGGGCACTGCAGAGGCCCTACAAATGGGTATTGAAAATGGTTTAGATCCCAAAATTTTGTCAGAGATTATGGTTAAAAGTTCTGGCCGTAATTGGGCGTTAGAAGTTTACAATCCTGTGCCTAGTGTGATGCCTGGTACGCCAGCCTGTAATAACTATCAAGGTGGGTTTATGGTTGATTTAATGAATAAAGATTTGGGCTTGGCGCTGGGAGTAGCCCAAGAAAGCAACTCTAAAGTGCCCATGGGAGAGCAGGCGGCGGCTTTGTTTAGGAGTCACGCTAAAGCTGGTAGTGGAGGGTGTGATTTTTCCAGTATTTTCCAGTATTACAATAAGGATTAAATATGCAAGTTCAAGATAAAGTTTTCGTTATCACAGGTGGCGCTCGTGGACTAGGATTGGCTATGGGACAACTGATTGCCAATAAAGGGGGTAAGTGCGCCTTAGTTGATTTAGATGAAAGTGAAGTACAAAAAGCCGCAAAATCTTGTGGCACAAATAGCCGTGGTTACGTTTGTGATATTTCAGATGAGTCACAGGTTGAGAGTCTTTTTGCAAAAATAGTTGATGACTACGGTCGTTTAGACGGCTTAATTAACAATGCAGGCCTCTTGCGTGATGGAATGCTTATCAAAGTTAAAGATGGTGTACTGCAGGACAAGATGAGCCTGAGACAGTGGCAATCAGTGATTGACGTTAATCTGACCGGCACTTTTTTGTGTGGTCGTGAAGCGGCAGCTGCTATGGCTCAAGCGGGTAACGGCGGTGTTATTGTTAATATTTCCAGTATTGCTAAGTCTGGCAACATTGGCCAAAGCAACTATGCGGCAACCAAGGCCGGTGTGGCGTCTTTGGTCACCACATGGTCACGAGAACTCGCGCGTTTTAATATTCGTGCAGTCGGCATTGCACCTGGTGTTATATCCACTGACATGACCGAATCCATGAAGCCAGAAGCGTTGGAGCGTATTGAGAAAATGGTGCCAGTAAGGCGTCTGGGTGATCGTAAAGAATTGGCACAAGCCGCCTTATTTGTTATCGAGAATGACTATATGAATGGTCGCCTAATTGAGCTGGATGGTGGGCTAAGGTTTTAGTGTTTATTACATAAACAGTTGCGCTAGCCGAAGCAAGTTTCTAATTGAATACAGAATATAGTTTTGATTAACTTAAGAAATTGTTTATTTAATTAGGTGATATATAAGTATTTCAGTATAATAATTTAAAAACAACATTTCTGGAATTATTTATCGCCGTGACAAATAAGAAAAAATCAACAAGAAGAGGGGCTTCTGAGGGTCTTGTACAAATGTCTAAGACCGCTCGGTTGTATAGAAAACTTGCAAAGGAAAAGAGCCTTAGGCTTTAGTGTATGAAATTGCTCTTTATTTTTAAATTACAGTGGTTATAAAATGGACGAAGTAATAATGTTGGGGCTACTAGTACTATGGCTTTGATATATCGTCTTGTTCTAGTAACCTGAAACTGCATCCATAGGACTGAATTCGCTATGAAACTAAATGATATTGACACAAATTATTTTGCAGCGCAACATCTTAAATTTTTCGGTTTAAATGTTGTTAGCGCTCAATTACGAGGTGGCCTATAATGCCACAACTTCGTTTAACCGTTGATTCTACGAGCGAGACTTTCAAGGTAAATCGCAATGCGATGATCATACTGGTTGCAGACCTTAACACTTTGCTTGCACGCATTGCGCTGGGTGGTGGCGAAGCTGCTAGAGAGCGCCATACAGGACGAGGAAAATTATTGCCACGTGAGCGTATTGACCGACTGTTAGACGCCGGCTCTCCTTTTTTGGAATTTTCGCCTTTGGCGGCGCACGAATATTACGATGTTGAAATACCGGCGGCAGGCGTGATTGCAGGCCTTGGTCGGGTGTCTGGTCTTGAGGTTGTGGTTGTTTGTAACGACGCAACAGTAAAAGGTGGAACCTATTACCCTCTTAGTGTGAAAAAGCACCTGCGAGCACAAGAAATTGCACTGCAAAATAATTTGCCGTGTATTTATTTGGTGGATTCTGGCGGTGCTAATTTGCCGAATCAAGACGAAGTCTTCCCTGATCGTGATCATTTTGGCCGAATTTTTTATAATCAGGCCAATATGTCGGCAAAAGGCATTCCTCAGGTTGCGGTTGTTATGGGCTCTTGTACCGCTGGCGGTGCATACGTCCCTGCTATGAGCGATGAGAGCATCATTGTTAAGGATCAAGCGACAATATTTCTCGCTGGCCCGCCTTTGGTGAAGGCAGCCACTGGAGAAGAGGTAACAGCAGAAGCCCTGGGTGGCGGTGATGTGCACACCAGAGTTTCAGGTGTGGCCGATCACTTGGCAGACAATGATGAGCACGCGCTGGACTTGGCGCGTAGCGCTATTGGTAATTTAAATCGTAAGAAATTGGGTTCTGTCGCAGAAATAGAGCCGCAAGAGCCTTTATACGACCCACAAGACATTTACGGGGTTATTCCAAGGGAGTTGAAAACGGCATTTGATGTGCGCGATATTATCGCTCACTTAGTGGACAGCAGTGAATTTGATGAATTTAAAGCGCGTTACGGCACAACGTTGATAACAGGTTTTGCGCATATCGAAGGAATGCCTGTGGGCATTGTGGCGAATAATGGCGTACTGTTTTCTGAGAGCGCCTTGAAAGGCACTCATTTTATAGAGCTCTGCAATCAGCGCGGCATTCCACTTGTTTTCTTACAGAACATCACTGGCTTTATGGTTGGTGAAAAATACGAAACCGGCGGCATTGCAAAAGACGGCGCGAAGATGGTAACCGCCGTCTCTTGTTCGCGTGTACCCAAGTTTACGGTGATTATAGGTGGCTCTTTCGGCGCTGGAAATTATGGTATGTGCGGCAGAGCTTTCGATCCACGCTTTTTGTGGATGTGGCCGAATGCACGCATTTCAGTGATGGGCGGAGATCAGGCGGCAGGCGTTATGGCCACGGTGACACGCAGCAAAATGGAGCGCGATGGCGGTAGTTGGTCTGACGAAGATGAGGCGAAATTCAGAGCGCCAATTGCACAAAAATACGAGCGCGAAGGACACCCGTATTATGCCTCGGCACGTCTTTGGGACGATGGTGTGATCGATCCAGCCGATACGCGACGCATTTTGAGCTTAGCGCTGGCGGCAAGTTTAAACGCACCAATAGACGAGACGAATTACGGCGTATTCAGAATGTAGACAATGTATATGGATGACTTATGAGCAATGATGTTGTAGTACTTAATGTTGAGAACGGCGTGGCGAGTGTCACTCTTAATCGTGGCGCTGTGCATAATGCCTTTGATGAAGTAATGATCACACAACTTAGCGCAGTGTTTGATGAAGTGTCTGGGCGAGATGATATTGTTGCCCTTGTATTACGTGGTGCTGGCAAGAGCTTTTCTGCCGGTGCGGATTTGAACTGGATGAAGCGCGCAGCGACTTTCAGCCAAGAACAAAATAAGGCTGACGCACTTGCTTTGGCGGGTATGCTGGGCATGCTTAACCGTTTACCAAAACTAACGATTGCTTGTGTACAGGGCGCAGCCATGGGCGGCGGCATGGGGTTGATTTGTTGTTGTGATATTGTTATTGCCGATAATACGGCGAAATTTGCTTTATCGGAAGTAAAGTTAGGTCTAATACCGGCGACGGTTTCGCCGTACGTTTTGGCAGCGATTGGCGTACGTCAAGCGCGCCGCTATTTCCAGACTGGCGAGCGCTTCGGCGTTAAGCAAGCACACAAGATTGGTCTGGTGCATATTGCGGTTGAAGATCAAGACGATATGTCCGAGCAGCTGCAAGGCATTCTAAAAGAAGTAAAGTCGAACGGCCCTATGGCTATGGCTAGCGCTAAGGCGCTTTGCCTCGATTTTGCCGGACAATCCATCAACGCCGAATTGATTAATGAGAGCGCTAGTCGTATTGCTGCCACACGCGCTGGTGAAGAAGCGAAAGAAGGTCTGATGGCCTTCTTGGAAAAACGAAAAGCTAAGTTTTGAGATTGAAGGGCACAGTAGAGGCGCATATTTTATGTTTAAAAAAATACTGATAGCCAATCGCGGTGAAATCGCTTGCCGTGTTATAAAGACAGCGCGAAAGATGGGCGTTAAAAGTGTCGCGGTTTATTCCACAGCCGATAGGCGGGCGCTACATGTGCGTCTTGCGGAAGAATCTGTTTGTATTGGCGAAGCGGCGTCCAGTGAATCGTACCTTAGGGGTGATGTCATTATCAGAGCCGCACTAGATTGTGGTGCAGAGGCCATACATCCCGGCTATGGTTTTTTATCAGAAAACGCCGAATTTGAGCGCGCATGTGCCGCTGCTGGACTGGCGTTTATCGGGCCTTCTGCGGATTCTATTTCTGCGATGGGGCTTAAGGATTGCGCCAAAGATATTATGAACAAGGCCGGTGTGCCGGTTGTTCCAGGGTATCAAGGTGAACAACAGGACGATAACTTTCTTGCCGAAAAGGCCGAAGAGATAGGCTATCCAGTTTTGATTAAGGCGGTTGCTGGCGGTGGCGGCAAGGGTATGCGTTTGGTTGAACATGCGCCTGATTTTATTGAGTCCCTAGCAACGTGTCGACGTGAATCAAGCGCTGCCTTTGCTAACGATCACTTGTTAATAGAAAAATATCTTATCCGGCCGCGCCATATTGAAGTGCAAATATTTGGCGATAGGAATGGAAATGTGGTGCACTTGTTCGAGCGTGATTGTTCTATACAAAGACGCCATCAAAAAGTAGTGGAAGAGGCGCCTGCACCAAATATATCAGATAGATTTCGCAACGAAATATGCAGCGCAGCTATACGAGCGGCTCAAGCTATTGATTATTACGGCGCGGGAACGGTTGAGTTCATCGTTCAGGGTGATGCTTTTTATTTTATGGAAATGAACACTCGTTTGCAGGTTGAACATCCAGTGACAGAAATGATTACTGGACAAGATCTAGTGGAATGGCAGTTGCGCGTTGCCTGCGGAGAGGCGCTGCCTCTGGCTCAAGACGATATTGCCATTAATGGTCATGCTTTTGAATCGAGACTTTATGCCGAAGATCCCTCAAAGGACTTTATGCCACAAACTGGCCGCGTTCATCATTTTTCTTATCCTCAACAAAGTCAATACATGCGAGTTGACACAGGCATTGAGGCCGGCGACTCGGTGAGTGTTCATTACGATCCGATGGTGGCTAAGCTGGTGACATGGGGTGAAGATCGCACTTCAGCAGCGCTGAACATGGCTGAATTGTTGCGTCGTACCTATATGAGCGGCTTGCCAAGTAATCAGGAATTTGTAGCGAGCGTATTTGATCACAATGTTTTTATAAGCGCCGTTATTGATACTGGCTTTATTACACGTTATGAACAAGGTTTGATTCCAGAAACTTATGCCAAGGCAGCCGAGACTGAAATAGCCTTGGCCACTTTGTTTTATTTGTTGGGATTGGGTTCTCAATCTTTAGCAGTGAACCCATGGAATGCCCACGATAACTGGCGAATAGGCGATAGCGTCATGAAGCGCAGCCTGAGTTTGGTGAATAAAGGCGAGGTCATTGACGTGCTGGCGTCATGTCATGGCGAATCTTTAGAGGTGGAAGGTGTTGGCCAAGTCAAGCTATTGTCTTATCACGAGGACGTGCTCAAAGCTTTGATTGATGGCGTTGAGGCAAGCGCTGTGGTTCTATCTTACAAAAAAGACATTACTATCTTCTCTAATGGCCGTGTTGTGGATTTGCACTTATTTGCTCCCGAGTTGGATGGTGACACTATTGATGTAAATGGCGGGCGACTTGTTGCACCCATGCCGGGCTCGATTGTGCAGGTAATGGTAGAAACAGACTCTTTTGTTGACAAAGGACAGCCGCTACTTGTGATGGACAGCATGAAGGTTGAAACAACAATTGCAGCGAATTTCGATGGTGTGGTCAAAGGTGTGCATATTGCGCCGGGCGATCAAGTCCAAGAAGGCACTTTGTTGATTGAAATCGAACAAGAAGAGGGCGAGAATGATGTTGCCTAAATACGTACAGATTTATGAAGTAGGGCCGCGTGATGGTTTGCAAAATGAATCGCAAGTGATAGCTACTTCGGTAAAAATTGAATTGATAGAGCGACTGGCAAATGCTGGTTTTACTCACGTTGAAGCGACCAGTTTTGTCTCTCCTAAAGCAGTGCCACAAATGGCCGATCACGCTGAGGTAATGGCGGGTATTAAGCGCAAAAAAAGCGTTGTTTATCCGGTGTTGGTGCCCAATGTTCGCGGTATGGAGGCTGCCCTCAAGGCGGGAGCACAAACAGTGGCTGTTTTTGCCGCCGCTTCTGAGAGCTTCTCTTTGAAAAATATTAATTGTTCAATCAAAGAGAGTTTTGCACGCTTTACTCCCATTATGGAAATGGCACAAAAAGCAAGCGTGCCCGTGCGTGGCTACGTGTCGTGTGTTGTGGGCTGTCCCTATGAGGGTGATATCGCACCCAGCGCTGTTGCCAAGGTAGCGAGCACGTTATACGAAGCAGGTTGTTACGAAATATCATTGGGCGATACGATTGGTGTCGGCACCCCTGAGCAAGTGTGCAGCATGCTAGAAGCGGTAATAAAGGTTGTGCCAGCGGAGCATTTGGCCTTGCATTTTCATGACACTCATGGCCGCGCTCTTGAAAACATTCGTGTAGGTCTTAAAATGGGCATTCAAGTGATAGACGCTTCGGTTGCTGGTTTGGGTGGCTGTCCTTATGCACCAGGGGCCAGTGGCAATGTTGCCAGCGAATCTGTGCTCAGCATGTTGCATGAACTTGGCATTAAAACTGGTATCGACTTGGCTGATGTTATTGACATCGGTCAATTTATCTCCTCACACTTAGGTCGCTTGCCTAACACTCAAACGACACACTCTTAAATAATATAAGGTTGTACTATTATGATTTCATATCCGATATTAAGATTTAACCATCCGACAGAAATTGAAATGCTGCGTGATGAAGTTTTCAAATTTGCACAAGAAGAAATAGCACCACGTGCCGCGCAAATCGATCAAGATAATGAATTTCCACAGGATTTATGGCGCAAGATGGGTGATATGGGCTTACTCGGTATCACCGTCTCTGAACAATACGGTGGCGCAGGAATGAGTTACTTAGCGCACGTTGTGGCAATGGAGGAGATATCTCGGGCGTCGGCTTCAGTAGCCTTAAGTTATGGCGCGCATTCAAATTTATGCGTGAATCAAATATTCCGCAACGGCACTGACGCACAGCGTGAGCAATACTTGCCAAAATTAATCAGTGGTGAGCATGTAGGGGCGCTTGCGATGAGCGAAACAAGCTCTGGTTCTGATGTTGTGAGTATGCGTTTGCGGGCAGAAAAGAAAGGAGATGTGTATGTCTTGAATGGTAGCAAAATGTGGATTACAAACGGCCCAGAAGCAGCCACTTTGGTGGTTTACGCCAAAACAGACATGGCGGCAGGCTCAAAAGGCATTACTGCTTTTATTGTTGAGAAAACGATGGCGGGTTTTTCAACTGCTCAAAAGCTTGACAAACTAGGGATGCGCGGCTCTAACACATGTGAGCTGGTATTTGAGAATTGCGAAGTGCCAGCAGCAAATATATTGGGCCAAGAGGGTTCAGGGGTTAAGGTGCTTATGAGCGGTCTCGATTATGAGCGCATGGTATTGTCCGGTGGACCGCTTGGCATTATGCAAGCTTGTATGGATATTGTTGTGCCCTACATCCATGAACGCGAACAATTCGGCCAAGCTATTGGCCAATTTGAACTTATCCAAGGTAAGGTGGCGGACATGTATACCACACTGTCTGCTCAGCGCGCCTACGCTTATGCGGTAGCGCAATCTTGTGATCGTGGTGAAGCAGTTCGCAAAGACGCAGCTGGATGCATCTTAATGAGCGCTGAAGCTGCAACTCAAATGGCATTGCAGGCAATCCAAACGCTAGGTGGGAATGGCTATACCAATGAATTTCCAGCTGGGCGTCTTTTACGAGATGCAAAGCTCTACGAGATAGGGGCAGGTACTTCAGAAATACGACGCATGCTGATTGGTCGCGAGTTGTTTTCGGAAACAAAATGATTCAAAAACCCGGCACCTGGTGTTTTGTTGCTGGGGCTAGGTTTGATGGTGTAGACGCAATTCTCCCCGGTTATAATCAAACGAACAAAGTATACTCAGCCGCTATAAACCCTTGTCCCATCTAATTAGATAGTTGGCAAGCTGATTAGTCGCTATTTAAAGTTGCGATCAAAACTGAGGTGTTAATGTCGTTTTCGGATTGCCAACAAAAACGTTTTCATTGGTAGGTCTTGTAGAGAGGCATTTCCAATGCCGTACACCATTTTCACTCGTCGCCTGTCGACTCGAGACTAATAAATATAGCATATGATTAGCCGGACGCCAACCCAACTTAACGGTGGCAGTCATTCTTTATTTGTAATTATCAAAATATAGTTTTGATTAAATTGAAGTATTGTTTATATAATTCGGCAATACCTAAACATTGAAGTAAAATAATTTGTTAATTCTCATTTAACATTATAGAACCAACATGCAGCTCGATAACATTGACAGAAAAATCCTAGACGTTCTTCAAGACGATGGTCGTCTCACAAATCGTGACCTCGCAGTAATGGTCAACTTGTCCCCACCAACAACGTTAGAGCGGGTTAAAAAACTGGAAAGCAAGGGCTACATTAAAAGGTTTGTTGCCATAGTCGACCCTGCTAAAGTTAATACCAACTGTTTTACTTATGTTGAAGTGACTCTAGCGAGACACGGCAAAGACGCACTACTTCGATTTACGGAAGAAATAACTGATTTAAAAGAGGTTCTGGAGTGTCACCGTATAACTGGCGGTGCAGATTTTCTCTTGAAAGTTGCTACCCAAAATATCAGTGGCTATGAGGATTTTCTCATTCATAAGTTGACAGACATTCAAGATATCCAGCACTTAAAAACATTAGTAGTGCTTTCTACTTTAAAGCAAGAAACCAAAATACCGATCAACAAAACTTAATTACCCGACAGAGGCAAAAAGCAACATCATACAAACAACACAATATAAATCACCATGGTGCGTGAATCATAAAGTTTTTGTTGGCTTAAGTGGACACTCCCGATGGACAGCTTGGGTTGGTAAGCTGGGGTTAAATGCTATCTCGTCAGGCAAAACTTGAGGTGTGCCCGTCTAAAAGTGCGCCATGTGCAACGGTAAATAAGATGTATGGTCCTGCCATGTAAACAACTATTGTGGGCTTTGCCACCTATTGGCAATGTGGCTCGAACCATGAGGCAGGGCCAGCAAATCCACCAGCCGCAAACGCTCGATAATAGTTATGACTGATGGGCGTCCGGCTAGCTACAAATAGATAAATTTCGATACTGTCTCTGCATTTAATACAGGCATCACCCTGACCGCCGCCAACGCCAGCCCTACTTCTGATGACGCCTGTGCTTTGTTTGCTATCGAAAACACCACATGAATGGTTGCTTAATTGAACTAGAGGGTGGTTTAAAATTTCAAAGATGCATACAAAAGTAGCGGTTTAGAGTGGTAGGCATGACCTACTTTATAATCTAGCGTGAAGTAAGAAAAGCCTGCTCTTTGTGTCATCAGGAGGTGCTTATAATTGTAACTACTTTTTATTATAAACATAATATAGTTTTGATTATTACAATATATTATGTATTTAATTCGGTAATATGTAAATATTTCAGTATAATAATTTGTATGTGGCGGATTATTAGTCTCACTCCTATTGTTTGCCACATCTTGAATTCTGCCGTTCGCACTAAGATTTATTAAGGAAATATAATGACGCAACAACTTAAATCTATCCAATATGAGGATATATCTCTTAGCGACAAGTATGAGCTAAGTGATGGGGTTGCCTTTATGTCGGGGCTGCAGGCCTTAACCAGAATTCCGATTGTTCAGCGTCGCAGAGATAAGACAGCTGGCCTCAAAACAGCTGGGTTTGTTTCCGGTTATCGAGGGTCGCCCCTTGGTGGTTATGATGCTGAATTGATGCGCGCTAATAAATATCTGAAAGAATTGAATATTACATTTCATCCTGGCCTGAATGAGGACCTGGCTGCAACTTCGATCTGGGGTACACAACAGATAAATTTGATGCCGGGCGGCTCTGATTATGATGGTGTGTTTGGTATATGGTATGGAAAAGCACCCGGCGTTGATCGTTCGATTGATGCGTTGCGCCATGCAAGCGCTCACGGTACGGCACCATATGGCGGCGTGCTTGCGATTGTTGGCGACGACCATGGCTGTAAATCTTCGACATTGTCATGTCAGAGTGATCATGTTCTGGCATCGATGATTATTCCAGTTTTATATCCATCCAGTATTAATGAGTTTGTGGAGTACGGATTGCTCGGTATCGAGATGTCGCGCTATGCAGGTTGTTGGACTGCACTTAAGGTGACCAGCGAGACCGTAGAAACAACAGGCACTGTGGACTTGTCCATAGAAAAACAAGAAATCCTACACCCGAATGCAGACGAATTTAGCATGCCTGAAGGCGGTGTTCACATACGCCTTAATGATGTTCCACGTGAAATAGATGATAGACTGCAAAACTATAAGGCCTTTGCTTGTCACGCATTTTGTCGCAAGAACAAAATTGATAAAATCGTCATGGAAAGCCCTAATCCACGTTTTGGTATTATTACCTCGGGTAAATCCTTCGGTGACGTCATGCAAGCACTGGTTGAGCTTGGAATTACTGAGGAAGTTGCTGCGAAAATTGGCTTGCGAGTTTATAAAGTTGGCATGGTGTGGCCATTGGAGCCACAAGGTGTGCAAAACTTTGTCCAAGGGCTGGAAGAGATTCTGATTGTTGAAGAAAAGCGCGAAATGATCGAGTATCAGCTCAAGCAACAAATCTTTAACTGGCCTTCAGAGACACGCCCTGTCGTTGTTGGTAAATATGATGAAAATAGTGAGATATTATTGCCTCTGGAAAATGACCAGTCTGTAGGGTTGGTTGCGCACGTAATTGCAAAACGTCTTGGACATTTTTATCATAATGAACAAGTTGAGGCGTGTTTACAGTTCTTTGAAGATAGAGAAACGGCAATGGCCAGCTATGTTCCACCGATGCTGCGCAGACCATTTTATTGTGCAGGCTGTCCGCATAATACATCCACCAAGGTGCCTAAGAATAGTTTTGCTATGGCCGGTATTGGCTGTCATTACATGGTGCAATGGATGGATCGTAATTCGGCTTTGCCGACACACATGGGTGGCGAAGGCATACCGTGGATTGGCGCATCTGCCTTCACAAAGCAAAAGCACATTTTTACCAATTTGGGCGACGGTACTTATTTTCACTCGGGCTCGCTTGCGGTCCGCGCAGCGGTAGCGTCCAAAATTAATATCACTTATAAAATTCTCTACAATGATGCTGTAGCAATGACCGGCGGCCAGACTGTGGATGGTGATTTGCCGGTTTATCGTGTGGCCCAACAAGTTATTTCAGAGGGCGTCACTAAAGTGTGGATACTCACCGAAACCTTGAAGAATTACAAAGATCGTAGCCTTATTCCGAGCGAAGTGGAAATATTGCATCGTGATTATCTTGATACGATCGCTAAGCTGTGCCAAGAAACAAAAGGTACTACGGTCATTATTTATGACCAGACTTGTGCAGCAGAAAAACGCCGCCGCCGTAAACGCGGCGAATTCCCTGACCCGGCGAAGCGCGTCTTAATAAACCAAGCAGTGTGTGAGGGTTGTGGCGATTGCTCTGATCAGTCCAATTGCGTTGCTGTGCAACCGGTAGAGACTGAATACGGTCGCAAACGCAAGATTAACCAATCGGCGTGCAATAAAGATTTTAGTTGCTTAAAAGGTTTTTGCCCGTCTTTTGTAACAATTGAAGGCGGCGAGCTTCGCAAAACTAAAGCAGGCAATAACTTTGATGATGTATTGGTCAACATTCCGCGGCCTAAGGCAATGGAAATTGATAGAGCCTACAATATAATGGTCACAGGTATAGGCGGCACAGGTGTCACAACGATTGGCGCTTTACTGGGCATTGCTGCACATATGGAAGGGAAATTTTGTCGTAATCTTGACGCTGCAGGACTTGCGCAAAAAGGTGGTGAGGTTCTCAGTCATGTGCGTATTAGCCCGGTGCGTGATGATTTACGCACAGGACACATTATTGCAGGCGGTGCTGATTTATTGCTGGCCTGTGACATGGTTTCAGCGGCTGGCAAAACTTCTTATGAAACACTCTATGCCGAACGCACTAGGGCGGTTATCAATACAGAAAATACACCAGTCGCCGATTTTGTTATTAATAACGAGATTAACCTTAGTCATGAGCAAGTGAGCAGCGTTCTGATGGGTGCAACTCAAGCCGGCTCACAGTATTTCGTTTCTGCTACATCGCTTGCTATGACTTTGCTCGGGGACGAGATCGCCACCAATGTACTGATGCTTGGTTTTGCTTGGCAAAAAGGCTTGATACCGGTCGGTCTGGAGGCGATTGAGCGCGCAATTACCTTGAATGGTGTTGCCATTGAGATGAACTTGCAAGCTTTTGCTTATGGTCGCTTGGCAGCACATGACCCCAAAAAACTCGCAGAATTGCTACGCTCGATTTTGGGTGATAGCACTCCTGAGATTAATGAGAGTGTCGACGGGCTTGACCAGATGATAGCAAAGCGTGTGAGCTACTTAGAGGAATATCAAAATAAGGCTTATGCGAAGCGCTATAAGGGTTTGCTTGATCGTGTTATTAAGGTCGAGTTTGAAACAATGGGCGCAGCGGAGAGTTTAAGCAAAGTGGTTGCGCAAAGTTATCACAAGGTTTTGGCATATAAGGACGAATATGAAGTTGCGAGACTTTATAGTAATGGCGCCTTTGTCAAAGAGCTGAAGGCGCAATTCTCTGGCAACTACAAGATAAAGTTCCATATGGCGCCGCCAATCTTATCTGGCAATGAGCTTGCAACAGGACGCCCTAAAAAACGTACTTTCGGGCCTTGGATGCTTAGCGCTTTGTCTTTATTAGCGCGCTTTAAAGCCTTGCGAGGTACAACGTTTGACATATTTGGTTATCATCATGAGCGTCGAAAGGAACGAGCACTCATTAAGAGCTTTGAGGTTGATGTTGAATTCGTCGTTCAAAGGCTTACAACGGATAATTATGAATTATGTGTAGAGTTGTTATCCTTGCCGTTTATGATTAAAGGCTATGGTCCCGTTAAGGCTGTCAACATAGAAAAAGCAAAAGCCAGTCATAATGCTTTAATGACACGGTTAGCGCTTTAGAATTTTTCAATAACCGCGCAAGTGAGCTCGCATGTGGAGATTAATTTTCCTTTGTCGCTGTGAACAAGAATGCGCCACACATGTTTTTGGCGCCCGATGTGAATGGCTGTGCAGGTTGCACTGACATAGCCATTTGTAACTGAGCGCAGGTGGTTAGCGCTGATTATTGACCCGACCGCAGTTTTTTGCTTTAAATTAATACTCATCAGCGAGGCAATGCTACCAATTGTTTCGGCCAAAACACACGTTGCGCCGCCGTGTAGAACGCCGTAAAGTTGATGCGTACGCTTGTCGACCGGCATGCGGGCTTTTAAATAATCCTTGCCAACTTCAACAAACTCTATGCCCAATTGATCCGAAATACTTTCATTGGCAATCAAGCCTTTGACTTCTTCGATAGTGTAGTCTTTGAACCAGATAATGACGCTCCCCTTATGTTGTGAATGATGGTGTTATTTAGTAAAAAACTTATCGCTTTAATTGGATTTATTATAAAGTTTTTGAATGTTTATAAAGGTAACTTTGTTTTCGCTAAATAGGCAGGAAAAATTAGGGCGCTCGCTTGTTGAGAACAAAAAAAGCGCTATAAAAGCGCCTTTTTAAGTGTTTAAGGTTAAGTCTTTTAGTTCACTACGTGCAGTTCAACACCGTTTTGTAACACGTCAGCAACCTGGTTGGCTGCCATTTCAGCAACCACAATTGATGCTTCAGCAGTTGAAGCGCCAAGGTGAGGTGTTAAAATTGCCTTAGGGTTGTTGAACAAAACATTTTCTTTTGCTGGCTCTGTTGAAAACACATCGATAGCAGCACCTGCGATTAGGCCTTCGTTAAGTGCATCATTAAGGTCACTCTCATCAACCATGTTGCCACGAGCAGCATTGATGATGATTGCAGAAGACTTCATTTTTGAGAAATGTTCTTTGCTTAAAAGTGGCTTGCCATCGGCTGCCGCTTTGCCATGAAAACTAATAATATCACTTTGCTCAAGTAGCTCGTCGAAGCTCACATTGGTAACGTGAGGAAATTCTGCTTGACGTGACTCGAGTGATTTAGAGCAAACAAGTACATTGACATCAAAGCCATTAACTAAGTGACTAAGTCTCGCACCAATATTACCAAAACCGACAATACCTAAAGTTTTGTTTGAGAGCTCTACGCCTTTGATGGCTTTTTTCTGCCATTCGCCTCTGTGTGTTGTCTCGTCTGCGAAAGGAATCTTTCTAAGCGCTGCCATGATTAGTGCAAAAGCATGTTCTGCAGTAGCGTTAGTGTTGCCGCCCGGTGTGTTCATGACCACAACGCCGTTTTCTCTTGCTGTTGTGCAGTCGATGTTATCAACACCCGCGCCTGCTCTGGCAATCGCCTTAAGTTTTGTCGCTGCGGCCAAGATGTCAGCTGTGACTGTTGTTGCTGATCTAACAAGTAGGCCGTCGTACTCAGGAATGATGTTAATCAACTCCTGCTCGGATAGTCCTGTTGTTACGTCAACTTCAATACCTTTGTCGTTGAAGATTTGATCCGCAACGTTACTCATTGCGTCTGAAATTAATACTTTATACATTATTTTACCTCTTGGTAGGCCCATTCAATCCAAGGCAATACTGCCTTCATGTCGTCGTTTTGTACAGTAGGTCCGCCCCATAATCTTAAGCTGGCTGGTGCTTTAGGGTAGCCACCAATATCGAAAGCCACACCTTCATCGTCAAGCAGTGTTACGATTTTCTTCACAAGCACTCTTTGATCATCTTCATTCTTACTGGTGAATGACTCGTCCTTAATTGCTACTGTGATACTTGTTGAAGATCTTGCGCTTTCGTCATCACATAAGAACTTAAATGAGTCGCTGCCATCTATCCAGTCAGAAACAATTTTAAGGTTCTCACCTGAGTGCTTAATTAGTGCCTCTACGCCGCCAACAGATTCAACCCAGTTTAGCGAGTCGATAACATCTTCAACACAAATCATTGATGGTGTGTTGATTGTCGCGCCTGCAAAAATACCCTTAGAGATTTTTTGCTTGCTCGCCATTCTGTAAATTTTAGGCACTGGCCACGCAGGCGTGTGAGTCTCTAATCTTTCTAGTGCACGAGGTGACAATGCAATCATGCCGTGAGCGCCTTCGCCGCCCAATACTTTTTGCCAAGACCAAGTGACAACATCAAGCTTACTGAAGTCCATGTCCATTGCAAATACTGCTGAAGTGGCGTCGCAAATTGTTAGACCAGCTCTGTCGTCTGGAATCCAGTCTGCGTTAGGAACACGAACGCCGGCTGTTGTACCGTTCCACGTGAAAATTACGTCGTTATCAAAGTTTGCTTGACTTAAGTCAGGAAGTTTGCCGTACTCAGCTATATGAGAGTTAACGTTTTCAAGCTTTAGCTCGTTCAAGACATCGTTGACCCAGTCTCTACCAAAGTTTTCCCATGCAAGAACGTCAACGCCTCTTGCGCCTAAAAGAGACCATAGGGCCGCCTCTAATGCGCCAGTGTTAGATCCTGCCATAATAGCCAAGGTGTAATCGTCAGGCAAGCCAAGAATGCTGCTTGATTTGACAATAACGTCGTTAAGTTTTGCTTTACAGTGCTTCGCTCTGTGCGATCTGCCTGTGTCTGCATTTTTTAGTGCACTTATATCCCAGCCTGGTCGTTTAGAACATGGACCACTGGAGAAGTTTGGATTTGACGGTTTAGTTGTCGGCTTATTTGATGTCATAGTTATTAGTCCTCAAAGTCGTATGTCACCAAGCCATCTAATGGTTTTGGATCAAACCAGGTCGATTTTGGTGGCATTGTTAAATTTTTGTCAGCAAAGTTTATTACGTGCTCCATCGGTGTTGGGAAAAATGAAAAACCAACTTCGACTTCGCCTGAGTCGACCTTTTTTTCGATTGCTTCCAAGCCGTGGAAACCGGCAATAAAACCAATTCTTGTGTCACGCCTTGGGTCTCCAATGTCTAGAATTGGGTCCAGTAAATAGTGATGCAATATATTAATATCTAAGTTCATTAGCCCCGAAAGCGACTCTTCGGGCTTATCTTTTAGTGTGATTGAGTACCACGAGTTGTCTAAATACATCCCGAACGACCCTAATGCAGTTGGCTTAAAAGGCGCATTTTGCTTTTCAACAACAAAGTGTTCTTCAACTTGTTCGATAAAATCGCTGGAAGAGTATCCAAATAAGTCTTTTATAAGTCTATTGTAGTCAAGTATGCGTGCTTGGCTTTTTGGGAATAGAGCCATCATGAAAAAGTTATACGGCTCTTGTCCGGTGTGGCTGCGATTTTGGTGTTTTCTATATTCAGCAAACCGTGATAAGGCCGCAATTCTGTGGTGACCGTCAGCAACGTATGTGCGATTTACCGCATTAAATAACTCGCTTATCTGTAATACAGTTGCTTCATCGTTAACCACCCAAAGCTGATGCTGATAGCCATCTAGGGCGTCAAAAGAATAGGTTGGTTCCCCAGCTGTTTGCTCTTTTAATGCGGCATCTAATGCTGCTTCATCTGGATAGACAACATAAATTGGTCCAATTTGTGCATTCAGGTTTTTGATTTGTTCAAATCTTTTTTGAGAGTTTTCGACATAGATTTTTTCATGGCCACGAATGTGTAAATCATCATAGTCAGACACCTTTGCAGTAGCAATCATGCCTATTTGTGAGTGGTCTCCTGTCGAAATTTTGTAAACATAAAATGACTTAGCTTCATCCTTGCCAAGCACTTGGTTGTTTTTCATTAGCTCAAAGCGTTTCTTTGCGCCAGCCTCTATTTCGCTTTCGCTTTTAGTGTCTTTGTAGTTAGGACTGAAAATATTCAAATAACTCCAAGGGTTGTTTTCCTTGTAGCTTTTAATAAGTTCTTCAGATAGGTGATCCGTGCTTGGAATGGAAACAGATGAGGCTTCCTCTCCCTCGGGTCTCAATCCTTTGAATGGTTTTGCTAAATACATAATGGGCTAGGGCTAATAATTGACAATACAATTTTTGGCAGTGACTTTAGAACACTAATCACAGCAGATTATTATAAACACTTTGGGCGTTTAAAGAACAGTTTTTTCCTAATAAGAATAGTTTTTTCCTAATAAGAATAGTTTATCAATGTTTAATTAATTCTCAGAAATTTTATATTGTTAATAATTATGCTAAACGAAAAATATCAATCGAAAGGATGAATTATTTCGTTACTCTTTGTCTGTTGGCGTGTTGTTGAAATTGTTTTTCAGAAATTTTGCAAATTTCCTCTTTTAGGCTTTGTCACCTCTCTGTTCGCACAGAAAGGTGATGCGCTCTGACAAAACCACTCTTGCAGTATACGCTTTTATATTTAAATATAATAATTAATTTAATTAAATTCACTTATACTTTAATTAAATTCACTTAATTAAACTATAACTCATTACGATAAATTTCAGAATTCGCTGTGCTCAGACATGCTGAAATCTCCTCGTCCCATTTCATAAAGTATTATGTGAGTTGATTTGTAAAGGAGTTGAGTCAAAAACCTTAGATGGTTGATCACTTTGGTTTTTGATTAAGCAGCGCTAATCAAGCCCATCAATAAGAAATTTAGCCTTTAATCTTATAAAAAATTACAAAATTATCGAAATATAGTTAATTATTGGTAAAAAATAGCCAATATATACCAATTATTGTCAAAAAACGTGTTTTTGTCTTTGATTTACAAAATTTGGCAAATTTTTAGTTTACTGAACAACCACCACCATGGCAGGGCGAACAAGACGCCCATTTAGGGTAAAGCCAACTTGCACAACTTCAAATACAGAGTTTGACTCTTTGTCTGGCAAAGGTAGCATGGTTACCGCTTCATGAAGTTCGGGGTTAAATTTCTCCCCAACTGGATTTAGGGTTTCAACGCCAAATTTTTCAAGCGTTGACATAAAGACTTTGTCGGTCATTTCGAGGCCTTCGACAATGTGCTCAATGGTTGCCCCTTCTTCTGTCGCTGATTTAAGACCCATTGACAAGGAGTCTTTGACTTCAAGTAGGGCCTTAACAAAGCCATCTAGGGCGTATTTATGGGCGCTCTCTAAGTCTCTTGCTGAGCGGCGTTTGAGGTTTTCCATTTCTGCTTGAGCACGCAGAACCTTGTCCCAATTATCTTTAGCAGATTGTTGTGCGGCTGCAAGTTGTGCATCAATATCTAGAGACTCTTCAGTCTCATTTGTTTCAACTTCTTGGCATTCAACTGCTTGCTCTTGCTCGATGTCTTGCTCTGTCTTTTTTGTCATTTTATCGTCCAACTAATGTATATTTACATGGAGCCACTGTATAAAGTGGTTTCATTGATATGTAGTCACTTTTTAAGATAATTCAAGGCCTATGTTTAACACAATTGGCATTATTACCAAACCAAAAGATTTTACCAGCGAACAAACCGGTAACGAACTAAGTGTTTTTCTTGAAAAACAAGGCATTACTCTAGTTGAGAGTGCTGATGCAATAAAAGAGAGTGCAGACCTTATCATCGTGGTTGGTGGTGATGGCACGATTCTTAACACTGCTCGCACTTTTGTTGATAATGGCATCCCTATTCTTGGTATCAATTTAGGCCATCTTGGCTTTTTGGTCGACCTAGCAGTTGAGCGCATGACCGAAGCGGTTAGCGAAATATTAGAAGGCAAGTACATCAAAGAAAGGCGTGCACTTTTGTCGTGTCAAATTGAGCGTAAAGACAAAATTATACTTAAAAACCTGGCTTTTAATGAAGTGGTTATTCATCGTAACCACGTTCCAAAAATGCTTGATTTTGATTTGTATGTTAACGGCGACTTTGTTAACAATCAGCGTTCCGACGGCATCATTCTTGCCACACCAACCGGCTCAACCGCCTACTCGCTTTCAAGTGGCGGTCCTATTGTGCATCCGAGCGTTAATGCCATTACTCTGGTGTCCATTTGTCCTCATACCATGAGTCATCGTCCGATTGTTTTACATGGTGAAAGTGAAGTACTGGTTCATGTGCTAGATTCGCCTGATCGGGCAACCATCAGCTTTGATGGTCAGTCATCAGATGAGCGGCCATCGATACCTAAGGAGTTGGGTGACAGGATACGGGTGAGGCAGCACGAGAATTTTGTCCACTTGATACATCCAAAGCGTTATGACTATTTTAAAATCATTCGTTCTAAATTGCACTGGGGTAGAAAGGTCTAGTGCGATGTTGCCTGTCTGAACAAGTATGATTATTTCTAATAAAAAATGCTAGAGCAGCTTTCCATTAAAAATCTAGCTGTTGTTGAGGGCCTCAGTGTTGATTTTCGTGACGGAATGACAGTGGTTACCGGTGAAACGGGTGCGGGCAAGTCAATTATGGTGCAAGCGCTCAACCTTGTGATTGGCGGTCGTTCGGATGCATCACTGGTGCGGCAAGATAAAAGCAAAGCAGAAATTATTGCGACTTTTTCATTGGCGCAAAACACCAAACTTAGAGAGTTTCTAACAGAGCAAGATCTTGACGATGAGGGGGAGTGCATCTTGCGGCGTATTGTTGGCAACGATGGCAGATCGCGCGCCTACGTCAACGGCACCCCGGTAACTTTATCGATACTTAGGGACGTGGGCTGTCAACTGATTGACATGCACGGTCAAAACGAACATCAGCTTTTATTGCGCACCCAGCAGCACCGAATCTTATTGGATGATTTTGCCGAAACGCAGGCCCAAGTTAAAGCACTCAATAGCATCGTGCGAGAGTATCAACAAGTGAGTAGTGAGATTGAGCGCATTCAAAACGGCGGTGAATTGCTTGCTGCACAGCAAGAGCTGCTTGAGCACCAGCTAAGTGAATTAGCAGAGGCTCGGCTTGATCAAGAAGAGCTTGATGGCATTGAAGAACAATACAAAATAAGCAGTAATGCCAGCTTGTTAATAGAAAAAATATCAGTAATATTGGGTGCGCTTGATCATGAAGAGGGTATTAATTCGCAACTGCTTGACGTGGATGGACAAATTGGCCATGCCAGAGAGGTCGATGAAAGACTGGAATCTGTGGAGGCGCTACTTTCTAGTGCGCAAGTTCAAGTGCAAGAGAGTATTTACGAACTTAGTGATTATTTAAGTAAAGTTGGCGGTGACGAAGAGAGTGCTGCGGAATTAGAGGCGCGTATTAACGAGCTTCATGATCTTGGCAGAAAGCATCGCTGTCAAATTCCTGATTTGCTCAATACGCAGAATACCATTCAAAAAACGCTTGAGGGCATGGACACATCAAGTGAAAAAGTTGGGGCTTTGCTGCAAAAACAAAGCGAACTAAAACTAATTTACAAGAATGAGGCTAAGTCGCTTTCAAAGAAGCGTCAAAGCGCCAGCACAAAACTCTCGATCCAAGTGAGCGCAGTGATGCAGGAACTTGGCATGCCGGGCAGCGAGATTCAGTTTGTACTCAACCCTATTACTGATAGGGTCCAACTAAACGGCAATGAAGAGGCTGTGATTCAGGTGAAAACCAATATGGGTCAAGCCTTTAAAGTGCTTCACAAGGTGGCATCTGGCGGAGAGTTGTCGCGTATTTCATTAGCGCTGTCAGTTGTCACTAGTAAATCAGAGTTGGCTCCGAGTATTGTCTTTGACGAGGTTGATGTTGGTATTAGTGGCGCTGTCGCGGAAGTTGTTGGTCGACTGTTAAGAAAGCTTGCAAAGCGCTATCAGGTGTTTTGCGTCACTCATCTTGCCCAGGTGGCAGTCCAAGGACATGCGCATATGCGCGTTGTTAAAAGCGAGAAAGACGGCGAAACTTTCACTCAGGTTCAGGCATTGGATGACAGAGAGCGTACTGACGAGGTGGCGCGCATTCTAGGCGGCATAAAGGTTACTGAAAAAACTCGCATTGCCGCCGCAGAAATGATTAAGACGGTAGCCTAAGCGCGCTACAACAAGCCTTCAAGCTCCCCAGCAATGACGTGCAAAATGGCGAAATCAATTTGTTCATCTTCTTTGACAGACAGTGTCATTGCCTGAACTCGTTCAATCTTAGCAGCGTAAGTTTGTTGAAATAGCTCTACAGAGCCTAACTCAATTGCTTTTTCGCTCAGAAGAGAGTGGGCATCTCTTAACTGATTTTGCAATTTAAATTTTGCACGCGCATGCCAAGCGTTGGTTACCTCTAGGGCGTTTATTTTTAAGCTGAGCCAGCGAATATCCAAGTTTTGAGAAATATTAAAATAAGCCGACAGTGTGTCGTCTGCACTGCTTTGGCATTTCTCACTGATGGCGATTACGTCTAGGGTGTGATACAAGTTGGTGGTCAGCGAGATGTTTTCAGCAAGCTTACGCGGCAGGCCTTGCTCAACAAGGTCGTCAATTTGAAGACTTAAATGCTTTCTGCTGAGTTTGAGAACACTGTCTTTGACGTCGTTATATTTTTCTTGGTACTCGTCTAAAGTTGAGCTAACGTCCAAATCACTTTTGTTATTTAACAGCCAAACAACATTGGCGCGAACAGTTTTCGTCAACGACCTAATGGCATCATACTGTGTCCTGCTGGCAATTTTATTATCCAGTCCATGGACAGCCTCTAGTAAGCTATCCAAACCTAAAAGCTTGGAGCTAATAAGGTAGGCCCTGGCTATTTGCGAATAACTGGCACCTGTTAGGTTGTGCATGCGGATGTGAAAAACCGGGCCCATGATATTAATGATCTTATTAACAACAACCGTTAAAATAATTTCATTTTTTAGCCTGTGGCCGTCGAGTAAGCTTGTATATTCGTCCGTTACAAGCTGAGGAAAGTAGCTAAGCAGGTGAGGGTAAAGTCCTTTACCTGCGGCTAAGTTGGTGTCTAAAAGGTTTTCATAAAAATCCATTTTGCTGTAGGCAAGCAATACGCCAAGTTCGGGCTTAGTCAAACATTTGCTGCTCAGTAAGCGGCTTTTGAGTTCTTTTTTGCTTGGTAAAAATTCAAGCTCACGATCCAACAGCCCAGCTTTCTCCAGGTAGCTTATAGCCTCTGCTTGGCCGGCCAAGTTTTCGGGGTTGGGTTGCGTGTGAATACTAATGACTGCTGACTGCTCGTAGTTGTTTTGTAAGCATAAAGTGGCCACTTTAGACTCCATCGAACTAAGAGCTTTGTTGCGCTTTGAGATCTCAAGCGTGCTCAGTAGAATTTTTAAGTTGACCTCGTGGTCAGAGCTGTCTACACCGGCCGAATTGTCAATAGCATCAGAATAGCAGTGCCCACCTAGTAGGTCGAATTCAATGCGAGAGTTCTGAGTCATTCCTAAATTACCCCCTTCGCCAATCACTTGACAGCGAAGTTCGCTCGCCTTAACGCGCGTAGAATCATTAGCCTTGTCTTGGGCGTCAAGATGAGATTCGTCGCTGGCAATAACGTAGGTACCAATTCCACCATTCCAAAACAGGTCTGCCGGCGCCTTCAACAGGGTGTTTATTAGTGCGTCTGGGCTAAATTTATTTTGTGTTGTGCCTAGTGCCTTCATTGCTTCTTTCGACAACTCAATGGACTTTGCGCTGCGCTCAAAAACACCACCCCCCCTTGAGATTAGCTTTTTGTCATAATCTTGCCAAGTGGTATTTTCAGTGTTGAAAAGTCGCCGCCTTTCGACAAAACTAACACTTTCATCTGGATTTGGGTCGATAAAAATATGGAGGTGGTTAAAGGCCGCAAGCAAGCGAATGTGCTTTGAAAGCAGCATGCCGTTGCCGAAAACATCGCCGCCCATGTCGCCAATACCGATAACACTAAAGGCTTCAGACTGGATATCTTTGCCCATTTCACGAAAGTGACGCTTGACAGATTCCCAAGCGCCTCGTGCGGTAATACCCATTTTTTTATGATCGTAGCCAACTGAGCCACCGGAAGCGAACGCATCCCCAAGCCAAAAATTATTATTAGTAGAAATTTCATTGGCAATATCAGAAAAACTGGCGGTGCCTTTGTCGGCGGCAACAACAAGGTACGGATCATCGTCGTCATGACGCACAACATTTTTTGGCGGAACAATAACACCGTCGACAATATTGTCGGTTAAATCAAGCAGTGATTGAATAAACAGCTTATAACAAGCAACGCCCTCGGCGAGCATTTTAGCTCGATCAGCTGGCAAATTTCTTGGCACAAAGCCACCCTTGGAGCCCACCGGCACAATGACAGTGTTTTTGACTTGTTGGGCTTTGACTAAGCCCAATACTTCGGTTCTGAAGTCCTCAGAGCGATCCGACCAACGCAATCCACCACGGGCAATTTTGCCGCCTCGTAAATGCACCCCTTGAACACGCGCACAATACATAAATATTTCGTATAAAGGCGCTGGCTTCGGTAGAAAAGAAATTTTCTTGGATTGGATTTTAAAGCACAGATAATCTTCATTATCTTGGTAGTAATTGGTTCGGACCATTGCCTCAATGACTTCTAAATAGCCGCTGATTACCCTATCTTCATCCAGCGATGAGACCGCCTCGAGTTGCTCTGTAATGCCTTTCTTTATTGGCTCTTGCGCGCTCACATGCTCTTTATTGCTGATATCGAACTTGGCTTCAAATAAAGCAAAAAGCGCCCGACTCAACTCAATATGGCTGGTTAAAGTATTGGTAATAAAGTTTTGGCTGTAACCAAAATTTATTTGCTTTAGATAAACATAAATGGCACGAAATAGATTGGCTTGTTTAACATCTAGAGTGGCACAAAGAACCAGTTGGTTAAAGCCGTCATTTTCAATTGCACCCATGCAAATCTGCTCAAACGCTTGGAGAAATCTGTCTGTATCAACCTCTAGGTCAAAATCTTTCTGGTCTTTTCGTAATAATTCAATATTGCGAATTGTAATTCGATGACTGCCACTGGTATTAATTTTGTAAGGGTGCTCGGAAACCACATTGACACCCAGGTTTTCAAAGACAGGGACAATGTCGGACAGGGTTAGCGAGTGATCTTTGCTGTAAATTCTAAAGTTGACGCTGTCGGCGGAGCGCTGAGAGCCAAAAAATAAGTCACTAGCGAAATTGTTTGGCGATAAAGACTCAAGCTTGAGAATGTCTTTAAAGCCACGATCTACGCCGTAGTCGTTAGTGTAGGTGCGTGGAAACGCGTTTTGATAATCACTAAACAAGGACAAGTCAGCGCCACCCATTTGCATCACGTGACGCAGTTCTGCGTACCAATCATACGCAATCGACTTAACTTCTATTGCAAGTGCTTCCTCGCTTATTTCGGCGCTTGATTGGGTAAAGATATTAAACTCAATGCGACATAAGACAGAGTCGAAAAAACGTACATCGAATAAAACAAAATCAGCCTTAAATAGGTCGTGTAGTCGTTGTTGAATTTTTTGGCGTAGCTCTGAGTCGAAAATATCACGCGGCAAATACACTAGGCTGGTATAAAAATGGCCACAACGATCTTTGGTCAAATATACGTGGGTTTTGCGTCGCTCTTGATGGCTTAAGACACTGCCACCGATTTGCAACAACTTGTCTGTTTTGATTTGAAACATAAGCGCACGTGGAAAGCTTTCTAACAGATTATGCATTGCCTTATGGTTGCAACTGGTTGGGCGAAGCCCGGAGCGCTCTAGAACACGCTCCGCCTTTTCTTTGATCAGTGGCACCTGAAACACGCTTTGGTTAAAAGACGTGCCGGACAAGAAGCCAACAAAGCAATAATAACGATCATCAACATGGATTGCAATAACGTCCATTTGTCGAGAGCGGTGAATTTTAGAGGTAACTGATAGTTTGGTTACAACTAGTGATGAGGGGCCAAATGAAAGATTGGGAATAAATGGCGCGACATCTTGATCATTCTCCAGCAAGTAGCGGAATAGACCGGTAGCACTTTCGCCGACAATCGTTTTCTGTGCTATGTTTTGTCCAATCTCTGCACTACCAAGAACGGCAAAGTTATGATTTTCAATCCAGCGAATAAAATCGCTGCTAGATGTGGGTGCTTTTTTAGCATCGAGGAGGTCGGCAATTTGTAGTAAACGGTTGCGCGCGATAGGCCAATCACTAACCACATAGTAAATTGCATCAACACGTCTGCGCATTTTCCCCTTGAGCGTATCGACACTCTCGGGTGACATGGACTCAAGATGAAACTGTATAAAAGACTCAATTTCATCCTCATGAGCCTCACCTTTTTTGTAGGACGAGAGGTGGCGAATATCGCCTTTATCATCACGCCCAACCTCTAGTAAGGAGGCATGAGTAAAGATAATGTTTGCACCAAAGCCATTGATGCACATAATAAGAGTGTCTCGAATAAAGGGTGTGTCTCTAGTAATAACACTGATAACGGTACTAGTTGCCGATGAATTTAGGCTGGCGATACTAGCGCTCTCAATGAGTGTCTCGTTACAATGTTTTGAGGCACCAAGCGCTAAGTGGATGTTTGCGCATTGCAGCAGATATTCTGCTTTAGAGTCGTTGTAGTCTGACGGGTGTAAGCTATGATAATAATGCGCTAGATTTTGTTTGTTTTGCTCACTGAGCTTAACTCCTTGCTTTGCAAGATCTTCAATAATCGCTATCATTTCAATTGACGTGCATAACTATAAAGGGCGGGATGATAGGCTATTATAAAATGCTTTCTAAAGTATTTTTTCAATAAACGTATAAAAAAGAAAATATACAGAATTATTAGCATAACTAAATAAGAGTCCAAAAGCATCAGTGATTGTTCATTGATTAGAATATTTGCGACGTTCATATTTAAAGAATTGGCTCAAGCGCTGAATTTAAGTCTGCATGACAGCACTAAATTAGGAATGTTTGCTTTATATTGTGAAAACTACAAAAAATCAACTCCTAGTGACTTGATTAAAATCGCTAAAACGGTATAATGTTGCGTTTGTATGTGGCCAGAGCGCTTGTCAATCGGGATGAAATCAGTGAATTCACTTGTTCAATCCTTATTACTTGCAGTTGCTGTTTTATGGTTTTCCATTGATGGTTTTGGTCTCGACGCGCTTTACGGCGCATTAGTCAGTTTTATCAACACTTGGTTGTTTGATTACTTTTTACACACACAAAAAGCGGCAGTCGATGCTGACGGTCAAAAGAGTTTTAGGATGGCCATCAAAAGCAGTGTGCTGAGAATGTTTTCTTTGGCGATACTTGCCTTGATTGGACTTGGTTTGTTGGCACTTGACCCCAGCGCACTCATTTTGAGTTTGGTTGTGGGGCAGGTTGGATTTATATTAGATAGGGTTAGACAAAAATAATGGCACAAGGCGAATTAACAGCAAGCGCTTACATTAAGCACCATTTACAGAATTTAACTTTTGGCCAACACCCAGATGGTACATGGGGCATTGCTCATGG
>Ga0105352_1000063_pt1 | contig 58874 bp, 45 predicted proteins | sample EN8Hudsemesocosm_FD_83507 | JGI IMG/M metagenome (GOLD analysis project Ga0105352, IMG submission 83507) | Methane-oxidizing microbial communities from mesocosms in the Hudson Canyon - EN8B Hudson Canyon | ecosystem: Environmental > Aquatic > Marine > Cold seeps | place: Hudson Canyon...
TATCGTGTCCGTGGCGGATGTGTTTGATGCGCTGACCAGTCATCGACCTTACAAACCGGCCTGGAGCAATGACGAGGCCTTTAAAAAGCTACGTGAAATGTCCGGCGAAAAGTTGGATGCTCAATGCGTTCAGGCGCTGCTAAAACATGAGCAAGAGATACTACGGATTCAGCGAACGTTCTATGAAAACAGTTTTGGCTAGCGCTGGTGTTCAAACCTTAGTGTTTTTCGACATAAATGGACGTTAAACATTTCATGTGAGGCTGACGTCGTGACATAAAAAAACCGCAGCAAATGCTACGGTTTTTTTTGTGCTACAAATCCTGACTCGTTACTTTTCAGCGCCCAGTTTAAAGTCTGGTGCGCCAATCAGTACAGACATGTTCCCATGTGGATGATTGTTCTCATACATAAGCTGGTGCGATGCTGGCAGCTCTTCATAGGTAAATGCGCGAGACAAACAAGGGTCGACTTTGTTGTCGAGCACAAGGTTGTTGACGCCAATCGCTTGATCGTCATTCGCAAAGTGAGAACCTTGCAGACGTTTTTGGCGCATCCAGTGATAGCGAAGGTCCAGCGTGGCGTTATAGCCAGTTGTGCCGGCACATACGACCACCATGCCGCCTGTTTCACAAACTAGAATAGAGGTTGGAATGGTTGTTTCGCCTGGGTGTTCAAAGACGACATCGACACCGCGTTTTTCACCGAGAATATCCCAGATTGCTTTGCCGAAGGCACGCGCACCTTTGGTCCATTTACCGTAGGCTTCCCCGTCTTTCCAGTGTGGCAACATGCCCCAATGATCAAAATCACGACGATTGATACAGCCCACTGCGCCTAAGCTTTTGCAGTATTCGAACTTGCTTTCGTCTGAAACAACGGCGATCGGCTTTGCGCCCATTGCCGCGGCGATTTGAATCGCCATGCAGCCAAGGCCGCCTGCGCCGCCCCAAATTAAGACCACATCATCTTTTTTAACTTCGTTAGGTGCCCAGCCCATTAGCATGCGATAAGCGGTTGCACCCACTAACATGTAAGAGGCGGCTTCTTCCCAGTTGAGATGTTTGGGCTTAGGAAGGCACTGGTGATCTTGTACTTTAGTAAACTGCGCAAAGCTGCCGTAGTTGGTTTCATAGCCCCAGATGCGAAAGCTCGCATCATACATAGGGTCTTTACCCTTTTGTTCCATTGGGCAGTTTTTCTGCCACGTGCCGCAATGTACAACCACTTCGTCACCGACTTTGTGTGTCGTAACGTCTTTGCCTACTTTGTAAACAATACCGGATGCGTCTGAACCACCAATGTGGAATTGTTCTGGTTCGCCAGCTTTATTTCGCGAGCCAATCACGTCGATGGGAACACCCAGCCCTGCCCAAACATTGTTGTAGTTGACGCCCGCCGCCATCACATAAACCAGTACTTCATCATCAGCGATTTCTGGTGTTTCAATTACTTCTTTTTGAAAGGCTTGATTAGGCTCGCCAAAGCGTTCTGGCCGAATTAGCCAGCCATGCATTTTGGGTGGGACTTCACCTAACGGTGGCGCTTCGCCGACTTCGTATAGTTCTTTGCTCATGCTGTCTTTCCTCTTGCTTTATTATAATTTTGCCGTCGCCTCTATCTTAATGCAGGGTCTTGGGAGCGCGGAGATGTCGACTCTAACACTCTTCCAGACCACGATATAGGCGTCTGCCGCACATAACGAACGCTTGCTGAGTGCTCAGCTTAGCTTTGTGAGAAAGTTCGCTATCTGACTTTTGTACCTAAGTTCTTTTTGCTCAAACGTACCTGAATCTTCACTACTTTTGTTGAAATACTCTGCGAGACTGAGGCCGAATTCACCATAAGCCTGTTGAATCCATTTGTTTAAAAAGTATTCTTCCTGAGCAGCGACTTGGTCGACTTGTTGTTGCTCTCGAACAGCCATTAGGTGGGTCATTAACTCATCAATGCCACGACGTTTCGTTGCACTGGTCATGAAAATGGATTGCTCTTGGCTCTCTTCATTGCGTACATGTATTTTGGCGAGCTTTAGGCTGGCGTTAAGCAAGTGTTTACTCTTTCTAGCTAACTCGTCTTCGTCACATTTATTGATCACAAATGTGTTAGGTACTTCCATAATGCCTGCTTTCATGAACTGCACTTGGTCGCCGGCAAGCGGTTGCATGACCAGAACGGTGTGATCGCTGAGCCGCTGAACTTCTATCTCGCTTTGGCCTATGCCAACTGTTTCAATAATCACCAAATCAAACAGGCGACGAAGCAAACGCATGACGTGAAATGTTGATTTTCCCATGCCTCCTAGGTCGAGGTGGCTGGCTTGAGAGCGGAAAAATACACGTTTGTCGTTCACGGGCAATTGCATGCGGGTGCGGTCACCCAGCAAGGCGCCTCCCGACTCTTGACTAGAAGGGTCGATGGCCAGCACGGCAATGCTCATATCGGGTTGGTGTTTTAGTAAACTTAAACAGAGCTCGCCGGTCAGGCTAGACTTACCGGCGCCGGGCGTGCCTGTTAGGCCAATGACAGTGGCTTGCCGAGTATAGGTGTCGGCGTTTGCCGCCAGATACTGACTGATCGCATGCCGCTTGATGAGACTATCTGTATTGTTACGTTCAAATATCGAAATGAGCTGCGCGATTGGCCACTTTTCAAGGGCATATGCCTTTTCTAACAAGGTGCGAGTCTCGGCATCAAGTGGCGCTTCCATCGCCGCTTGAATGCTTTCGAGTTCTTTGATTAGTGAGTGGTGTTTTGACAGGGGCATAGAAAGACGTGTTCTCTTTAACCTGTTTTAGTTAGCCGTTTTTCTGCGTGTTGATGACATCCATGATGTCATTCATCACCGACATTAAGTCGAAGTCTTTCGGCGTGAATATGCGTTTAACGCCTTTTGCATGCAAGCTATCAAAATCAGGCGTTGGAATAATGCCGCCGAGAATAACTGGAATGGAGTCTTTGGCGCCATTTTTCTCCAGTTCATCAAAAAGCTGGTCGGTAATTTCGTTATGCGAGCCCGATAGCAACGAGATGCCAATTACATCCACGTTTTCTTCGAGGGCGGATTGAACGATATCAACTGCACTCAAGCGAATACCAAAGTAGATGACGTCAAAACCTGCGTGACGCGCGGCAACGGCGATCATTTCAGCGCCGTTTGAGTGGCCATCAAGCCCCGGCTTACCGACAACCATACGCGGACGGTAGCCATGTTGTTCTATGAAGGCATCAACTTTTTTACGCACAGCGTCCAGCGTTTCACTCTCGATGCTGAGAGCTTGCCCTTCCACTCCTGTTGGTGGGCGGAACTCGCCGAATGCCTCACGCAAGGTGTCCGACCATTCGCCGGTTGTGACGCGTGCTTTGGCGCACTCGATAGATACTTCCATTAGGTTTTTACTTTGCTTGGCTTCTTCACCAAGGCGCTTGAGAGCCGCCTGAGCACGCGTCTCGTCACGCGCTGCGCGAGTTTTATTCAATGCATCAATGGTTTTTTGAGCGGCGTCGGCGTCGACCATAAAGATCCCGCCATCGCTGTCGTTCACCAGAGGTGATTCAATACCATCGGTCCAGCGGTTTTTACCAACAACGACTTGTTCTCCGTTGACCAGTTTGCCCATGCGCTCGCCTTGAGAGGCAACTAGGGCAGACTTCATGTAGCCAGTTTTCACCGCTTCTACACCGCCGCCCATGTCGATAATTTTATTGATTTCGCTGTAGGCTTGTTCTTTTAGGTCGGCTACTTTTGATTCGATAACATGTGAGCCGTCGAACAGGTCAGGGTATTCGAGTAAGTCGGTCTCGTAAGCCATGATTTGCTGTAGTCGCAATGACCATTGCTGATCCCACGGGCGCGGTAACGAAAGCGCCTCATTCCACGCGGGTAGTTGTAGCGCTCGGCAGCGAGCGTTGCGGCTTAATGTCACGCCTAAGGTTTCGATGAGAATACGCCAAGCGTTGTTCTCTGGCTGCTCTTCTGTCAGGCCGAGAGAGTTGACCTGCACGCCGTAACGGAAGCGACGGAACTTTGGGTTCTTAACGCCATAGCGTTCTTGCGTGATCTCGTCCCACATTTCGCAAAATGCGCGCATTTTGCAGACTTCTTCGACGAAGCGCATGCCGGCATTAACGAAATAAGAAATACGACCGACGCAGCGCTCGAATTCTTCTTCGTTGAAACAGTTACGTTCTTTGACTGCATCGAGAATAGTGATCGCGGTAGTGAGTGCAAATGCCAGTTCTTGAACGGGGGTCGCACCGGCTTCTTGTAGGTGGTACGAGCAGATATTTGAAGCGTTCCAAGATGGCACGTTGTGCAAACAGTACTCGTACATATCAACAATTAGACGGATCGAGTCTTCAGGCGGGAAGATATACGTGCCGCGAGCCAAATACTCTTTGATTAGGTCGTTTTGCGTGGTGCCTTTGAGGTCGGCGATGTTGACGCCTTGTTCTTCTGCGAGGGCAATATACAGCGACAATAACCACATCGAGGTGCCATTGATGGTCATCGATGTGTTCATTTGATCCAAGGGGATGTTGTCGAACAAGATCGCCATATCGTCCAAGGAGTTGATCGGGACACCGACCTTGCCAATTTCAGGCTTGGCGATGTCATGATCAGAGCTATAGCCGCACTGAGTCGGGAGGTCTAACGCAATACTCAGACCGGTCTGTCCCTTCGCAAGATTGCTACGGTACAGCTCGTTAGATGCCCATACGTTGGTATGGCCAGCATAGGTTCTGAATATCCATGGACGATCAGACTTAGGTTTTCCGTCTTTGTCGAACATGATGTGGGCAGTGTTTTTCTCGCTCATGCGTTTCGGCTCCGCGTCTCGTGCTTTTCTATTTTATCTGCTCTTGTTGGCTGTTTTTAGTGCTCAGCTCAGGCAGCGTTTTCGATTAATGATCGTGCAATCACTTTCAGCGCTAGGGTTTCTTCTGCGCCTTCGAAGATGGATAAGACGCGCGCGTCAATCCAGTATCGGCTGACTGCGGCTTCTTCTGCATAGCCCATTCCGCCGTGAATTTGCATCGCTTCACGCGTTAACCACTCTGAGGTTTTACACGAAAACAGTTTTACCAAACTCGCTTCCATCTGACCTTTTCCTTCGTCCATTAGGCGTCCAACGGCATAGGTAAATTGGCGAGATGCGGTGAGCAATGTTGCCATGCGCGCTAGTTTAACCAACGTTAGCTGATAATGACCGACCGGCTGACCAAAGACCTTACGCTCTTTGGAGTAGCTGATTGCTTTGTCATAAGCGGCTTGCATGACACCGTTTGCTCGAGCTGCCGTCTGAATTCGGCCGCCTGAGAACCCGGCCATGGTGTAATAAAAACCTTTGCCGAGACCCGCTTCGCCGCCAAGTAAGTGGCTATCGGGAACGAAAATATTATCAAAGAAGACATCGAATGAATGCATGCCTCGGTAACCGATTGTAGGAATCGCTTTACCAGATAGCTTGCCGCCGCCTTCTTGCTCATAGGAGAAGTCGTGGCCGTCGAAAGAGGGCTTTTCAACGAGGAACATACTCAAACCTTTGTGACCCAAGCTTGGGTCTGCATCGGTGCGAGCAAGCGTCAGTAAGACACCCGCTTTGCCACCAAAGGTACACCAGGTTTTCGCGCCGTTTAATAACCAGCCGCCTTCGGTGCGCTCGGCTTTTAATTTCATGCCGGCTACATCTGAGCCATAGTCTGGCTCAGTGATGGCGACAGCACAGAACGGTTCAGCGGTCGCTAACTTGGGCAGCCAATGCTCTTTTTGCTCTTCAGTACCGCCAGCTAACAATGCTTTCGAAAGAATTTCAGGACGAGTGATTAAACTACCCGCTGCGGCGAGTGAGCCGCGAGATAGTTCTTCTGTCACCACAATCATGCCCATATTGTCTTCTTGGTCATCCGGTTGCAGGCCGCCAAACTTCTCTGGGATCGATAGGCCAAAGCAGCCCATCTCAATGAGTGGTTCTAGTATTTCATTCGGCACCATCAAATCGTCACGATGGATGTGCTCCGCGAGCGGAGCGACGACATCGCTGGCAAAACGCTGGAAGGCCTCGCGCATGATTTCTTTGTCTTCGTCTAGCTGGTAGTCGCCCAAACGGCCGTTCTGCTCCAGCATAAACTTACCAAGCTCCGCCATCGAGGCAGAGCTTTGATAGGCGTCGCAAAACGCTAGCACGTCAGCGTTGGCGAACACTTCGGTGAGCTGTGACCGCTCTAGACCAAATTCTGCGGGACGCATTGAGATGCGTGATTCGCAATTACGAATCGCTTCTGCGGCGAAATGCAGGCTGAATGTTTCTTCCAAATAAAGCGCGTCTTGATCGCCTTTTTGGTCACGATGCTCCTGAGCGTATAACGCGACGAATTTTGCGGCAGATAGCTCGGCGCAGCAATACGCGAGTTCATAAGACACGACTTGATATTCATCGAGGCGTGACCCAGATAAGCGCCCGGCTTCATTTAAGCACTGTTGCTTGATGAAGCTTAGTGATTGGTCAACGAGGGCCTGAACGGCGCTCACATACGATTGAGCTGCATGGGTTTGGTTCTTTGTGTGTTGCTCTGTTTGAGACAAAGGGGGCCTCCTGACAATTCGGCTTGATTAATTGAGTACATAATTGCTTACGCGCAATCTTCGACATCGCGATTCGATGTAAACGCTTTACAGTGTTCTCGCGCTTAGCGTGAAAACCTTAGCGAGCAGAGTGAATCACGGTATCGAGCGTCTCGGATAGTGTGCGCCTGAAAGCGAAGCATCATATAGCAAATGAAAAGCTAACAAAAGCGTTCGGATCGACCCACAAAGTGCTTACGCGCAGCGGCGTGATATGGATCAACAAAGGCCGGTGGTTTCTGCTTGATATTGGTTTCGACCACTCTCTTTCGCGTGGTAAAGCGCACTGTCTGACCTGCGCAGCAACAATGAACGGTCTTCATTTAACGTGGGAACCGCGGTAGCGCCGCCAATCGAAATGGTCATTTTGACCGTCTCGCCCTCAAAGTCGATGACGATATTCTCAACGGCTTTACGAATTCTGTTTGCAATGGTTTTTGCACCTTCAGCATTCGTATTGGGTAACAGCATTACAAACTCTTCACCGCCATAACGAGCAATACGATCAGTGGGGCGTTTCGCTTCGGCACCGATGGTCCGTGCGATGACTTTTAAACAGTCGTCGCCAAATATGTGGCCATAGGTGTCGTTAATGTTCTTAAAAAAGTCGATGTCCATCATGATCACGGACAATGGTGCTTTTAAGCGGAGACTTCGCTTCCATTCTTTTGTGTACTCTGAGTCAAAGTACATGCGGTTATGAAGTTTTGTTAGTGGGTCGGTAACGCTGAGTTTTTCCATTTGTTCGGCGCGCTCTTCGGCCACCATATAGTTGGTGATCGCTTCCCAATAGTCTTTGTGTGATGCATTAGTCGATACGAAAATATAGATTAAGGTGATCCCACATAAAGTGGCGAGTAAGTATTCCTGCAAACCGCCGTCGGCTAACAGCGCTAAGATCATTGGGAAAAACATTAGTGTCGGGTATAACACTTTGATTTCACTGGAAATGCTTAACGTACTGGCACCGCCGAGCGCGAAGGCGGGCGTGATAATCAAAAACAGTAAATTAATTTCGCTAAGCGTCGGGTCATGAATCACCCATGCGGTCATGAGTCCCCAGTGCACCGCGCAAAGAAGTAGATTTCCAACGAACCATTGCATTAGCGTCGCACTTTTATACTGGTAGGCATTACGCATGCAGTAAAGGTGAGCAAGTCGCAATGTTACCAATATGATAAAGGCGGCCAAGTTCAGGACAAAAAAGTCTGTGTGGGAGGTATGAATGTCGTAGATTAACGTGATCATTAGCCAAACACAGCTGTACATGATAATGCCGCCTTTTGAGCGGTTAGTCAGGTCGTGTAAGGCTTGGAATTGAAGCTGGTCGTGATAACTAGACATTAAATAATGAACTCTGATTCAAAAGTATTATTGTTCTATGGGCAGACAGTATAAGTAAAAGTGCTGGCGGGTCAATTGTTGAGCAAACTCCGTGGCAGGGTTAATTGAAAATGTTTTGTGCGGCCTGATTTAAAGAGGCCTTAGCTCTAGGGTTGAAGCACTATTTTTCCTATGTGGCTGTTCAAGGCTAGCGCGTCGAATGCTTCTTGATACTGGTTGAGACGGTAATTAGCAGCAATGACCGGACTGAATGATCCGTCTTCAAAGCCTTGGCTTATATAGCTCACTGCTTTGGCTTTTAGCGCCGCGTTAGCCAGCGTTGCATCCAGTGTGTAGCCCTGAAGTGTTAGCAGCCTTTTCATTAGCACACCTGCATGAATATTCATCGGGCGTCGGTCTAGCAAACCGTGAATCACCATTCCGCCACCGCGTTTTGCGTTCTTAACCAATACCTTGCTGATAGGGCCGGCGACAGCGTCGAAGCTTAGGTCCAGCCCGTTTGGTGCGATGAGTTCAATTTGTTCGGAAAAATGATCAAAACTTTCTTCTTCTCTCGGCTGCAATAAAACGTGGTGCGCGCCTTGCGCTTTTAGTGCGTCTACTTTTTCTTGAGAGGTGGTGGTGGCAATGACTTCTGCTCCCTGCGCCAGAGCCACTTGAATAGATGCTGTGCCAACTGAGCTGGACGCAGCGGTAATCAAGACCGTTTCATTCGGGCGTAAACCGCCAGCGTCGATCATGCCTCCCCAAGCCGTTAAATAAGACATCCAAACAGCGCCAGTTATAGCGTCAGGTAGCGATGCCGGGGAGTCGATCAGTTGAGCGCTCTTGAATAGAGCATGGTCTGCCATGCAGCCTTGTGTCGACGCTTCAATAAGCATGGGGCAAAGTGCGACGCGATCACCAATTTTGAACTGCGCTTGTGGGCCGGCCGCCTCAACGATACCTGCTCCTTCAAATCCAATACGACAATTTGGCGTTGGCTTTTCAAAGTAGCGTTCCTGTTGAAATAGTAGATCTGCTCTATTGAGGCCGATTGAGGTGATGCGAACGCGTACCTGATCTTCTAGTGGTGTTTCTAGCGGAGTTTCTTGCAATTCAAATGAAGGGGACGAGCCACTGCTTGTTAAGATTAGAACGCGAGAAGCCATGTCGTGATTATGCTCTTTTTATTGGTTGTCGGGACACTTTGAATATACCATGGCGATGGATTAGAGACGAGTTGTGTGCAAGTTGCGACGCCAAGCTGTTTGCTAGATTTAAGGCAGCCACTGGTTTATCCTTTGCCCGTTTATCTGATCGTCAATAGGTCGACCAAGCGTCGGCGTTTAGTCTTCAAAATAACAAGAAACGTGCTTAGCAGGGAAAATTCATGAATGAAATACTGTCGGGAATGCGAGTGGTGGAAGCTTCTGCATTTGTAGCGGCGCCTTTAGGGGGCATGACCCTAGCGCAGTTGGGCGCAGACGTTGTCCGTATTGATAACATTGGCGGCGGGTTGGATTATCGCCGTTGGCCGGTGACGCCAGATAATGTCAGTTTATTTTGGGCGGGTTTAAACAAGTCCAAGCGTTCTGTGGCCTTAAATTTTCGCTCAGAAGAAGGGTCTGAATTGGCCAAAGAAATTATCACAGGTCCGGGTGAAGACGCAGGAATGCTACTGACTAATTTCCCACCCAAAGGGTGGTTGTCATTTGAAGAATTGACGGCACGACGCAGCGATTTGATTCAGTTAACGGTTCAAGGCGACCGCCATGGTGGCTCGGCGGTTGACTACACGGTTAACCCCGCCATTGGCTTGCCATTCTTAACAGGGCCTTCAGATTCCACGTCGCCGACAAACCACGTTTTGCCCGCATGGGATTTAGTTACCGGACAAATGGCGGCAGTAGGCCTTTTGGCGGCAGAACGTCATCGCCGCCGCACCGGGAATGGTCAGCATATTAAATTGGCACTGGCTGACGCCGCGCGAGCTGTGATGGGACATTTAGGTTTTATTGCCGAAGCGCAGCTCGGGCTTGAACGGCCGCGTTATGGCAATTATTTGTTTGGGGCTTTTGGGCGAGACTTCGTTACTAGTGACGGTGAGCGCGTGATGGTGATTGGCTTGACTGGGCGTCAGTGGAAGGCTTTGTGTGATGCAACAAACACCGCGCAAGCAATGTCTGACTTGGCAGAGAAGTTGGGGCGAAACTTTCGTTCAGAAGGAGACCGTTTTGAGTCGCGCGATGAGATATCGGCGCTGTTTGGTCAGTATATTTCGAGTAAATCTTACGCCGAGATCACGCAGCGATTTAACGAGCAGGGTGTCTGCTGGAGCCGCTATCAAAGCGTTAAGGAAATGGTAGATAGTGATGTTGAATGCTCCGCAGCAAATCCTATGTTTAATGAAATAGAGCAGCCGGGAGTCGGTTCATACTTGGCCGCCGGCGCACCTTGGGACTTCTCTGAGTTTGAACGTCAGCCAGCGCGTCCCGCACCATTGTTGGGGGCGGATACGGATGAGGTGCTGGCAGATGTTGTCGGACTGACAGCTCCTGAAATAGGAAAATTGCATGATGCTGGCGTGGTGGCGGGGCCGGCTGAAGAGTAAGTACGATCGCACTATCAAAAAATCATAGAGTAATGGGTGCGTGTTCCGATTGCCCTTTACGAGTTTGAATCAAATTTTAGGACATGACTGAACCATGACGGATATTGATATTGGTTTTCTTCAAGAGTGGGTTGGCAAACAAGAGACTTGCGTTGACGATATTACTTTGTTTCCAGCGCGGGCATTAGCCGCGGCTTTGAATAGTGATACTTTACCCGAGAAAGGCGACGACTTGCCTTTGTTTTGGGAATGGATGTATTTCTTAGCAACTCCAAGAAGTGATGAAACCGGTGTTGATGGGCACCCCGCTAAGGGTGGCTTTTTACCGCCCGTTCCGCTCCCCCGACGTATGTGGGCGGCAGGTGAAGTTGAATCAATGCGTGCCATTGTGATTGGAGAACCTGCCACTAGGATTAGCACGATTGAGTCCGTGGACCTCAAGTCAGGTAGTACTGGAACTTTGGTGTTTGTGAATGTGCGTCATGAGATTTTTCAACGCGACGAGCTATGTATCTCTCAAGTGCAAAATATAGTGTACCGTGAACAGCCCGTGTCAAACGATGGCCCGCTTGCCTTGCCGCCGGGAAAAGAAGCGCCGACGGAGCATGATGTCACGCAGGTCATCACGCCAGACCCTGTGTTGTTGTATCGCTTTTCAGCGCTGACCTATAACGGGCACCGTATTCATTACGATCGCGATTATGCGGTAGCGGAAGAGCTGTATCCGGCGCTGGTTGTGCATGGTCCTTTGTTAGTGACACTGTTGTTGCAGCTGCAGCGAACGGCTTTGTCCGATCGCCAGATTAAGTCCTTCAAGTTTCGCGCGATGCGCCCGACGTTTGATAATCAGTCGTTTGATGTGTCCGCCAAAGTAGACGGTAATGCGCTTGCGCTTTGGTCCAGTGATGCGGACGGTTTTATCTGTATGAGTATCAAGGCAGAGCTGGCGGCTTAAGGTCGTTAACCTTAGCGGATATAAGGCTTGAAATTATTTGGCTCTAATGTGAATTCGAACAAGTGCTCGTTGGTCGTGGCCCGTGAGCAAAAGTGATGAGTAAGAACTTATGAACGAAAAATTATCCTATCCGGGCTGGCGCTCTGCGTTGTTTTTGCCTGTCCATATCGACAAATTTGTTGAGAAAGCGCATACCCGCGGGGCTGATGCTTACATTCTTGATTTAGAAGATAGTGTGCCATTGGCTCAAAAAGAGTTGGCGCGCACTTGTGTTATTCCCGCAGCGAATACGGTGAGCAAGAACGGCGCGGGTGCGTTAGTTCGAATTAATCTGGTGGAAGAACTGGCGTTACTAGATTTAGATGCGTCGATTGATCCGGCAGTGAAGGCGATTGTGATCCCTAAAGTTGAGTCGGCGGCTCAAGTGGCGCGCTTGGCGGAACGAATCGATATGCTAGAGCGTGAACGGGGCATGGTTTACGGGAGTACTTCTATTATCGCGATGATTGAGTCCGTCGATGCGCTGCCGGTGCTTGACGAAATTGCCTCGTCTCACCCTCGTGTGGTGGCGATGACGCTGGGCTCTGAAGATTTTTCCGCGACTGCCGGCATGATGCCTCTGCCGCAAACTTTGCTGTTGCCCAATCAGATGGTGGCGTTTGCATGTCGTCGTGCGAATATTGTGCCTTTAGGTTTCCCAGGCTCAATTGCGGACTACAGTGATATTGACGCATTTAGAGGGACGATAGAGTTTGCTAAGCAACTTGGTTTTGTTGGGGCATTTTGTATTCATCCGAAACAAGTCGAAGTGCTGAATGATGTATTAACACCCTCGGCTGAAGATGTTGCTGATGCGAAGGGCTTAGTGAAAGCTTTTGAAGAAGGTTTGGCGGCGGGCAAAGGCGCAGTCGAGTTTAAAGGTAAGATGATTGATTTACCGGTGGTAGAAAGGGCGCGTGAGTTATTGCATAACGCCCAGAAATTAGGGCTTTAAGAAAGTAAGCCATTTTGAACTCCTAAGGGGAGCAGACGTTTGATTCGTATCGTTATTCTCGTCGCCGCAGTATTGGGTTTGTATCTGTTGTTACGTCACTTTCGTGGCCTCAATCCCGCGGGCCAAAAGAAGTTCTGGTTTTGGTTCTTATTTTCGATCCTATTTGCGGGAATTATCATGCTAACCGTGACGGGGCGCCTGCATGTTATCGCGGCGGTCGTGGCGGCCATGCTGCCATTTGCCAGACGGATCTTGCCAGTGCTGCGCTATATTCCAGTCTTGCGACGCTTTTATAAGCAAAGCAAAGGTGACAGTGCGGGTAAGGAACAGGGTGGCGGAAGCTCTTCGGCTTCAAAAAGTTCAGCGCTGTCCCGCGATGAGGCCCTTCAGGTTCTAGGTTTAGCGGCAGGGGCGACGAAAGAGGAGATCGTCGATGCGCACCGAAAACTTATTCAGAAGTTACACCCGGACCGTGGTGGAAATGATTACTTGGCCGCGCGCATTAACGAAGCAAAGGACTTGCTACTCAGTTAGTGTTGGTGTGTGAGAGCTTTAGGTTCAAGTCAGGTTACGTCTGCTGCCTCTTTGCCAAACTGACGCGGCGGCAGCACTATCCATGCTATCAAGACCAGAAAACCAAAAGTAGTATAGGCGCTCGTAAACACCCATGTTGGCGCCGTGAAATAAATGATTTCTTGCAGCCAATATTGAATAAAACTCCCCGTATACAAGCTGTCTCCGGCGACTAGTCGTAATTCTATTTCTAGGGTTGTCAGTGGGCACATCATGCCTAACCACGACTGCGCAGCAACAAAGATAATGCCGATCAAGTGAGACCACCTGAACAAAGGGTTTCGAACCCACCGCCACTGCTTTAGTCCGCCTAGAATAATCAGCAACGCACCGCATACAATGAAGGCAATAAATAGCGCGTGAATGATTAGCACGATGTCTGCGAGTAGGGTGAAAGGGATACTCATGGGGCAACAAACCTCTCAATACGGCGTCTTACAATTTATAGCTTGAGCGCAGGGCTAGTCCACCACTTGGCAACGCAGCTGTCCTTCTTGCAAGCGCACGGTTAGCGTTTCGCCTGCTGATACTTGTTCAGGGTTTCGAATAACGTCCTGCTGCGCGTTTTGGGTGATAGAGTAACCGCGGCCCAAGGTCGCGAGAGGGCTGGCTGTGTGTAGTGTTTGAGCCGCAATCGATAACCGATGTTTTTGTTCGTTGAGCTGTTTTTGTTGGCCGTCATGTAAGCGGCGCTGTAAGTTTGCGACATGGTCTTGTCTAAATCCGAGCTGCTGCTGCGGATTGAACTGTAACAAGGCATTGTATTGGCTTTGAGCCGTTTGTTGCGCAAATTGCAGGGTTGTTTTTAGTCGTTGTTCGAGTCTTTGTTTTAGCTCGACAATTCTGGAGGCTTTGTCCGCAAGCGCTTGCTGCGGGCTGACGAGTCGCTGGGCATTGTTATTGAGTCGTTGCTGCAAGCGCTGGAGCGCATTATCAAACACAAACTGTAAGCGCCGTTGTTGCTGGTCGATATGCTGCATGAGCTCAAATTGATCTGGCGTGATGGCTTCTGCGGCAGCGGAAGGTGTCGCGGCGCGATAGTCTGCGACAAGGTCTGCAATGGTGTAATCGACTTCATGTCCGACAGCGCTTACAACGGGTATGGTGCTGGCGTAAATCGCTCTGGCAACCACCTCTTCATTAAAGGCCCATAAGTCTTCGAGTGAGCCGCCTCCGCGACCGACAATCATCACGTCGGCAAGTTGATGGGTGTTGACGAACTCGATTGCACTTGCCACTTCCTCTGCTGAGCCATCGCCTTGCACTCGAACCGGTAAAAGAACGATATCTAATGCAGGGAAGCGCTTCTGACAGACGGTGATAATATCGTGAATGACGGCGCCGGTTGCGGACGTGACGACAGCAACTTTACGTGCCATTTTAGGTAGTGGTTTTTTGGCCGCCGGATCGAACAAACCTTCTTGTGAAAGTTTGAGTTTAAGTGCTTCGAAAGCGGCTTGTAGCTGACCAAGCCCGGCGGGCTCCATGTCCTCGACAATTAGCTGATAATCGCCACGGCCTTCGTAAAGACTGGCCTTGGCGCGAATAATGACTTGGTCACCTTCTTTTGGCTGAAACTTCAGGCGTTGGTTAAAGCCTTTGAACATGGCGCAGCGTATTTGTGCGCGGTCGTCTTTGAGCGAAAAGTACCAATGGCCCGAACCGGGTCGAGCGAAGCTAGAGAGCTCGCCCGAAACCCATACATGGTTGTAGCTCGTCTCCAAGAGGCGCTTTACTTGGCGATTAAGCTCGCTGACGGTAATGGCTTTGTTTTGTCTCAAAGCGTCAGTCCCGGGCGCAGCGGCGCGAGATGGGGTGCCAGCTTTGGAAATTCGAAAATCGGTCACAGTCAGTATGGGTCCATTGTGTTGGCCGCTAAAACTATCGAATACTGGGGCGCCTTACAAGGGGAATAGAACGGCTCAACTGAGTCAATTTCGTGGGAATGGCTGGTGAACGCTATCGAAATGACTGAAAAATACTTTACGCAATGCAAATAGCGTTTTACAGGGTGCTTTTATGGTCTGTATAATTAGGCGCTTTTTCTCGACATGGCAAAGGTGAACCTAATGTTGCGGATGGCTCAAGACGCTCTGACGTTTGATGACGTTCTACTTATCCCCGGATATTCCGATATCCTTCCTAATCAAGTCTCGTTGGCGACCCGCATTACGCGCAACATCAATTTGAATGTGCCGTTGGTTTCTGCCGCGATGGATACCGTTACCGAAGCGCCTCTGGCTATTGCAATGGCGCAAGAAGGCGGCATCGGTATCATTCATAAAAACATGACGGCTGAGCAACAAGCAGCCACTGTGCGCGCGGTTAAGAAATTTGAGAGTGGCGTGGTGAAAGACCCGATCACAGTTTCTCCAAAGAACACCGTTCGTGAAGTCCTTGAAATCACTGCCGCCAATAAAATTTCCGGTTTACCTGTTGTCGACGGCAAAGATCTTGTCGGTATTGTGACTGGGCGTGATATTCGCTTCGAATCTCGCCTCGATACCTTGGTGTCTGAGATCATGACACCGAAAGAAAAGCTAGTGACGGTTAAAGAAGGCGTTGATAACGAAACGATTAGAGATCTTCTGCATAAAAACCGTATCGAAAAAGTGCTTGTCGTGAATGACGACTTTGAGTTGACTGGCTTGGTCACAGTTAAGGATATGCAAAAATCCCAAGACTACCCTAATGCGTGTAAAGACCAATTTGGTCAGTTACGGGTTGGTGCTGCGGTAGGAACAGGTGAGGGCACTGCTGAACGTGTTGATGCCTTAGTGGCGGCCGGCGTCGATGTCATTGTTGTCGATACGGCGCATGGGCACTCTAAGGGCGTGATCGATCGTGTGCGTTGGGTAAAAGAAACTTATCCCGATGTCGAAGTAATTGGTGGAAACATCGCGACAGGCGAAGCAGCATTGGCGTTAGCCGAAGCGGGTGCTGACGGTGTGAAGGTTGGGATTGGTCCTGGATCTATTTGTACCACGCGAATTATTGCGGGTATTGGTGTACCCCAAATTTCAGCGGTGGCGAACGTAGCTGAAGCGCTTAAAGGTAAAGGTATTCCAGTGATTGCTGATGGCGGTATTCGCTTTTCTGGCGATATTGCTAAAGCGATTGCAGCAGGCGCTAACGTGGTAATGATTGGTAGTTTGTTAGCGGGTACGGATGAAGCGCCGGGCGAAATAGAACTCTATCAAGGGCGTAGCTATAAAGCATATCGTGGTATGGGTTCGTTGGGTGCGATGGGGCAATCACAGGGTTCGAGTGATCGTTACTTCCAAGATATTAAATCGGGTGTCGACAAGCTTGTTCCTGAAGGCATAGAGGGACGAGTAGCATGTAAAGGTCCGATGACCGCGATTATTCATCAGTTGATGGGCGGTCTTCGTTCAAGCATGGGTTACACAGGCAGTGCGACCATCGAAGAAATGCGCACCAAGCCGGAGTTTATTCGCATTACATCTGCAGGCATGAAAGAAAGCCATGTGCATGATGTGACGATTACGAAGGAAGCACCTAACTATCGCGCAGGCTAAGAGCGCGGATATAACAGTCAGGCATTGGCTTTATCTAAGCTAATGTCCAGATTTTGATTGAACTTTCTATTGCACTAGGGCTCCCTTGCTGAGCCCTTCTTTTATTTTTACTTCGAACGATTTGAGTAGACCGCTTATGTCCCATACTGATATTCACGCTCACCGCATACTGATTCTTGATTTTGGCTCGCAATACACGCAGTTGATTGCCCGCCGGGTTCGTGAAATAGGTGTTTTCTGTGAAATTCGCGCGTTCGATATGGATGATGACGAGATCAAAGCCTATAAGCCAAAAGCGATTATTTTGGCTGGAGGGCCGGAGTCGGTGACGGGCGACAATACGCCAAGAGCGCCGCAGAGTGTTTTTGAAATAGGTGTTCCGGTGTTAGGTATTTGTTATGGCATGCAAACCATGGCCGAGCAGTTGGGAGGTAAGGTTGAAGGGTCTCCAGTGCATGAGTTTGGTTATGCACAAATTAGTGCAGCAGGTGACTCTGCGCTGTTAGCGGATATTAAAGACCATGTCGGGGCAGACGGTTCTGCATTACTGGATGTATGGATGAGTCATGGTGATAAAGTCGTGGCGATGCCTGATGGTTTTGAGTTGATGGCCAAGACCGAATCTTGTCCTATTGCTGGCATGTATCACGCTGAGAAGAACTTTTATGGCGTTCAGTTCCATCCAGAGGTCACGCATACCCTGCAAGGTAAACGTATCCTTGAGCATTTTGTTCTGACTATCGCGAAAAGCGATGCGTTATGGACACCGGCACAAATTGTCGAAGATGCGATCAATACGGTGCGAGAGCAAGTGGGGAGTGACCATGTTTTGTTGGGCTTATCTGGCGGCGTCGACTCGTCTGTCGTTGCTGCGTTGTTGCATAAGGCAATTGGTGACCAACTGACCTGTGTGTTTGTCGACAATGGCTTGTTGCGTCTCAAGGAAGGCGATCAAGTGATGAAAATGTTTGCCGACAATATGGGTGTTAAAGTTATCAGAGCCGACGCGGCAGACATGTTTTTGTCGCGTCTAGTTGGCGAAGCAGACCCCGAAGCGAAGCGTAAAATTATCGGCAACACTTTTATTGAAGTATTCGATGAAGAGTCGAACAAAATTGATAACGTTAAATGGTTGGCGCAAGGCACGATTTATCCTGATGTCATTGAGTCAGCGGCCTCAAAAACAGGCAAAGCGCATGTCATCAAATCTCATCACAATGTAGGTGGTTTGCCTGAAGACATGAAACTGAAGCTGGTTGAGCCCTTGCGTGAGTTATTTAAAGACGAAGTTCGCAAGATAGGTCTAGAGCTTGGCTTGCCTTACGACATGGTTTATCGCCATCCTTTCCCAGGGCCGGGCCTCGGGGTGCGTATATTAGGTGAAGTAAAGAAAGAGTATGCAGACTTGTTGCGTCAAGCGGATGCAATCTTTATTGAAGAGCTACACAATGCGGATTTGTACCACAAGACAAGTCAGGCTTTCGCGGTATTTTTGCCAGTGAAATCTGTGGGTGTGGTCGGTGATGCGCGTCGCTATGAATACGTTATTGCATTGCGCGCCGTAGAAACGATCGATTTCATGACTGCTCGTTGGGCACATTTGCCTTACGACTTCTTGGAATTGGTGTCGAACCGCATCATCAATGAAATATCGGGCGTCTCGCGCGTCACCTACGATGTTTCATCAAAACCGCCCGCCACAATTGAGTGGGAATAAACGCGGCATTTGCAGAGACAAAGCCAAGTTGATGGACAAAGACCTTGATCAGCTAGCAACAGATCAGCACTGGATGCGCAAAGCACTGGAGCTGGCGCAGGTCTCAGCGAAAGAGGGCGAGGTGCCGGTCGGCGCGTTGATTGTTCGCGACGGAGAGCTGCTGGGTGAAGGTCGAAACGGCCCAATTGGTGCTTGTGATCCAAGTGCGCATGCAGAGATTCAAGCTTTACGCTCGGCCTGCTTGAATGAACGAAACTACCGCATTCCCCAAAGCACGCTCTATGTCACGATTGAGCCTTGTACCATGTGTGTTGGGGCCATTATTCATGCGCGCGTTGATCGTGTTGTGTTTGGTGCACGTGAACCAAAAGCGGGCGCGGTGGTAAGTCAGAATAATCTGCTCTCACATGCGAGCATGAATACACAAGTCAGCTATGCTGAAGGGATACTCGAAGAAGAATGTCGTGAGATGATGACGGCGTTTTTTAGTGAGCGTCGCGCGCGTAAGAAACAATTGAAACAAGCCGCGGCGCAGCAACATGGAAAACCAGAGGACTAAAGTCAACATGAAAGTATTGGTAACAGGTGGTGCAGGTTATATCGGCAGTCATGTCGTTAAGCAGTTAGGCGAAGCAGGTCACGATATTATTGTCTATGACAACCTATCAACTGGCTATGAATGGGCTGTGACCTACGGTGAATTGATCGTTGGTGATTTAGCCGACGTCGATAAATTGGACTCAGTCTTTGCCGCGCATGACTTCGAAGCGGTACTGCATTTTGCCGCGCATATCGTTGTGCCAGAGTCTGTTGAAAACCCTCTGAAATACTATCGGAACAATACTCGAAATACGCTTAACTTGTTGGGTATTATCGAAAAGTATAAAACCCCTTACATGGTGTTTTCGTCTACCGCTGCCGTGTATGGCATGCCGGATGAAAAAGTATTAACTGAAGATATGCCTTTAGCGCCGATCAACCCTTATGGCGCGTCGAAGATGATGAGTGAGCAAATGATTCGTGACCTTTCTTTCGCCACGGATTTAAAACACGTCATTTTAAGATACTTCAATGTGGCGGGTGCAGACTTACAGAGCCGTTTGGGTCAGGCAACCCCTGAAGCGACTCACTTGATTAAAGTCGCTTGCGAATGTGCGAGCGGTGTTCGCCCGGGTATGAAGGTATTTGGTACGGATTACGAAACACGCGATGGCACCTGTATTCGAGACTATATTCATGTCGATGACTTGGCCAAGGCGCACGTGATGGCGCTGGACTATATGTCGAAAGGGGGTGACTCTGAAATTCTGAACTGTGGTTATGGCAGTGGTTTCACGGTGAAAGAAGTGATCGATGTCGTTAAAGAAAAATCAGGCCAAGACTTTAATGTCGAAGAGACCGGTCGTCGTGCTGGTGATCCAGATGCCTTGATGGCCGATAATACCCGTATTAAAAAGACCCTGGGTTGGGAACCTGATCACGCTGATTTGGGTGTGATCGTTCAGTCTGCGTTGGACTGGGAGAAAAAATGGCAAGCCAGTAAAAATGACTAATTCATTTGTTCTGGATGCGCGATTGGAAGCCGATACGCTTTTGGTCGCGCAGTGGCCTCTGTGCCACGTGCGCTTGATGAATGATGCGCAATATCCATGGGTCATTCTTGTCCCAAATGTGCAGGGTGTGTGCGAGCGCTATGAATTGAGCGCCGCGCAGCGCCGGCAGTTAGACCTTGAGTCTGTTTTCCTAAGTAGAACCCTAATGGCGGTGTTTAATGGCGAAAAGCTCAACGTAGCGGCGCTAGGAAATGTCGTTAGCCAGTTGCATATCCATCATGTGGTGCGCTTCGAAGGCGATCCGACTTGGCCTGCTCCTGTCTGGGGCGCGCTTCCAGCGCAAGCGATGTCAGAAAGCCTAATAAGCGAACGGCTAGCAAGTTTGTCGGCGTTACTTCACCCTGATTGGACTGCGTTAGCTGCTGCAGAGGCGCACTAGATAAATGTGCGTGTTTGATTCTTTCGTTCGTTTAACCGACATGACGCGTCACTAGGCGTGGTTGGTCCTCTTTCGCCGAACAATAAATCGGCGCATCGTACTCTCAAAAAATATCTTTCTCAGTATGCCGAACCGGATATTCATGGTTTGCCTCAATCTCTCTTTTGGAATGAGGGAAACGGGATGGCTGCGATCGATGCCTTGCTCGTGCTTCCTATTTACGATGAACCTTGGGAACAGCTTCGCTCCTTTTTGACTCCGCCCGACTCGGACAAAAGTATCGTCATGATATGGGTCTTTAACTGCCCTAATGTCGAGAAGACGGAAGTGTCAGAGGCCGCCTATTCTAGGACGAATGAGGCCTTGGAAGCGTTGAAGTCGGCTTACAGTTTTGAGCCGCTTAGTCAGCGAGTCTCGGTAACGAGTGTTTCTCAGAATGTTCGATTATACCTGCTGGAACGTTGCCAGCATGGCGCGCTGATTCCAGAGAAACAGGGTGTAGGTTTGGCTCGAAAGCTAGGTTTGGACCTGGCGTTGTCCTTGTGTGACAAGCAGTTAGACGCAGGAATGAATGCACCTGCTTGGCTACATTGCAGTGACGCCGATGTTCGTTTACCCATTGGTTATTTTGAGATTCCCTCGCCAGAAAAGGACCAAGTGGTGAGCCTCTATCCGTTTAAGCATATCGCGTCGCCCGGTTACGAGCAGGCAATGGCACTTTATGATTTTCGTTTGCAGTATTATGAGGCGCAGCTTGCTCAGGCGCATTCTCCTTATGCATTTCAAACGGTTGGCTCAATTATCGCGGTAACGCCTTTGGCCTATGCGCAGGTGCGAGGCATGCCGAAACGATCGGGAGGCGAGGATTTTTATTTTTTAAATAAGCTGGCAAAGATTGGTAGGGTGGTTTCGCTGGCTGCGCCTGAACTGGAAGTCGCAGGACGTCCAAGTTGCCGTGTTCCGATCGGAACAGGGCCTGCGATACAGGGTATACGTGAATATGTTGATCCATTGAATGACTACCTCTACTACCACCCTGAAATTTTCGTTCGCTTACGGGTATTGCATGAATGCGTTCAAACGTTGGACGTTGACGTGAACCGTGAAGGCTTTTCTGTGTGCCTGAACTCATTGATCGACCAGAATCGAGCTCAGTTGATTTTTACAGCCTTAGAGAGTTTAGGCTTAGAACGTTTTTTCAAGCATCTTCAGGGGCAAGGACATCGCCAAAGCTTTAAAAAGCTTTTTGATATTTGGTTTGATGGTTTTCTAACACTTAAGTTTGTACATGCCATGCGGGACTTTGATTGTCCCAGTCTTAGCATAATGGGTTTACGCGAGCATTCAGGCTTGCTCAGCGATGACCTTCTCGATAGGGTCGATGGCTTATTAAAGAGCCAAAATGTTCGTGACGGCAAACTGAGGGAGTAATGCAGTGCCTTTGATTGATCAATTAAAACGGTGGGAGCATGAAGTGTCAGCGGGTTTTACCTTGCGCGGGTATCACTCTGAGCCAACTGGCAAGCCGGTTATTCACTTTATTCACGGCAATGGTTTTTGTGGGCTCACCTATGAAAAAATTCTAGCCCCGCTGCTAAACGACTATGACTTGTTTATTAGTGATGCTCAGGGCCATGGCGATAGCGATGCTGGTGAGGAGTATGCAGGCTGGAATCGTAGTGCTCGCTATTCTTCAGAGGCGTGGGAGCATTATTCAGCACTATGGAAAGATGTCCCTAAAATTGCCTGTGGCCATAGCTATGGGGCAGTGATGTCTTGCGTGATGATGGCGAAACAACCCGAGCTATTCTCGCGGGCAATATTATTAGACCCTGTCTTAGCACCAGAATTGACCTCACATATCATGGTTTTGATGAGTCAGTTCGGCTTGAGTAAGCGCATGGCGATGTCTAAACAGGCCGCGATTCGCACAACTATGTGGGACAACGAAGAGGCACTTTGGAATTACTTTCATGAACGTGGCGTATTCAAAGGCTGGGACGAAGACTGTTTAAGGTCATACCTGAGGCATGGCATGAAGCGCGATGAGAAGGGTAGAGTGCACTTGAAATGCCCGCCGGAAATTGAGGCAGCTATTTTCGCGAGTTACCCAAAATGGCTATGGAATAAGTTAAGAGCTATTCAAGTACCTGTCGACATCATTTACGGCGAGAAAACGTTTCCGTTTATCCATAAAGCGTTGCCAAAATTAGTCAAAGTGAATAGCAATATTTCGGTGACTAGCTTACCGGGGGGGCATTGCTTTATGCAGGAAGATCCGGCCACAACGACAGAGAAGATTAGTGCTTTGCTTGGCGCTTAGTATGACAGAAGCTTGTGCCGTTATGGGCAGTTAGGGATATCACTGCGGCGACCGCAAACCGTGGCGGTGCCATCTCGCGAATCATAGCGAACGACTAATTGGCCGGTGTTGCGGTTCCCCGTGTCGCCACTAACGCGGTAAACAAAGCTGCAAACACGGTTGTTAGTGTGTCGATAGGATCGGTAACTCTGATTGTTGTTATTATGCGCAACCGAAGGTGGGTTGCTTAGCAATGCATTCCAAAGCAGCGGGCAGCCCGCATTGCCGACGCCGATATTCTCATTGCCGTTACCTTTGTTACTGCCGATTGGGTAGCCGATATTGTTGGTATCAATAGTACCGTCGCCATAACCTTGCAGGTTTTGAACACGCGTTTTAAAGCTTTTGGTATCGAAGGTTAGTTTGACTAGTTTTGCGCCAGAGCGAATAGATGAAGCAATACTCTTCGCTTGTGCTAACTCTGCCGTGTCAGATAATTCGGCAAATTTAGGGATCGCAACGGTAGCGATAATCGTCACGATGGCAATGACGACAACAAGCTCTATCAGTGTAAAGCCTTTGCTTGTAACGTGTTTGAATGTGTCAGGTTTAGAAAAAATCACTAATCACCACTTTAAAGCTACTACCACAACACGCGATGCCAGTGAGATAAAGGCATTACATGAAAACTTAATTGCGACTCGCAAGGAGCGCTCATCTAATAGCATAGCGCATATTTTAGAAGTGTTGAGATAGCCTTGTTTCAGTGTCTAAGAGCTAGGCGCCTAGGCACAAAGCTGATCAATAAAAGCGTTTACCATTTCTTCGAAACTGGTGTAATTTGGATTAATCCAAAAAATCGGGTTAGGCTCAGTTGCTTTGGATTTTTCAAATTCGCTTAGGCTTTGTCGGTACATATCGCATTGCCGGTCCGTATCACCGATACCCCAAAACGCATTGCCTAGTGCGAACTTTGCTCTAGCGATGCCGGAGTAATAGTCTATTGAATTAAATAGGACTAAAGCCTGACGAAACTCGTTAATTGCCTCGTCAGTCTTTTTCTGGCTCTTGTGGACAAGACCCAACACAAAGGTCGCTTCACCCAAGCCCTTACGGTCCCCAGTTTTTTCGAATTCTTGATAGGCATCGGTCGCTAGCGCTTCGGCCCTAACGAGGTTTTTGAGGTGAATCATTTTCTCGGCTTGAAATATTTGGTCTTCCAAGTCTTTAGCAGAGGCATGAAAGGTCATAGCGAGTAACGCAATGATCAAGAGTTTTAAGTGCATTATCATTCCTTTTAGAACTTGGTTCTTTCTAATCTTTTTGTTTTGAGGTAGAGCTGAACAGCGGCTTTTAGCTAAGCCATTTTGCGACGAATGTTTAGCTTAGCGTCATTTTTTATATGACGAACGAAAGCCCTAAACGTACGAAGCTTAGGTTCTGGTGGCAGCCCTTTAGATAAACTGATGATTTGCCAGTAATAGAACCCGACTTGGCCAAAGGAGTTGATGGCCTTAATCAGGTTGGATGAACTGTTGTTGCCCCAAAATCCGGTTCCTAAGACCAATTCGTCTTCGTAGTGGTCTATTTCATCAACGCTCTGATCAATCAATAATTGTGAGCAATTGGGTTGCGTACATAGTGGGCGTGCGAGACCGATGACATCTACTTCACCTTTTTCAATGGCGGCTTCCATTACCGCGCGACTGCGAAAGCCTCCAGTAATCATGATTGGAATATTGGCAGAGGCCTTAATTTGTTCGGCATACTCGATAAAATACGCTTCGCGTTTGCGGGTGCTTTCGCGAACGTCGGTTGGCTCTGTGCCTAGTAAACTCGTTTGTTCGTAGTTTCCGCCAGAAATTTCAAGGAGGTCGATACCATCTTCTGCCAGCCATCCGGATACTTGAGCGCACTCTTCTAGTGTGAAGCCGCCTTTTTGAAAGTCAGCAGAATTAAGTTTAACGCCAATGGGGAAGTCGGCTCCCACGGCTTTACGAACGCTGACAATCACCTTACGGATAATCCGTGCTCTGTTTTCCAATGAGCCACCCCATTGGTCGTCCCGTTTATTTATTAGTGGGTTTAAGAACTGGCTGAGTAAGTAGCCGTGTGCGCAGTGAATTTGTACGCCTGTAAAGCCTGCTTCTTTTACCAGACTTGCTGATGTGGCAAAGCGTTCAATAACTTCTTCGATATCGGCGTCAGTCATCGCGCGTGGTTTTCCGAAGTTGCCGAGCATATCTAAGTGCACATCAGAGGGGGATAGTGGTTCTTTGTTAACGAGCTTAGGACATTGTCGACCCGGATGGTTGAGTTGTACCCAAAGGTGGTTTCCGCCAACGGTTCCTTGTGCCGCCCATTCTTTAAAACGTGGGAGTTGGTCAGCGTTTTCGAGCACGACATTACCCGCGCGCTCAAGGTAGCGCTTGTCGATCATTATGTTGCCAGTAATGTGTAAGCCTGTTCCGCCCTCTGACCATGTTTTATAGAGTTGATAATGTGCAGGGGTTGGTTGGTCAAATTTGTCCGCAAGCCCTTCTGTCATGGCACTTTTCGCGAGCCGGTTAGGAAGGATGGTGCCGTTGGGGAGGGTGATTGGGTTTGCTAAAGGGCTTGTCATTGCGCTACCTATTGAGATTTATTGTTTGTCGAGCTTAAACAGGAATCGTTAATCACGTTCTTCGTTAGATGATGCCATTGTTGAAGAAAACAAGGTTCAGTTAAATCGAGTTCGCAGGACGCTCTGTTCTACAGGTGGCGATACCTTCGATGACGCAAAAGGCAGTTGTCATCTGGAAAAGCGTGATGAGGTTCGCAATGTTCTCTATAATGGCGCGTTTTGTAGTTAATCCGTTACTGAAAAAAGGGCAGGTAGTATGCGAAGTGAAACAACACTTTTAGGGCAGGTCGAGGAATTTATTGATGTACTCGCGCAATGTCAGCGCTTGGGAATAAAGGTTGTTTCTGCGCGTGAAAACGAATTGATTTTGGAGCTGCCTTACAGTGAGGAAATAATTGGGAGTCCCACTACTGGGGTTATTCATGGTGGGGCGATTACTACGCTGATGGATACTACCGCTGGCGCTGCCGTTCTGTGTGCGATGCCAGATTTTGAGTTATGCCCAACGCTTGATTTACGCGTTGACTATATGCGCTCAGCAAAGCCAGGTGCGCCGGTTTACGCGCGTGCTAGCTGTTATCGCGTGACGTCTAATATTTTATTCATGCGCTGTGAGGCGTATCAGATAGACAGGACGGTGGCGCATTGTGTGGCAACGTTCATGCGCATGGGTTCCAAGGGGGTGCCGACCCTCCAGCATATGACGAAAGACATAAAGGTACCTGATTTTTCAACGTTGCCCAAAGCGACACGTGGTACAGATTTCCGAGAAGCGGTAGCCCGTGTGCATGCCTCTGGAGAGCATTCGGAGCTGATTGCAGCGATTCCATACGCACAATTTATTGGATTGGAGTTTATGGAAGAGGGGAATACTCAATGTTTTAAACTCAAGCAGCAGGATAGCAACATAGGTAACCCAATTCTGCCTTCCATTCACGGTGGAGTGATTGGTGGTTTTATGGAGTTGGCTAGCGCCATGCATTTGTTAGTCTCTCAATCGACGCCCAAATTCCCCAAGATAATAGATTTTTCGCTCGACTATTTAAGAGCGGGGCAGAACCGCGAAACCTATGCTTTTTGCGAGGTAAGTCGACAAGGTGGTCGTGTCGCAAATGTAGAAGTTCATGCTTGGCAGGAATCGCGTGATAAACCGATAGCGCTAGCGAGAGCGCACTTTTTGCTCGAAGACTAGCCTGATTGTTTATATGCAAAATGGTTCGTCGATTGCGATCTGACTTTTACTTATTCCAGACTATACTTAACTAAAACTAAAACTAAAACTAAAACTAAAACTAAAACTAAAACTAAAACTAAAACTAAAACTAAAACTAAAACTAAAACTAAAACTAGAGCTATGTTCGGGAAGGAAATGGAATCGCAAGACAAATTGGATGTTGCAGACACACCGTCTCCGATGAGGCGCTTCAGTCGAACTCTATCGTTTCAGATTGGGGTGGCAATTGCGGTATTTTTAGCACTCATCTTAGCGTCGACGTTCTTCGTTATTCAAACCAAGGGCAAAGACGAGTTTGTTGAACAGGCGCAAAAGCTAAACGAAGGCGTCGGCCAAAACATTATCTTAAAACTCCGAGAGCGCTTGTCTCGCGCTGAATCCCTTGCGCGAGGTATGGCGAGTTTGGGCGTAAGCCTTGCTAAGGACGAGCAGGTCTACAATACGGTTATCCCTCAATTTTTAACTGACACAGGAATGGATGAGTTAGTCGCTGGCGGCGGTATCTGGCCTGCGCCTTACGGCTTCGATGCGAACTTAGAGCGGCGCTCCTTCTTTTGGGGAAAAGACTCTTCTGGATTACTGCAATATTTTGATGACTACAATGATCCTGACGGATCAGGGTACCATCAAGAAGAGTGGTATGTGCCGGCGTTATATCTCGCTAAAGGTGAGGTGTATTGGTCGAAATCTTATATGGATCCTTTTTCGCTAGAACCTATGGTCACCTGCACCGTGCCCATGTGGGATGGGGATACTATTGTGGGTGTGGCGACGATTGACCTTAAACTGTTGGGCTTGTCTGAATTTATGGCTGAGCAGGCTGATGTGATACGCGGCTATGCTTTTGCTGTAGATCGGAATAACCGTTTGCTGTCGATGCCTTCTACTCTAGCCTGGTCGGAAATTTGGAGCGCACTGAACGACGAAGAACGCTCCGATTACCCAACGTTAATCGAACTTGCCGAGCAGCGCCCAGAGTTAGCCAGTTTTGTCTCAGCGGTGGGTAACACCGATGCGTTGCGCCATGAATCTTTGGCGCTATCGGATATCACGGCACATGAGCGCTTGGCGAACGCTCTCGCTGAAAAATCCTACCAGCTTGACTATGGCGAGGCGATGTTGGTGGTTGCGCAGTTGTTTAGTCAGTCTCGAAAAATTGTGTCGGCTGAACAAGTGACACTCTCTCAAGATGCTCTGCTTAATGAAGGCAGCTTGGTAAATGTTTTCAATGTGGCTGACTTGGGCTGGAAAGTGGTGGTGGCGATGCCATCGCGCTATGCGAATGAGTCGGTAGCGCGTATCAGTAAGCAAATGCTTGGCTTGATGTTCGTGTTGCTCGTATTGTGTGCCACCTTGTTTGTGTTGTTTCTTAGTCGCTCAGTGCTTCAACCTGTTAACCAGCTCACCGTCCAGGTGCGTGACCTCATTCGCCGTAAAGATTATTCGACCCAGTTAAGTGGTATCCGCGACAATGAGTTGGGTGAGCTAGCGAGAAGTTTTAATGTTCGTTCTGGCCAGCTTCGGAATGTTCTTGGTCAGCTAACTCAACAAAACGTAGCGCTGGAAGAGGCGCGCGAGGACGCAGAGTCGGCGAATCAAGGTAAGAGCATTTTTCTAGCGTCGATGAGTCATGAAATTCGGACGCCGATGAATGCGATTATCGGAATGACTGAAATTCTGGAACGCATGCCTTTGGAGGTAGAGCAGGCTAGCTATGTTAAGACCATTAATAGCTCTAGCCAAAGTTTGCTCTCCTTGGTCAACGATATTATGGACTACTCCAAGGTTGAGGCGGGTAAGTTGGAGTTGGAACATATCCCGTTCGATCTGAGAGGGGCGCTTGATGATTGTGCCGACTTGATTTCGTTTCAGTGTGACGAGAAGCAAATCGACTTTGTGTATTATGTATCGCCCACTGTGCCGCAAAAAGTAGTGGGTGACCCCAGTCGAATTCGGCAAGTAGTGCTCAATTTACTGGGCAATGCGGTTAAATTTACGGCTCAGGGTTATGTGGAGCTTTGGGTTGACTGCGAGCGCTTAGGTTCGGATACAGTAGCGATTTCTTTACGCGTTATTGATACGGGAATCGGTATCCCGCATGACAAGCAAAGTGATTTGTTTTTCCCGTTTAGGCAAGTCGATTCGTCTACGACGCGAGAGTATGGCGGCACTGGCTTAGGTCTAACGATTAGTAAGCGTTTGGCCGAGTTAATGGGTGGGGATATTGCGTTTGAAAGTGTTGCTAACGTGGGCACCACATTTTCTTTTGATTTGCAGTTGGGCATTTCTCAGGAGCTAGATAGCGCTAAATTCCCATCTATTCGCTCTCAGCGTTATCATTTTGTTGCTTTGGTGGTTGATGCGGAGCAAAAACGAGTAGTTGAGAGCTATGCAACGTCAATGGGGTATCTTTTTACGCCGGTAACGAGCACCGAGAAGTGGTTGTCTGCACTGGCCTCGCTTGAAGGCGAGCCTGTCATTAGCTTGGTGTGGGAGCTTAGTCTACTCGGTGATTTTAAATTGCTGACTCAAACCGCGCCAAAAACAATGTCTCGCCATAAATTACTGATTGTTAGCTCGATACACTCGCAAACAAGTGCGGACGTGTCGATTCTAGAAACAGTATTTCAACTAGCGTTTGTGCCAACGCCAATTAAGTACAGCTACTTTGTGCAAGCGATTAGTGATTTGATCGACAATAAGGACTTGCCTAGCCATCGTTCACCTAACGAATCTCAGGGTGGCCGGGCGGGCGCAACAGTGAAAGCGCGCATTGAGCCCACTAGTCGGCCACACACATCGAACAAAAAGGTCGCTGCAGATGGCCAGTTATCGCAGTATCGCGAGAAGAAAATTTTGGTCGCGGAAGACAACAAAGTGAACCGTCAAATTATAGAGCTCCAGCTAATGGCTCTTGGTTTGGGTGTGGAGATGGTAAACGATGGTTTAGAGGCGGTCGAAGCGCTAGAGCGATCAGACTATGACCTTGTTTTGATGGACTGGCAAATGCCTCGGATGGATGGATTGCAAGCCACTCGCAAGATTCGTGAACTGCCCGGTCGCCGAGATACCATCATTATTGCGGTGACTGCCAATGCGATGTCTGGTGATGTAGAGACCTGCCTGAACGCGGGTATGAATGATTATATTAGCAAGCCAGTAAGAAGTGATGAACTATGCGTTAAGCTGACTAAGTGGTTAGCTCAGTAGCCAGCGTTTCACTGAGCGTTGGCTATCATTTTTACCAAGCCTCTCTATAATGCCGTTTAAACGGGCGTCAGTGCTCATATGTGCTATTTTTCGAACCAGTGTGTTCGCTTACTGATTTCAGGAAGTCTCTATGATTATCGTTACAGGTGGGGCCGGTTTTATCGGCAGCAATATCGTCAAGTCTCTCAACGACCAAGGGTATACCGATATTATGGTGGTTGATGACCTTGAGGATGGCACCAAGTTTGTTAACTTGGCGGACCTTGAGATTGCAGATTATATTGATAAAGACGATTTTCTTGAGCTAATCAAATCCGAGGTTGAATTTCCGGGTTTGGAGGCGATCTTTCATGAAGGCGCTTGTTCATCGACTACTGAGTGGGATGGCAAGTTCATGATGCAGAATAACTATCAGTATTCGGTTGAGCTGCTGCACTATTGTTTAGATCATAAAGTGCCATTTCTCTACGCGTCATCCGCTTCGGTTTACGGCGCGGGATCAGTGTTTACGGAAGCGCGAGAGCATGAAAAACCGCTTAACGTATATGGCTATTCCAAGTTTCAGTTTGACCAATACGTGAGACGTGTTTTGCCAGAGGCTGACTCTCAGGTGATCGGTTTCCGCTACTTTAACGTTTATGGGCCAAGAGAGCAGCATAAAGGCAGTATGGCCAGTGTCGCTTATCATTTGAATACTCAGATTAAAAACGGTGAGAACCCTAAGTTGTTTGAGGGTTGCGATGGATATCCAAATGGCGGGCAAACACGTGACTTCGTTTACGTCGGTGATGTCGCAAAAGTAAACTTATGGTGTTGGAAAGAAAAAGCAGCCTCGGGTATTTACAACTTGGGTACCGGAGCGGCGGAGCCATTTCAAGCCGTCGCTGAAGCTGTTATCAATTATCATGGTAGCGGCGAAGTCGAGTATGTTCCGTTTCCTGACCATTTAAAGGGGCGTTACCAGAGCTTTACTCAAGCTGATATGGCTGCGCTGAAAGCGGCTGGATACGACCAGCCGTTTAAAACGGTGGCGCAGGGTGTTGATGAATACATGGCATGGCTGAATAGTTAGCTCATGGATTGGCTGATCTATTTCGACCTGTTTGGGGTGTTTGTATTTGCCCTGTCTGGTGGTTTTGATGGCGCTAAGTACAAGTTAGATCTGTTTGGCATACTCGTACTCGCGGTGGCGACAGGCGTTGGCGGCGGCATCATGAGAGATGCCTTGCTAGGCGCACACCCGCCAGCAGCCTTCTTAAATCAAAGCTATTTTGTTGTGTGTATTGTTGGTGGCCTCATCGCCTTCTTTTTTGCCCGAAAAGTTGAAAGGCATTTTATGTATGTCCGGGCGGCGGACGCGATTGGCTTAGGCGTGTTTTCTGCCATGGGTGCGGCGATTGCTGTACAGAGTGGCTTAGGTTGGGTGGGTGTGATTCTTATTAGCACGCTGACGGCGACTGGCGGTGGCGTGATACGTGACCTGTTGGTGCGTGAGATTCCCTTGATCCTCAGAGCCGACTTTTATGCCTGCAACGCGATATTTGGTGCGCTGACGTATCTGGTGCTTCATCACTTTGCCGTCGATGATACGACTACCTTGCTAAGTGCCGCGATCGTCGCGACGACAAGTCGATTTCTCGCTATTCGCTATAATTTTTATCTGCCGCAGGCGCGAGGCCATCGCTCTTAGCGCTAAGAATGACTAGCGGAAATGGCCCAGTAAGAGCGGCTAACCTGCGAGGGATGACTCCATATCTTGTGGCGATTCTAAGTCAATAAAGTCTGACAAGTGTTCCCAGACGACCCGACGTTGAAGGTTTGAACTAGGGATTGACTCTAAGCCACCCAATAATTTAAGAATATCACTACCTGTTTTGGTGAAAGGCAGTATGAGAAAGCCGGTTGCCTGACCCATCGTCTTAACATCGTGACAAACTCTAAAGCTATTTCCTTCGTACTCCACTTCATGGCCAACTAGTAACTCTTTGGGCGCAGCAGAGATCAGGCCTGCATTGACACAATGAGATAACATTCGAGTTTCCGCAAACAAGTCGTCATTAGTCTCGATATTTGGGTTGCTTCTGAACAGTAACGGATGGCCATTGCTGCCAATAAATGCGTAATTAGCGACTTTCTTGAACGCCACAATTTCCCAAGCATCGCAATGAAACAAATAGCTTAAGCTACGCTTTGAAATTGACCCAGGATGCTTTAGTTCAGAGACCATTGCACGAGCCCAAAGGCTTTGCATGGTTTTGTTGCTTACTTTTTGTGCGTAGTCAAAGTAGATAGTGGCCCAATCTGGATCAACTGCGTCGGTAGGTGCGTTTTTTCCCAGTAAACCGGACACTAGAGAGAGGATGGTTTCTAGGTTTTCTTGCCACTGTGTTTCTTGAAAGCGAACGCGCGAGTGCGTGCGTTCATTAACACTGGCAAACTCAACATCGGTTTCGACAAAAATTGCTTCGTCATTCGATCGGCTTTTCCCTGACGCAACGTTACGAACAATGGTGCCGTTTGAACGATAATATCCGCCCATTGTTTGGGTGCATAAAGCGACTAGCTTCGACCATGTTCCAACTTTCTTCTTGTTTCCCGAGCTAAACATGCTTTGCATACTCCATTATCAACTCTGCAAGTTACTCTAATTAGTATTTTTGTGTGGGGCGCGAAAGGCTATCCAAACCGTTCTTTTATTGCAATCCGAAAGCCTTGAAATGCGCACTAAGTCGAACATCTGTAAGGATTTTTTACTTTTTTTAAGTCTTAATTTGTGTGCTTTTTGGCCACTTGGGTTGCTAACCTGTTATTTGTCCGAGAGTTACGGCCTAAACCTATGAAACTGCTTTACAGTTGCAAACTTCAAAATTATTTTTTTGGAGTTGGATGCTGGAATTTGAAGTGTAAAGCTAGGTGGAGTAGCGGGTATTTTTGGCTGTTACGCTGTGAGCAATAGAGTGCCGCTTTGCTTAAGAAGCTTTATGGGGGAGAGATATTTTTAGTTTTTGTCTTTCTATTTTGTATAGCGATCAAAAACAGCTTTATAGCGTCCATCAATCATCATCTGCATGAGTACGCCATCGAATTTTGGTACTAATGCTTTAAATTTTTCTTTCTTTGCAAAAACAAAGTAAGCCGGAGTAGAGCGAAAGCTGGGCTTTATTGGTGCGAACTGCCCTGGAAAGTGATTTTTGACTAAGTATTGTCCGACATGAATGTCGGTTAAGACGGCATCAAGGCGCTTCAGGCTTAGCATGTCAAAACCTTGCTTACTTGAGTTTAGTTCGACAGATGAAAGGCGGTTTTGGGCTTCAGCTCGTTCGAACTCTATGGTCGTTTTAAAGCCTCTGTTGATACCAACTTGCCAGTCTTGGATAGTTGAAAAGTCAGTATCGGCTTTGTTCGCGTTAACGAATAGTGAGTAAGAGGTGACATGGAGAGGAATGCCGGTAAAGTGCATGTATGAATCACGTTCCGGCGTTCGAAAGTAAGCGGCAACGCAATCAACACGGCCCGCTTTAAGCTGGATTTCCAATCGGGCCCAAGGCATTAAATCAAACTCGATATCGATTCCTAAGTCGGCGCCGGCCATTTGGATAATGTCGACATCAATTCCCGAGATTTTGCCGTTATTGTCTATGACATATGGCTCAAAAGCCGTGCTATAGCAGGTGAGCTTTTTGGGCTGAGAGGCGTAGGCACTTGCAGAAAGGAGTAAGCCCGCAATCAAAGCGAGTGCGGCCGGAATAGAGCTCTGCAGAGCTTTCATCTTAGTCATGGCAATCCTTGCTTTTTTCTTCATCGAGGCGTGCAGGTAACTTCATCTTAGTAGTTTGTCTGGGCATAAGCTAGGGCTTAGGGCTAAGCCTTTCGTCATTGGTATAGCGTGTTTAGGTAGGGCTTTTGCCGTCGTTAAATAGGGTGCGTATTTTTGCCCTAATCGAAAACAGTGTTTCGGCATGTCTTTTCACTAAAAAATAACGTTAGTATACAGAGCCAAGCGTGAGGTAGGTTTTAAGGTAAGCCGATATTTTCTATCGGGTAAGTGGGGCGAATTTCGGGTAGCCGTGGTTAACTCGAGGTATTCAGGAAATAAAGGAGAACAGTAACAATTGTCGAATACAACGAAGCTTGAAAAGGCGACTAGGAGGTCTAAAAAGCCTGGCCCTTTGAAAATATTAGCGGGCAGGGATGCATTTAAGGAGATTCGTGAAAACGGACTAAACGCTTCGCGCGTGAAATTGATAGTCGGGGCGAGCGGCGGCCCCAAGTGGTTAATGTTGAGTCGTCTTGATCAGTATCTTAACGAATACTTTTTACCTTCCGCCACTCAACCGATCGACTTGATTGGTTCTAGTATTGGCTCGTGGCGAATGGCTTGCTATGCGCAGAATGACCCGGTTGTTGTGCTGCGTGAATTCGAAACTCTGTATATGAATCAGCGCTATAGTGAAAAGTTGCCGCCGCAAGAAATTACTGCGTTTGTGAATGTCGTTCTAAACCAGTTGTTTACTGGGCGTCGATCGCATGAAGTGGTGGCCAACCCCCTACGTAAGTTGCATGTAGTGGCGGTGCGCAATCGCCGATGGTTAAACGGGCGCTCTAAGCTTGCGCAAGGCTTTGGTATTACACTGGCGGCAACGGGCAACATTATCTCTCCGAAAATAGTACAAAGTTTGTACCCAAAAGTATTGATTAGTCAGGGCGCGAGTCATGCGCCTTATTATGAGCGACCTGAGGTTGTCTCGCTTTCCCCACAAAACTTGTCACAAGCATTGAGTGCGTCCGGCGCGATCCCTCTGGTGATGGAACCTAGTCGACTGGAGGGTGGGAAAGAACGGTGGCATTGGGACGGCGGGATGGTGGACTACCATTTTTCAGGCCCCTTCAATGTGCAAGATGGGCTGGTTTTGTATCCTCACTTTTCACCGAGAGTCATCCCCGGTTGGTTTGATAAAGGTTTGCCGTGGCGAAAGATTAAGGCAGGTAACTACCGAAACGTTGTTATGCTTAACCCTAGCGATGACTTTATTGCTCAGCTGCCGTATGGAAAGATCCCAGATCGTCATGACTTTTTAAAGCTAGATGATAAGAGCCGTGAGTCCTACTGGCAGACCGTTTTAGATCAATCTCAACACTTAGTGGACGCTTTGCATGAAGCGTTAGCGTTAGATGGTGGAAGAAGCTTAGTGGAGCCTTTGTTTCCTGAAGACTGAGCAAAGGAGTTTGTTGATAGCTCCACCAGGTGGGCGGGCTTTAAGGAGAAGAGCTATCGTTCAGCCAAGGCCTTGTTTGATATGTTTTTTCCAAAGATGATTTTTTGGGCCATAAGGCGTGAGTTGGCGAGGAACGAATTGCACTCGTGACTTTGATGGGCGTAGTATTGAAGAGTAAGCAGCACTGAGATTCTTAATGAAATTAGTGATTTAGGTTAAAAATTGAGCGATTCCTCGATTTTGATCCCTCGTTTTATAGTTTCGAGATGATAAGTATGATTTTGCAAATGATTGATCAGCAGGTAAACCAAAGTAAGCATTTTCACGGTTTGGGACGAAACTTGGTGAAAGTTCCGAAATCGGTATCCACCGTAACCACGGCAGAGCCTTCGCAGGAAGTGAGCCCTGAGTCCGTTGGTATGTGTGCGAATGGTGCAGAAGCTATTTGGAATTCGATTGAAGATATTTATCGAACCGGTGCTCATCCTGGCATATCTATTTCAATGCGTCGTCGTGGGAAAATCATATTGCAGCGCGCGATAGGCCATGCTTCCGGTAACTCTCCCCATGCGACTGCTGATGAAACAAAAGTCCTCATGAGACCAGAGACGCCCGTTTGCTACTTCTCCGCTTCAAAAGCGGTGACTGCCTTACTGATGCATATGTTGCGTGAGGATAAACTGATCAACTTGCATGATCCGATTAGCTTTTATGCGCCGGAGTTCGGGCAGCGCGGTAAGAAAAACATCACAATTCATCAGGTCTTGTCTCATCGTAGCGGCGTTCCGGGGCTCCCTTCGGGTACGCCGATAGAAACGTTGTGGGATAACGACTTGATATGGAAAATGCTATGCGAGGCAGAATCTGCGTCGGTCAATGGCGATAAGCTTGCGTATCATGCGCTCACGGGTGGCTATATCTTAGAGCGAGTCGTTCAGCAAGTGACCGGTGGGTCTATTCAGGATTTGCTGGATGATCGAATCCGTAAGCCTATGAAAATGAAGTACTTTCGCTATGGTGTTGAAGACCGCTACACCAACCTTGCAGCATACAATGCCCCCACCGGCGTCAAACCTTTTTTCCCCTTGTCTCACTTGATAAAGCGGGCACTAGGTGGTCGCCTAGAAGAACTAGAAGACGTTACGAACAGTCAGCAATTTAAACAGGCGATTATTCCGGCGGGCAACATTACCGGAACGGCAGAAGAGATGGGCCGTTTTTATCAGATGATGCTAAATGGGGGGGAGTGGGATGGCGTTAGAGTGTGTGATCCGATGACCGTTAAGCGTCTGACTCAGCCGTATGCGTCTGTTCAGTTCGATCGAACCTTGATGCTACCTATGCGCTACAGTGCTGGTTTGATGTTGGGTGGCAAGCCGGTCGGTATCTGGGGTAAAAATACTGAAACGGCTTATGGTCATATCGGTTTGATCAACAAGCTTTGCTGGGCAGACCCAGCGCGAGACATTTCTGTTAGTTTATTAACAACGGGGGTGCCAATCGTGGCCAATGTTTACACGTCTTTAGCTCGCTTTGTTAATGCAATTAACAAGCATTGTCCGTCTGATAGCAGTGCTTCTTCTTTGTAGCGAGAGCTGAAAGAAGCATGCTACTCAATATAGTGCTTTTGATTGGGCATATGAATTGGCTATAATTCGGCGCTTTAATTCGCTCTGGATCGCAATTCTGTATGTCCCAATCTGAAACATCCCACTCTACCAATTTCTTACGCGCTATTGTTCAGCAAGATATTGCTGATAATAAGAACGACGGCAAAGTTGTCACGCGTTTTCCTCCTGAGCCGAATGGCTACCTTCATATTGGTCATGCACGTTCTATTTGGTTGAACTTTGGTTTGGCCAAAGAGTTTGGTGGTGAGTGTAATTTGCGTTTTGATGACACAAACCCGGAGAAAGAAAGCCAAGAATTTATTGAAGCGATTAAGGAAGATGTCACTTGGTTGGGTTATCAGTGGGCAGATGAGCCGAAGTTTGCGTCGAGCTATTTTGATCAATTGCACGAATGGGCAATCTGCTTGATCAAAACTGGTGATGCATATGTGTGTGACCTTTCTGCGGAACAGGCAAGTGAATACCGTGGCTGGGCGACTAAGCCCGGTAAAGAAAGCCCATTTAGGGTGCGAACCGTTGATGAGAACTTATCTTTATTTGAAAAAATGACGGCAGGTGACTTTGACGAGGGGCACTGCGTTTTGCGAGCCAAAATCGACATGTCTTCTCCGAACATGAATCTACGCGACCCCATTTTATATCGGATCCGAAAAATCACGCATCACCAAACGGGTGATAAGTGGTGTATCTATCCAAGTTATGATTTTGCGCATGGGCAGGAAGATGCTATTGAAGGCGTTACGCACTCGGTATGTACCTTGGAGTTTCAGGCGCATCGGCCATTATACGAGTGGCTGCTTGCGCGCTTGCCAGTTCCAAGTCAGCCGCGACAGTATGAGTTTGGTCGGTTAAATCTAAACTATACGGTAACCAGCAAACGTAAGCTGAAGCAGTTGGTTGACGATCAGGTTGTGAGTGGTTGGGATGACCCGCGAATGCCAACTGTCGCTGGGATGCGCCGCAGAGGTTTTACAGCCCGAGCGATTGAGCGCTTTTGCGATATGATTCCGGTGAGCGGTAAGGGTAATAGTGATATTGATGTTGCGCAGTTGGAGCACGCTATTCGTGATGACCTGAATGAGCAGGCACCGAGAGCAATGTGTGTGATGGACCCGTTGAAGGTCACGATTACTAATATGGCTGACGCCGCCAGTGGTGCTGATGAGTGGGTTAACGCTGCTTGCCACCCGAATCGGCCGGAATTGGGTGAGCGAGAGTTGCCCTTTACGTCAGAGATCTATATCGACCGTAGTGACTTTACTGAAGATACATCTTTATCCCGTAAAAAATTCAAACGACTGGTGTTGGGTGAGTGGGTTCGCCTACGTGGGGCCTACATTATTCAGGCGCATGAGGTTTTAAAAGACGAGCAGGGTTCGCCTATCGAGGTGCTCGCAACGCTTGTGCCGGAGTCCTTGGGTGAGAATGTTGAGGGTATTAAGCCTAGAGGTGTCATTCATTGGGTTTCTGCAACGAAAGGTGTTGAGGCTGAGGTGCGTTTGTACGACCGTCTGTTCAATCATCCTAACCCGGATGGTGGTGACGAAGACTTCATGGCGCATATCAACCCGGATAGCTACAAAGTGATTTCTGTCATGATGGAGCCATCGCTGGTGAACGCGAAGCCCGAGCAGAGTTTTCAGTTTGAGCGAGAAGGTTATTTTGTTGCGGATCGTCACGATCACACAGCTGAGCGGCCAGTATTTAATAAAACGATTGGTTTGAGGGATGTTTGGGGGGCAAAGCAATGATGCCTTTGAAGATATTCAACACTGAGTCGGCGAAAAAAGAAGTATTCACGCCTATCGAAGCGAACAAAGTACGGATGTACGTTTGTGGGATGACCGTCTATGACTATTGCCACATAGGTCATGCTCGGGTGATGGTGGGGTTTGATGTGATTACTCGGTTTTTGCGTCATGCGGGCTACGACGTTACGTACATTCGCAATATTACCGATGTCGACGACAAAATATTCAATCGTGCTGCAGAGAACAAAGAGTCTTTCGAGGCGCTTACATCGCGTTTTATTGATGCGATGCATGAAGATGAGCGAAAGCTTGCTGTCTTGCCGCCGGATCAAGAGCCTAGAGCAACGGCACATATGCCGCAGATTATTGACATGATTAAGGTTTTGATCGACAAAGGATTCGCGTATGCAGCAGACAATGGCGATGTTTATTATGCGATAGATAAGTTTGATGGGTATGGTCGGCTTAGTAAGAAGAATACCGAAGATCTGTTAGCAGGGGCGCGAGTGGGTGTTGAGAGTGAGAAGCGAAATCCGCTCGACTTTGCGTTGTGGAAGTCCGCGAAGGAGGGTGAGGCAAGTTGGGAGTCTCCGTGGGGGGCAGGCCGGCCTGGTTGGCATATTGAGTGTTCTGCGATGTCTACGTGCTGTCTAGGTAATACCTTTGATATTCATGGCGGAGGGCCTGATCTTAAGTTTCCGCATCATGAAAATGAAATTGCTCAGTCGGAGGGTGCTACAGGTCAGACCTATGTTAACTATTGGATGCATGCCGGCGCGGTTCGCGTAAACAAAGAAAAAATGTCTAAGTCTCTAGGTAATTTTTTTACTATTAGAGAGGTGTTGGAAAAGTATCCTGCGGAAGTGGTGAGATACTTTTTAGTGTCTAGTCAGTATCGAAGCCAAATTGACTACTCTGAAGGCAGTCTTGCTGAGGCTCAGGTAGCATTGGACAGAATCTACCAAAGCCTCAGAGGTTTAGAGTTGGAGCAGGGTGCTGGCGAGTTGGACGAGCGATATGTTGAGCGCTTCAATGCGGCGATGTGTGATGACTTCAATACACCTGAAGCGCTAGCGGTTCTGTTTGATTTGGTGCGCGAGCTTAACGTGGCGCGCCAAGACAAGGCTGCAAATTGTTTGGTGTTGGCCAATACTCTGCGAGAGCTTGGCGGTATTCTTGGCGTGCTACAAATGGATCCTGATGCCTACTTTAAAGGTGAGGGTGTTGCTGGTGGTTTGAGTGATGATGAAATAGAGCAGTTGATTGCAGATCGTGCGCAAGCAAGGGTCGATAAAGAGTGGGCAGAATCTGATCGTATCCGAGATGTGCTCGCCGAGCAGGGAATCGTTCTAGACGATAGCAAGGGAGGAACTAGCTGGCGTCGCGGCTGATTTACGGTTAGTCCCGCTTTAAAAAGAGGCTAGGTCTAGCCTCTTTTCTCTATTTCTTGTTTTGTAATAGCGTTTTTTTATTTGCGTCTATCACGCCTTGAGCGTTACTAGCTGTGAAGGTGATCGGCAGCGTACAGCGTATTTTCCATCAGTGTGGCGACCGTCATTGGTCCAACGCCACCTGGGACGGGTGTAATCCACCCAGCGCGTTCTTTTGCGACTTCAAACTCAACGTCGCCAACGAGGGACCCGCAATCTAGGCGGTTAATCCCAACATCAATTACGATAGAGCCTTTTTTGACCCACTCCCCTTTGACTAGGCCTGGTTTCCCAGCAGCAACGACGACAATGTCGGCTTGAGAGACTTTTTCAGGAAGGTTTTTGGTAAATCTGTGTGTGGTAGTGACCGTGCAGCCCGCAAGTAATAGCTCAAGCCCCATCGGTCGGCCAACGATATTAGATGCGCCCACGATTACGGCGTCTTTACCTTTGATTGTTTGTCCTGTGCTTTCTAGCAAAGTGATAATGCCTTTAGGGGTGCAGGGTCTGAGCAATGGGAGGCGTTGCGCGAGGCGGCCTAGGTTGAATGGATGAAACCCGTCCACGTCTTTATCGGGTCGAATTCTTTCTAGTAGGGGGTCGCTTGCTAGGTGTTGCGGCAACGGCAGTTGCAAGAGAATGCCATCAATATTCGCGTCAGTATTAAATTTATCGATTAGTGCTTCTAGTTCTGCTTGGCTCGTATCTGAAGGGAGTGTAATGGTTTCAGATTTAAAGCCGACGCGCTCACAGGCATTTGATTTATTTCTAACGTAAACTTCGGACGCGGGGTCTTGGCCCACTAATATAACGGCGAGCCCTGGCGCTCTAAGGCCTTTTTTTAAACGTTCAGCAACGCCATTGGCGACTTGTTGCTTTACTTGTTCGGCGATAGCTTTGCCATCAATTAATTGTGCGCTCATGATTAGGTGCGTTCCGTTAAAAAAATCGGCGGCATTTTCGCATGGTGAGTTCCTAATAAAAAGCGTTTTCTATTTGGGCTATAAGGGATTGTAATTTGGCACAATAGTTTGAGTGATTGGGTTTAAATAAAAAACAAAGAAAGCGGTCAATAGTTGTTGACGACCCCAAAGTCCGGCTGTATTATTCGCGCCATCTTTTTGAGGCAACGTATGTTCGCTTTTGAGAGGTGTGTCGGGGTATAGCGCAGTCTGGTAGCGCGCCTGCTTTGGGAGCAGGATGTCGGGAGTTCGAATCTCTCTACCCCGACCAATTATTTTGTTTTCCGGCAAAATGATTGAGGTGTTTAAGCCTGGAATTTGTTTCAGGTTATTAGGGTTCGAGCGCCCGTAGCTCAGTCGGATAGAGCAACGGCCTTCTAAGCCGTGGGTCGTAGGTTCGAATCCTACCGGGCGCACCATTTATGGCGCATCAACCCGAGTAATGGTGGGCGTAGCTCAGTTGGTAGAGCTCAGGATTGTGATTCCTGCGGTCGAGGGTTCGATCCCCTTCGCCCACCCCAACTTCTTGTTTGTTGAAAGCAGAAGTTGTTAGAATGAAGTAGAAAAATTGACCATGCGAGAGTGGCGGAATTGGTAGACGCGCTGGATTTAGGTTCCAGTATCTTAGGATGTGAGAGTTCGAGTCTCTCCTTTCGCACCAAGTCAATTATCCTTTCTAGATAAAATCTTTTAATTCAGTCTCTGTAATGTGAATAAAGTGCTTGCTATCTATTTAGTAGGATCTTACTATTCGACCCCCATAATTTTCATTCAATTGCTAGCGATGAACGTGTCTTAGCCTCTGGCAAGCGGCTTTCAGCGCAGAATAAACCGTTAAGAATAAGCTGAGGAATTTTCATGCAAGTTTCCGTTGAGACCACGTCTTCCATCGAACGCCGTATGACGATTGGTGTACCTGCCGATCAGATCGAAAAAGAAGTGGAGCAGCGCCTGCAGCAAGCAGCAAAAACTGTTCGTATCAATGGGTTTAGACCCGGTAAAGTTCCCGCTAAAGTCGTCAAGAAACGTTACGGAAGCAGCGTGCGTCAGGAAGTCGTTAGCGAAGTAATGAGAAACTCGTATATAGAGGCGATCGGTCAAGAAGGTATCGCTCCCGTTGGCTATCCGAAATTTGAGCCAAAAACGGTCGAAGAAGGTAAAGACCTAGAGTTTATCGCTGTGATCGAGATTTCTCCTGAGATTGAGAATGTCGAAGTTTCTGGTTTGAAGCTTGAGCAGCCGGTTGCTGAGATAAAAGATAAAGACGTTAAGAATATGATCGAGACTCTCCGTCGCCAATACGGCACTCAGAAGTCTGTTAAGCGTAAGAGTAAAAAGAAAGATATTTTGACGCTTGATTTCAAAGGTTATGTCGATGGCGAAGCATTTGAAGGCGGCGAAGCTACGGACCAGAAATTGATTCTTGGCTCGGGCAAGATGATCCCTGGATTTGAAGATGGCTTGATTGGTTCTAAAGCTGGTGAGTCTGTTGAGCTTAATGTTACGTTCCCTGATGATTACGGGAATGCCGATCTGGCAGGTAAAGAGGCGAAGTTTGACGTAGATGTGAAGCTTGTCGAAGATACGGTTTTACCTGAAATGGACGAAGAGTTCTTCTCGAAATATGGCGTTACAGCGACAAGCGAAGAAGAGTTTGTCGCGGAAGTGACTGCCAATATGGAGCGAGAGCTCAAGCAGGCATTCAATGGCGGCATTAAACAGCAAATCGTCGCGCAGCTTTCTGAGTTGAACGAGGTAGATGTTCCAGCTTCAATGGTTGAAGAAGAAACAAACAAAATGAAGCAGGAAGCGATTCAGCAGTATGGTGCTGGTCAGGATCTAGACTTGTCACAGCTTCCGTCTGAGTTATTTAAGGATCAGGCTGAGTCTCGCGTTAAAACAGGGTTATTGTTTGCGGCTATCATCAAAGGCAACAAGTTAACGGCAGATCAAGCTAAGGTCGATGAGAAGATTCAGGAAATGGCGGCTACGTATGAGTCACCTGAAGAAGTGGTTGCGATGTATAGCAAGCCTGAGAATCGATCGCAGGTTGAGGCTTTTGTTCTTGAAGAGCAAGTCGTTGAGTTTATCTTGTCTCAGGTGAAGGTTAAGAACAAGAAAATGTCTTATGAAGACGCGGTTCAGGCGGCATCTCCGCGTCAGTAATGTGCGTAACTCAAAAAGGCCGATAAAACTCTGACGAGACTTTTTTTTCGGCTACACTTAAAAACAGCCGGTCGAATCCGGCTGTTTTTAGTTTAAATGATTGATAATCGCTTCGATGCAGCGAATAGATTGAGGAAATTGAAACATATGTATGATCAAAAGATGAATGGCGGGTCTCCTGGTATTATTACAAACAGTGGCTTGGTGCCGATGGTTATCGAGCAGACTGCGCGAGGAGAGCGTTCTTTTGATATCTATTCGCGCCTGCTTAAAGAGCGTGTGATTTTTCTAGTTGGGCAAGTCGAAGACCATATGGCTAATTTGGTTGTTGCCCAGTTGTTGTTTTTAGAGTCAGAAAACCCGGATAAAGATATCCACCTCTACATTAACTCCCCTGGTGGGTCAGTTACTGCAGGTATGTCTATTTACGATACCATGCAATTTATTAAGCCTGACGTTTCGACTCTGTGTATTGGACAGGCGTGCAGCATGGGTGCGTTGCTGTTGACTGGTGGGGCGAAAGGTAAGCGTCATTGTCTGCCTCACTCTCGTATGATGATTCATCAGCCTCTAGGTGGCTATCAGGGGCAGGCGACAGATATCGAAATACATACGAAAGAAATTTTGACGATTCGGGATAAGCTAAACAATATTATGGCGGATCATACTGGCCAAGATATTAAAACTATCGCTAAAGATACGGATCGTGACAATTTTATGGATGGTTCCGAAGCGGTTGAATATGGTTTAATTGACACCATGATTGATAAGCGCACTGGTGGAGAGTAACGTTCCTCTTTTGGCGGTTTAGGCGTTTCAAATAAGTGTAAGGTGTCATGGGGCTGAGGCTCGATCACATGGCGCCATCCTAATAGTATGTGGTAGGAACTAAAATGACTGACGAGAAAAACGGTAAAGGCGAAGATAACGGTAAATTGCTTTACTGTTCGTTTTGTGGGAAGAGTCAGCATGAGGTGCGTAAGCTGATTGCGGGTCCTTCTGTCTTTATCTGTGACGAATGTGTCGACCTGTGTAATGACATTATCAGGGAAGAGATTCAAGAAGGCGCTTCAGAGGATAACAGTGACAAGCTGCCTGTGCCGCATGAGATAAAAGCGACCCTTGATGATTACGTGATTGGTCAAGATAGGGCTAAGATCGTTTTATCTGTGGCGGTGTATAACCATTACAAACGTTTGAAGTATGAAGGTCCTAAGTCCGATATTGAGTTAGGAAAGAGTAATATTTTGCTGATTGGGCCGACAGGTAGTGGTAAGACTTTATTGGCTGAAACGCTCGCTAGAACGCTGAATGTTCCGTTCACTATTGCGGATGCAACGACGCTGACCGAAGCCGGTTACGTGGGCGAAGATGTAGAAAATATTATTCAAAAGCTGCTACAAAAATGTGATTACGACGTCGAGAAAGCTCAGCGTGGTATTGTCTACATTGATGAGATTGATAAGATTTCTAGAAAGTCTGATAACCCATCTATTACCCGAGATGTATCAGGAGAGGGCGTTCAACAGGCGCTATTGAAGTTGATTGAAGGTACGGTAGCATCGGTGCCTCCTCAAGGTGGTCGAAAGCATCCTCAACAAGAGTTTTTGCAAGTCGATACGTCGAGAATTCTCTTTATTTGTGGTGGCGCTTTCGCCGGATTGGATAAAGTGATTTTAGATCGCTCTGAGAAAAGTAGTATCGGCTTTGGTGCTAACGTTAAAAGTAAGGATACAGAAAAAACGGTTGGCGACACCTTGGCAACTGTTGAGACAGAAGATTTGGTCAAGTATGGTTTGATTCCGGAGTTTGTTGGTCGTCTTCCTGTTGTTGCGACACTGACTGAGTTGGATGAAGTGGCCTTGATGGAGATTCTAACGGAGCCGAAAAACTCACTAACGAAGCAGTATGAAAAGTTATTTGAGATGGAAGGTGTCGACATTGACTTCAGAGAAGATGCTTTGCGTGCAGTTGCGACAAAAGCGATGGATCGTAAAACGGGTGCTCGTGGACTTCGCTCCATTCTAGAGAATGTGCTCCTCGATACTATGTACCACATCCCTTCTGATCCGGACGTTAGTAAGGTCGTGATTGATGAGAGTGTCATTTCTGGTGACTCTGATCCAATCAAAATTTACGATAACGCTGAGAAGAAAAAGGCAATGCCGGAGGATTGATTCGGTTTGTTGTTTCAAAAAAGCCATGCTTCGTCATGGCTTTTTTTATGGCTGTCATAAATGTTTCAGTATATTCGTGCGTTATGGCTTGTAATTCCGTCTGTCGTCCTCATTTAAGAATTTGGTATTAATTTGCAATTGGAAATCACTATGAGCGAACAAGAAACGACTACACCTTTAGTTGGTGCCTCAATTCCGTTACTCCCATTGCGAGATGTGGTTGTCTTTCCCCATATGGTTATTCCACTATTTGTTGGTAGGGAAAAGTCGATCCTTGCACTAGAGGCGGCGATGGAGCAGGGCAAGAAACTGCTGTTGGTGACGCAGAAAGAGGCTGTTCATGATGATCCAAATGCTGACGAGCTATATCGGCTCGGAACCATTGCGACGATTCTTCAGATGCTCAAATTACCAGACGGCACGGTAAAGGTTCTTATTGAAGGAGAGTATCGTGTCAATGTTGAGACCATCACCTCCGCTGAGTTTATGTCTGCATCGGTTTCCGATGTTGAGGAGCAGTTTCCCGATTCCAGTGAGTTGCAAGGCTTGGTTAGTACGCTGATGTCTAGGTTTGAGAAATTTAGTCAGCTAAGCAAAAAAGTTCCAGCCGAAATTATTAGTTCGTTGTCGAGTATCGATGAGCCGTCGCGCTTGATTGATACGGTTGCAGCGCATCTTGAGCTCAAAATTTCTGATAAGCAGGATATTTTAGAGGAAATGGACGTAACCCAACGCGTTGAAATGCTGCTGGCTGTGATTGAGGGAGAAGTGGACCTTATTCAGGTGGAAAAGCGCATTCGTGGCCGCGTTAAAAAACAAATGGAGAAGAGTCAGCGAGAGTACTACCTCAACGAGCAAATGAAGGCTATCCAGAAAGAAATGGGGAGTCTCGGTGAGGGTGCAAATGAGTTTGAGGACCTAGAGAACAAAATTGAGTCGACAGGAATGTCAAAAGAGGCGAAGGAAAAGGCTAACTCGGAGTTAAAAAAGCTGAAGATGATGTCGCCGATGTCTTCAGAGGCATCCGTTGTTAGAAGCTATATTGACTGTTTGGTTGGGTTGCCTTGGAAAAAACGAAGCAACGTTCGTCATGATTTGAAAAAAGCAAAAGAGATACTGGATGAGGATCACTATGGCTTAGATGAAGTCAAGGATCGAATTTTAGAGTATTTGGCAGTTCAGGGGCGTGTAAAGAAACTAAAGGGGCCTGTCTTGTGTTTAGTGGGCCCGCCGGGTGTGGGTAAGACGTCGTTGGGGCAGTCGATTGCAAAGGCAACGAACCGAAAGTATACGCGCGTCGCATTAGGCGGTTTGCGTGATGAAGCTGAAATTAGAGGGCATCGTCGTACCTATATCGGCTCTATGCCTGGAAAGCTGGTTCAAAAAATGACAAAGGTTGGCGTTAAGAACCCGCTGTTTTTGTTAGATGAAATTGACAAGCTTGGGATGGATCATCGCGGAGACCCGGCCTCCGCTTTGCTTGAGGTCTTAGACCCCGAACAAAACCATACTTTCAATGATCATTATCTAGAGGTTGATTATGACCTGTCTGACGTAATGTTTGTTTGTACGTCGAACTCGATGAATATCCCGCCCGCACTGGTTGATAGGATGGAAGTAATTCGAATTCCGGGTTACACCGAAGATGAGAAGGTGAATATTGCCCAAAAGTATTTGATACCTAAGCAGCTCACCGACAATGGTTTGAAGTCTGGCGAAGCAAGCTTTGCTGAGGAGTCTCTTCAAAGCATTATTCGTTTTTATACGCGTGAAGCCGGCGTTCGAGGGCTTGAGCGAGAGATTGCTAAGGTTTGCCGAAAAGTTGTTAAGGAGTTCTCGTTGGGCGAGCGAGATGATGAGATTGTCGTATCAGATGAGAATATTGAGCACTATTTAGGCGTTAAAAAATTCCGCTATGGTGTGGCGGATGAAAACGATCAGGTGGGTCAGGTTACTGGCCTTGCTTGGACTCAGGTGGGTGGCGAGCTGCTTACCATTGAGTGTACGTCCGTTGCAGGCAAGGGTAAGGTGGTTAGGACTGGTTCATTGGGCGATGTAATGCTTGAGTCGATCCAGGCGGCAATGACGGTTGTTCGTAGTCGTGGTGAGGCGATAGGTATTCCTTCTGATTTTCATGAGTCTCATGATATTCATATTCATGTTCCTGAAGGGGCGACACCTAAGGATGGTCCTAGTGCGGGTATCGCCATGTGTACGGCAATGGTTTCGGCATTTACCGGAACGCCGGTTAAGGCTGATGTTGCTATGACGGGTGAAATTACTTTGAGGGGGCAAGTGCTTGCGATTGGTGGGTTAAAAGAGAAGCTTTTGGCTGCTCATAGGGGTGGTATAAAGACTGTTTTGATCCCGGAAGAAAATGAAAAAGACTTGAAGGAGATTCCCGCTAACATAAAAGGCGCCTTGAAAATTGTTCCAGTTAAATGGATAGATGAGGTTTTAGATCTTGCATTGACAGAAATTCCAATGTCCGAAAAGCAAGAAACAAGTGGAGAATGTTCCAAAAACGGCGATGAAGACGGCTCTGAGCGAATAAATACACATTAGCGTGAAGCGTTGCTTGACAGCGGTTTTGGTGAGTTGGTATAAAAACAACCTGACGTCAGGCAGCAGTTTCAGGGGGCTCCGACCTCATAAAGGTTTCTATCTAAAAAAGTAGAAATTCGGTTCGTAGCAATCACTGTACGAACCGTAAAAAATACAATTCAATAATCCAATTCTAAATATAGCTATCACGTAAGGGGTTTAGTGTGAATAAATCTGAACTAATTGATGCAATTGCAGATTCTGCAGATATTTCAAAAGCAGCTGCGGGTCGCGCAGTCGATGCAGTCGTTGAGTCAGTAACCAATGCTCTTAAGGGCGGCGATCAAGTAACGTTGATCGGTTTTGGTACGTTCTCTGTTAAAGACCGAGCAGCACGTACAGGTCGTAACCCACAAACGGGTGCAGAGATTCAAATCAAAGCGGCTAAGATTCCTAGCTTTAAAGCGGGTAAAGCGTTGAAAGACGCGGTTAACTAAGTCCGTTGAATGGCTCGTCAGGGTTTATATGAAGCCTGATGAGCTAGACATAATACAAAAAGGCGCGTTCAAAACGATCGCGCCTTTTTGTATTATGAAAACCTGATTTTAATTAACGATTCGCACCTGACAATATTTGGCGTGCGACAACAAAAGATAAGCCAGAACGCTAGAGGGCATCATGCTTCAGGATATAAAAAAAAGCACACAAGGAATCACAGCAAAGATTGTGGTTGGACTCATTATCACCACTTTTGCTTTGTTTGGGGTTGAGTCTATCGTCGGAAGTATCGGCGGTCAGCCTGATATTGCTGAAGTGAATGGTGAGGGTATCCCTGAGTCTTCATACGCGAGAGCGTTGGAAATGAAAAAACGTCAGCTGCTGATGCAGATGGGTGAGCTAGCGGATCCAGATTTAATCAATGATGCCCTGCTAGGAGCGTCTGTGTTAGACGGATTGATTGAGCAGGAAGTGTTAACTCAAGATTCAGAAGGGAAAGACCTTTATGTGTCAGATGTTGCGATTGATCGTTATATTTCGAATATCGACCAATTTAAAGAACAAGGTGTTTTTAGTAACGACCGAATGAATTCAGTTTTGCGCAGTGCGGGTCTTACATTGTCGTCTTACAAAGAAAGCTTGCGAACAGAGTTTTTAATCGCTCAGCCTCGATCCGCTTTAATTGCGTCGTCATTTGTCTTGCCGAATGAGCGAGCGGAGGTGGTTGCCTTAGATCGTCAATCTCGTACTTTCGGTGCATTAACGGTATCGCGTGATTCTTACCTAGAGTCGGTCGTCGTTAGTGATGATGAAGTAAGCGCATTCTATGCGGCAAACAAAGCGGATTATAAAAAACCCAAGAGTGTCGATGTATCATTTATAGAGATCAGTCAGGCTGATGTGTCTTCTGGTGTTTCGGTTTCTGATGAGGCTGTCCTGTCGTTATACGAAACGGAGAAAGAGGCTTACTCATCTTCTGAAGAGCGCGATGCCTCTCATATATTAATCAAGATTGACGAGTCCCGTGCTGAGGCTGATGCCCTAGCAGCGATTGCGGAAGTTGAGGCTCGCTTAGCGGCAGGTGAAGACTTCGGCGTTTTAGCGAAAGAGCTATCAGAGGATGAAGGGTCGGCGTCGTCGGGTGGAAGTTTAGGTGCTGCAGCTAAAGGTGTGTATGTTGCGGATTTTGAGCAGGCTCTGTTTTCTCTTGAGGTTGGTCAGACTTCTAAGCCGGTTAAGACTGAGTTTGGGTATCACTTGATCCGTTTGGATGACGTGATCGAAAGTGGTGTTCCCGAGTTTGCTGACATTGAAGATAGTCTTAAGCAACGTTTGATAAAAGATAAAGTATCTCTCGCATACGGCGAGTTGGCGGAACGTTTGTCAGATATTAGTTATGCCTCTTCTGGTTTGGAAGAGCCGGCCGAGGAGCTCGATTTAGAGATCAAACAGTTAGCGGGTGTTTCTGAAGACTCTCAGGATTCAGTGTTTTCAACGGCGAAAGTTCAGCGTCAATTGTTTGCGGATGAGCTTTTGAATGATGGTGTGAATAGTGAGTTGCTCGAGTATGAAGATGGCTCAGCGGTAGTGTTTCGCATTGACGCGTTTAACGAAGAAGGTACAAAGCCTTTCGAGGAAGTGGCTGACGAGATTCGCGTGCAATTGGTTGAAGAAAAGGCGGAAGAGTTTGCGGCTTCTGTTGGGCAGGCCTTTGTCGTGCGCTTATCTGCAGGTGAGGACGCAAAAATGGTTGCTGAGGATATGGGCTTTACGTGGTCTATTTACAGTGACTTAGAACGCAATAGTGGCGAGGTTGATCAGGAAGCGTTGTCTAAAGTATTTGCGATGAAGTCGGATGCTGATGGCTCTAAAGGAGTACTCGGTTTTGTTGCAGATTCGGGCGACTTTAATGTTGTCCAGCTTGTTGATGTTAAGCCTGGCGATGCGTCTTCGCTAGAGCAGCAAGAGCTGTGGTCTATTTCTAAGTTGCTATCTGAGAGTTTGGGCGGCGTTGACTACCAAAGTTATCGCGCTGTGGCGCAAAGGCTTGCCGAGATAGAAAAGATTTAAGATAAGGGGCTTTGGCCCCTTATTTTTTGTCCGCTGTTTAAGCTTGGTTATTCGGGCAAAACGGTTTTGTGTACTGGTTATCTTTCCCTTAAACGTAATTAATGTATCGTTGCGTAACTTCAAAATTCAAGTGAAATTCAAGTGATGTTGGTAGCTTGGATAACTCGGAAAGTCTGGCGACCTATTAGATGATACTTGTAACAACCGCTTCGATATTGCTTGTGAACCTGGTTCATCAGTTCAAAGAAATCGAACCTCAAAAGCAAGGTGTTGTGCACTACGAGGTGCAGAACGAATTTGGTGACTACCTTGTCGATGAAGAGGTGATTGTAGAACCCTTATCAGAAGTTAAGTATCGGAACGTAGTAAGACAAGCGTACGACTATAGTTGCGGGTCAGCGGCGTTAACAACCATTCTTCAGCATTACCTAGGGCGAAACTTCCAAGAGCGGCAAGTAATGGAGGGTTTGTTGCACTATGGTGAGAACGAAAGAATTGTAGAGCGTCGTGGCTTTTCAATGTTAGACATGAAACGCTTGGTGACCGCTCTCGGTTTTCCTGCCGGTGGTTTCAAAGCTGAACTTCAAGACTTAATCGAGTTGGACCATCCTGCTATCGTGCCTATCCATTATTCAGGTTTTAAGCACTTCGTGGTGGTCAAGACAATTAAAGACGGCCGTGTGTTTATTGCGGACCCGTCGAAAGGGAATATTACCTTTACCATCGATAGATTTGAAAAAGCGTGGGATCAAAACGTCTTGTTCGTTATCTTCCCTGGTGACACGAAGCCAATAGATGGGCTTGAGCTAAGGGAAGAAGATCTCCGTTATATTGATGACAGCACATTATCGCTTCAAGCGTTTCAGGTAATTCCAGATTACCATGATATGGAACAGTTCCGATTGCAGAATGAAATTGCGCGTTCTAAGAATAACTCGCAAGAAGTTCAGGATGCGACGGGTAATGAAGTTAATAACACCGTCAAGCGTTTACACTACCGACGAAACTAGAATGATTCATGTTAAGTGGCCTAACAATGCATAAATACAAATTAAAAAACCAATCTAACTTGCTGTTCGGTTTTTTTATCACGCTTTTTTTGTTCAGTGGCGGAGCGTTAGCCGAAGACGAAGGTGGCCAATCGGATGTAGATAAAGCTCGCGAAGCGTTGGCTCAACAAGATGGTGACGAAAGCTCCACAAAGCAGCTAGAGGAAGTGTTTCAGGCGACTGAAAAGAACTACTCGTCTATGAAAGCGGGAGCGAAGTCTCTTAGTTACTCCTTGGATTACTCTTACTCATCCGATAGTCGTATCGACATAGAAGTTGTTAATAACTCAGTAAGAAACTTGGATGTGAATCCTAGTTCAACGCATTCGTTTACCAATAGCTTCTCATTTAGTTACGGTATTCTGAATAACCTAACGCTCAACACTCGCGTACCGTTGTCTACTCGATACAATACTAGCGATGACTTGTCTGTTACCGACTGGGGCGACGTGAGTCTTGGGCTTCGCTGGCAGCCGTTTGAATATATTCCTGGCCGTCCTACGGTCAATTTGAGTGCAACGCTCAATACGAAAACAGGTGTGAGTCCTTATGAGATTGACTCTAGAACGCGTTTATCGACGGGTAGTGGTACCTACTCTTTGTCGACTTCGATGAGTATCTCTAAGGTACTCGACCCGGTCGTCCTATTTAGCTCGCTCGGATCTAGCTACACCTTTGAGGAAAACGGCTTGAATCAAGTGCGTAGTGGGCGGGTGTTGAAATCTGTTCATACGGGGCAGAGTTTTTCGCTGTCAGGTGGATTTTCGTACTCCCTGTCATATGACACCTCGCTGAGTATTTCATCTCAACTTGGTTACGGAACCGGCACAACATTGTACTTTTCGAACGGGCAGAGTGTTTCAACGAATGATTCGATGAATGGCTCTATGAGCTTTTCGTTGGGTATTCGGGTCGATCCAAAAACAATCGTCAATACTAGTTTTGGCTTTGGCTTAACAGAAGATGCCTCTGACTTTAACTTGGGCGTGTCTTATCCGATCAATATCGGCGCATTCACCTGGTAATGATGGCTACTAACAATGAAGGAAACATATTAGTGGCTAATAGAGCTAAGCGATTTCATACATTTCTTGCCTGGTTGCTTAGTTTCACCTTGCTGTGTCCAGCGTCCGTTTTGGCGCAGGTTGGTAACGGGATAACTATTGATACCAAAGCCCTGTCTCTAGGCGGTGCGGTCGTTTCGGATAGGAATCCGCACCTGGCAGCGGTGTACCATAACCCTGCGGGTCTGGCTAAGCTTAAGGAAATGCAGTTTGAGGTTGATCAGTTATTTATCGGTCTTGATCTCGATGCCACTTACTATGGTGATGAAGATTACCAGTTGTTTGGTTTGGAGGGCACCGGCTTCAACACCTATGACCCTAGCGTGCCTCGTGATCCAGTAGTCGGTGGTGATGGTATTGGTCATAGTCATACCAGTAAGGCTGCCCTCTATTTGCCGGGGTTTGGGCTCCAGCAGGCGCCTTGGAGTGGTCCAGCGCCACTGCCATTTCAGTTTGGTTTTTCGGTTAACCCACCGGGCTCAAAGTTTACGTTTGGCAATAAAAACTACATGCACTCTGCCGGTAACTTTTTTAAGGATGCTGAGGATGACGGGGGTTTTTTAGCAAAAGAAGCAACGATACAGCGATATACCTATTTTTCTCCGGCGGTAGGTTATGAAATTAGCGATGAGTGGTCTATTGGTGCAGGTATCCAACTTTCCCACCAAGGTTTTGCGATAGCTCAGAATAACCGCGCACCTAACCTGTTAATTGCGGTTATTGAGATTCTACAAGATGCGTTTGCTTGTGAGTTTGATAAACCTATTGGTCAGCGTCGTGACCCACTCCAACCGTTTTTATCCATGTGTCAGGGGAACATAGGCCCTTGGGATAATATCGGGCGTATAGATATTGATATGCAAGAAACGCTATCTCCTACTTATAATTTTGGTGCGCTTTGGACGCCTAACGAATGGTTTTCTTGGGGTGTGTCTTATATGAGTGGGTCGGAAATGGAGCTGAAAGGCACATTTTTGATGGACTATACGGACGAGTGGACGGCGTTTTGGCAGGGATTCAACGCCTCTATTATCGGTGCAATTACCGCCGCTATTCTTGGTCTGCCGCGAGGGGTAGATAGGGAGGCTGGAAACATCACGATGGACTTTGAGACGCCTCAAATGTTTAAGACCGGGATGAGCGTTGGAATTACGCCGGACTGGACCTTGAGTATGGATGCGACATGGACAGAGTGGAGCGTGTGGGACGAATTTAACTTAAATTTCGACCGCCGCCTTGAGATGCTATCGACGGCTAGGCTGTTATCTACCTTGGTAACCGATACGTCATTGACACTGCCGGTTGGCTTGCGAGATACGTGGCATTATGGCTTTGGTTTGACTCATCACATTAATTCTCGTTTAGATGTCCGTTATGGATTGGAGTTACGGAAGTCGCCTGCAGAGAGGGACGTATTTGGTCCGGTCCCTATTGGTGATATGAAAACTTGGGGTATCGGCTTTGGCTACAAGTGGGATAAGCAGACACAGGTGAGCTCAAGCCTCTACTATATGCAGTCAGTTGACTATATTCCGAGTAACACCAGTTGTAACCTTAACTGTACCAACCTGACAAACGTTATCTACAACCCGTACGCAGGTTTGGATGTTAAGTTTTCTACAAGAATTTTTGGTTTTGGCGTTAGTTTTAGGCGACAGTTTTAATGCATCGGTTCAATGCATGTGTTTTGGGTTTGGTTATATGCTCCTTGTCGAGCCTGTCTGTAGCTGAGCGTTATAGAGTGGTCGAGGATAGTTTTGGTAACTTCGACGCTGCCCCAGATCAGTCAGATCAAAGTGTAAAAAACGCCTCTCCTCTAAGACTTCCGTCTACCTCTCCTATTGCGACTAGTGAGTCTGTTAATGCGGTCGTTTTAGACGATAGGCAGACTCTGCAGGCGGACGCGCTTCCTGGTCAGGGTAGTAAGTCTGCTGATGCGGATGCTGCGTCACCAGAGTCTCCTTCTTCAGATATGGCATTAAAGCCTTCGACCATTTCGCAGGAAGAGGGTTCAGATAGTCAGTTTTCTAGTTCGGCGCGATCTTGGGCGGCGCCTGCTGGTACAGCGTTAGAGTCTACTGAAAGTGGGGTGCTGCCGTTGCCTGAAAGCGATCGTTTGCTAGGTTCTGATTCCGAAGTTTCTGAGCTGAATGGTGCTGACGGTGTTGCTGAAGGCACCGCCTCTAAGAAGGTTCTTGGAGTGTTTGAGCGGGCTTTTTTAGAGAATGAGGGGGCTAACCCTTATGACGCAACCGAAGTTCAGGAAAGCGATTTCATAGATAGTCAGGCCCTGTTAGACGGCACTGCTGAAAGGGAAGGCGAGCAGCCGTTTTTCGTGACACGAAATATAGATGGCACGGAAAATATTACCTTTTATAGTCCCTCTTTAGCCAAACAAGCTCGCCAAAATGCTAGTACAGCGCTTAATTATTCGAAAGCGACTGTTTATAAAGAGAGCGATGCTGACGGTGTATATATTAATGAGCTGCCAGGCAATGCTGATCCTGTCGCGGTTCAAATTCTATCAGCAGGTAAAGCTGAGTTCGAAAATTATTTCGATGCATTTAGTAAGCAATGTTGCGAAGAGATTCCAAAAGCGGGTGTTAAGGTGCTTACGTTTGAGCGCTCTGAGCATTTAAAGATTGAGCGGGAGTCTTTGCCTTATCGTTTCAATGAGGGAGATAGTCGTTATCTCATTTTTAAACTGCCAGACTCGCTAGAAAACTTCGCTTTACAGTTACGTGCCTTTATCAGGCGGTTCAAAGATCAGAAAATTGCTCATGGGGTGTTCTATCCTCAGTTGGTAATGCTAGACGCTACCCTGAAACCGTTGAGGATTATTGCTGATCCAATTTTGGATTATACGCCTGAAACTTGGTCTAATTATGGTTATCTTCAAGGTGTATTTGAGGTTGACCGCAAGGAGGGCGGTGAGGAGGTTTACGTCATGTTGAACACGACCAGGGATCATCTGCGTAAGGTCTCGCTTTATGAGGCTGAGGGCGGTGTTGAGATTCGTCATATGCGGTATGGTGAGCTAGGCGTAAAAGCTCTCTATGCGGACAGCGTTCGCCCCTAAGTCGCTTTCATAGTTAACCTCTCTTTCTTTTGGCTGATCTGCTTGGTCAGGCTTGTCGGCCCAAACCTCTGTTATTTTCTTTGCTCGTTTTCCCATTAATTCTTAATCAGCTTTGGGGTTCTGCTTTTTCTTTTAGTGTTCTGTGTTAGAGCGTTTTGTTTCGACTGATGGGCTTTCGTTTTTGCAGGTGGCTGCATAAAGCGCTCACTATGGCGACGAATAGTGGGGGTATCTCTTGCATGATGTGATAGCCATTGCTGTGACGTGGCTTGTAATGATATTTCGTTTGATCAGGTGCTAATTGCTTGGGTTGATGCGCGAAGTGCTGATGAGGTAGTACGAAGCTGTTGTTTCGGGCGTCTGCAAGCCGGTTGGTAATAGCGTGGGGAATAGAGGGTCTTCGTGGGGAGTTACTGCTTTAAAAGATGGTACCAGTGGGCGGACTCGAACCGCCACGCTCTTGCGAGCAAGGGATTTTGAATCCCTCATGTCTACCAATTTCATCACACTGGCACAGCAGGAGCGCATTATACGGAATTGCGTTTTGAGGTCAATACTGTAAATGAACCAGAAATAAAAAAACCGGCCATTGGCCGGTTTTTTTATTATTCAAGAGAGATCTATGTAGGGCAGTCTGCGTCATCAATGAGTGCAGGAAGTGGCAGATCCTGAATTAGATCGACATAGTCTGCAGTGACGTTTACTGCGGCTCCGTCGCTAGAAATCAAACCAATCGTGTGGGATAAGTTTTCCGCAAATGCACTGCCAGCCGCTGCTGGGATAGATGGCGAGCCATGGGTGGCAACACAAGGTTTGTATCGAGCTACTGCTTGAGTAATAGCCTGAGTACCGGGTGCCGCAGCGTCAAGTGGTGTTGCGCCTGAGATCCTAACGAGAGGCTCAGCACCTGATAGGAAAGAAACTGACCCGCTAACTGTATTCCCGTTAGGGATGGTCACGGTTTGCAGTGTTCTATCTGTTGAGGAGATGTCCACCGGTATAACCAGGTCGTTTGCAGCTAAGAAGTATAAGACTGGAGTTTCTCCTGCGAAGCGGTCTGCAAAATTGATCGCATCGAAGGCGTCAAACGAGGCCTGTAGCGTATTTACATATGCTTGAAAGTTTGATGTATCAGGTGTTACGCCGGCGGGCGCTAGGCCATCTGCAACGATGCCTCCAAACGCCGGAGAGTTTTCGAAAAAGCGAGCAACACCGCCGCCGGGGGTGAAAAATGCTGCTGCAGTAATGTCATCATCTGCTGCAGTTGTATCATTTACTACGCCAACAAATGCTTGCGAGTTAATGGTGCCTAGCGAATGGCCCGAGTAGAAGTAATTCCCGCCTAACGTGTTTCCGCTCAGAGTGGTTGCTGGAAGCGACTTTCTAAGCGTCATCAAATCCAAAGCGTGTTGACGATTGTTGTCACGAGAAGTTAGAAAGCTTTCGATGTTGATAAACATTGACCCAGAGCCGCCAGCTTCGATAACCGCTGGAGGGTTGGTAGGACCTGCGCCGTCATCTTGGAAACCGAAGTGTCTTTCCACTGCGTTGAATGCAGAGGCCTCAAGTGGGCCGCTGACAACACCGTGTAGAGGTTCGTCGATCGCAATCATTGCATGCAATGATTCCCCAGCAGTAGCGCCTGCCAGAGCAATACCATTAGCGACAGCAAGACTGCCAAAGCCAAGAGCGTTGGATCGATCACCAGTTAGTCCGTGTCCCCAAATCATAGTCTTAAGATCCGTTGCTCCGCCGATTGCGGCGGGGTTTGGATAGATGCTCAACACTGGAATAGTGACATCGTCTCGCGCTGCGGGGAATGGGAATAGGTAGTTTACGACAGTTGAAACGGGAGCTGTCGTAAAGTCAGCAGGGTTAAGTGCGCCAGAGCAGTCCAGTGCGTCTGGACCTGTGATAGCTGGAGCGGTAAAGCCTTGCGGTATTGCGAGTCCAGAGCAGTAGAACGCAATGTTCAGCGTTGTGGCTAGTGTCGCATCGGCTTCCCAGCTAGTGTATTTAAGGGCCAGGCCGGTTCCTGCCGCTGCTGTTCCTGCTGTGGGAGGTGTATAACCTGCACCATCTACAAAACCGGCGGGAAGTCCTGAGTAGTATGGAACTGTCATGGTGCCTTGGTCTGCGAGTACTGCTCCGGCTGGAATGCTTGCGGCTAAATCTGGGTTCAGTACTGTTACGTCAGTTGCAGCGCCGTTCATTGTGATAGTTGTGGCGGTAGGCTCGGGGAATGTCGCTGAACCTCCAAATGCCGCGTAAAGTCCGTCGCCGGCGCAGTTAAATCTGTCATCAGCATCGGCTGGTAATGGGTAGGCTAAATCACAGCCTACTAAAGCGGGGCTAAGGTCTTCCGCAACCCAGTTCTCGTAAGCGCCGTCAACCACGGCTTCTACCGCGGCAAAAGAGCCCGCGCCACCCGCAAGTGCTGCTTTCATTGCGCCCACTTTAACCAAGTTGGTCACGCTTGCGGTTATCCAAGTGCTTGGATCGGCGATGTAATCAAGTACAGCTTCGTCACCTGACGTCATAAAGCTGTAGGTAAGCGCGATGTTGTCTTCTGTGAGTGCAGGTAAGGATGCGCCTGCTCTGACTGCGTTGGTAGTTGAGCCAATATAGCCGAGTGCAAGTGGCTCCCAAAGGCCATTAATTAAAGACTTGATCGGGTCCAAAGCGGGATTTGCGAGTGGTGCGTCAGCATCTGTTAGTGCGGCGTAACCAGCAACGCCAGGTGATGCAATAATATTGTCGCCGTTTAGATCCGTAATACTATCCGTTATCGCGACTACGTAACGCGTTAATGGCTTCAAAGGCGTTTTCGGTAAAATTCTTAGGTAGGAGGTGCCATCCAAAGTTTTTACTTCAGCTGTGTAGTTGACGCTAACTGCCTGAGTCGGATTTGGCGTCGGCGGCTCCCCAGCGGCAAATCCCTGTAATGGATCACCACTGGCATAATTAAGTTCAATCAGAAATATGTTTTGGCTGGGGTTGAAGTTCGTGCCGGTAAATGTTCCGCCAGTGAAGGGCGTTCCGTCTACGGAGTCTTCGTCAATCAGCTGGCTCATCTTTATATCTATGCCGGCAGAAGTAGATGCACCACTTAACTTGGTGAGCGCGTCTGTAACAGGCGATGCGCCGGGCGCGGCTAAATCCACGAATGTGCCGTCGTTGGTTCCTGAGAACAACAAATCGTTAGGTATAGGAAACTCACTTGAGGCAGGAAAGAAGACCGGAAACGCCGCAGTGTCTGACGCGGTGCCGCCTGAAGGTGAGCCATGAGATGCCCCTGCATTACTTTCGTCGACGATTTTGTTGTCGTCTAGACAGCCAGTGAGGGTGAGTGCGGATGCTATCGCTAGACCTAAAATTCTTTTTTTGTACATAGATAGGGCCTTTCCTAAATTGTTTTCGAATCTGTCACGGAAGACAAATGCTTCCTTTGGGTGCCGCTGAAAAGCAACGAAGCCTCAGCGGGCGGAATTTATGCTTTTACTTGACGCTAGATTAAACGTAGACAGGAAACCATA
>Ga0105352_1000097_pt1 | contig 50963 bp, 46 predicted proteins | sample EN8Hudsemesocosm_FD_83507 | JGI IMG/M metagenome (GOLD analysis project Ga0105352, IMG submission 83507) | Methane-oxidizing microbial communities from mesocosms in the Hudson Canyon - EN8B Hudson Canyon | ecosystem: Environmental > Aquatic > Marine > Cold seeps | place: Hudson Canyon...
ATTAACACTGATTGGTGTTGGTTACCGTGCAAAAGCAGCGGGCAAGGTTTTGAATCTTACTTTAGGCTTTTCACATCCAGTCAACTATACGTTGCCTGAAGGTATTACAGCTGAGACACCTTCACAAACAGAAGTGATTGTTAAGGGTATCGACAAGCAAAAAGTAGGACAAGCTGCTGCAGAAATCAGAGCATTCCGTCCGCCAGAGCCTTACAAAGGCAAAGGTGTTCGTTATACTGACGAGCATGTTGTTCGTAAAGACGCTAAGAAGAAATAATTGATTAAGGGTATTTAGATGAAACTTTCTAAAAAACAAGCTCGCATAAGAAGAGCAACTAAATTTAGAGCAAAACATGCTGAAAAAGGTGTAGAGCGTCTATGTGTCTTTAAATCTTCGCAACATATCTATGCGCAGATTATCAGTAGCTGCGGCACGAAGACATTGGCTTCTGCGTCTAGTATTACTGCAAAAATAAAAAATGGTGGCAACGTTGAAGCTGCAACCAAAGTAGGTGATTTGATTGCGAAAGCGGCTAAGAAAGCTAAAGTTTCTAAAGTTGCATTTGATCGCTCAGGTTTTAAATATCATGGTCGCGTCAAGGCCCTTGCTGATGCAGCAAGAGAAGGCGGACTGGATTTTTAATAAATAGTATTTATACAGGTTTATACAATGGCTGAAAATAAGAAAAATAATTATAACGAAGAGAGTGAATTCATAGAAAAATTGGTGAACATTCGTCGTGTTGTTAAAGTAGTAAAAGGTGGTCGAATCTTTGGTTTTTCTGCTTTAGTTGTTGTTGGTGACGGTAACGGTAAGATCGGTTATGGCACGGGCAAAGCACGTGAAGTGCCTGCGGCAATCCAAAAGGCAATGGACAAGGCTAAGAAATCAATGAAGAGCGTTCCTCTTATTAATGGCACACTTCATTACCCAATTACTTCATGTGTTGGCGCCGCTAAGGTTTACATGCAGCCAGCTTCTGATGGTACTGGTGTTATTGCTGGTGGCCCTATGCGTAGTGTTTTGGAAGCTGTTGGTGTTCATAACATCTTGGCTAAGTGCAATGGTACACGCAACCCAATTAGTGTTGTCAGAGCTACTGTTGAAGGCTTAACACAAATGTCATCACCTGCGAGTGTTGCTGCTAAGCGCGGTAAAACTGTAGAACAAATTACTGGGGAGGCGTAATGGCTGAAGAGAAGTTAGAGAAAAAAGCAGCGCCAAAGAAAGCTGCTGTCGCTAAAGCTGCCGCACCTAAGAAAGAAGTGGCAACTAAAGCTGCGCCAAAAAAAGCACCAGCTAAAAAAGCAGCACCAAAGAACGCAACGGTTAGTGTGACTTTAACAAAGAGCTTTCATGGCCGTTTACCTTCGCACCGTGCGACAGTGACTGGTCTTGGCTTAAAGCGCATCAACCAAACAGTAGTATTAGAAGATACGGCATGCGTAAGAGGCATGATTAATAAAGTATCTTACTTATTAAGAGTAGGGAGTTAAACGATGAATCTTAATACATTAAAGCCTGCAGTCGGCGAAAAAACTTCAAGAAAACGTGTCGGTCGTGGCATAGGTTCTGGCATGGGTAAAACTTGTGGCCGTGGTCACAAAGGTCAAAAATCACGCTCAGGCGGCTTTACTAAGATCGGTTTTGAAGGTGGTCAGATGCCCCTACAAAGAAGATTGCCAAAGGTTGGCTTTACTTCACGTATCTCTAGAGTAACTTCTCAGGTTACTTTGTCACAATTAGACAAATTGAGCGAGACAGATATCAACATCGATGTTTTGAAGCAACACAATCTTGTGACTAAAAACATTCTTAGAGTTAAAGTTATGCTTTCTGGCGAAATTAGTCGTGCGGTTAATTTAAGCGGCATCAAGGCAACTAAGGGCGCAAAAGCAGCCATTGAAGCTGCTCAAGGAACTATTAGCGAGTAATGAAATGAGCCAATCGCCATTAGGACTTAGTAACGATTTATGGAAACGCATCCTTTACTTATTGGGTGCGTTAATCGTTTTCAGACTTGGAACGCATATCGTTATTCCATTTATCTCGCAAGATGCACTAGCGTCACTTGTAGAAGATAATAGAACGGGCATCCTGGGCATGATGAACATGTTCTCGGGTGGTGCGCTTGAACGTCTATCAATTTTCACCCTTGGCATCATGCCATATATCTCATCATCAATCATTATGAATTTGATGACTTCTGTTGTACCTCATTTTGAGCAGCTGAAGAAAGAGGGTGATCGTGGTCGTCGTAAGATAACTCAGTACACACGTATGGGTACGGTTTTATTAGCAGTTTTCCAGTCTTATGGTATCTCAATTGCATTGCAATCACAGTCGGGCGGTGGTTTTGACTTGGTAACCAACCCCGGTCTAACTTTTAGCTTCGTGACCGTAGTTACACTTACAACCGGCACATTGTTCCTAATGTGGCTAGGTGAGCAAATTAGTGAAAAAGGTATTGGTAACGGTATCTCAATGATCATTTTTGCCGGTATTGTTTCTGGTTTGCCAGCTTCATTTGGTAACACATTAAGCATGGTTGGCACAGGCGAGCTTAGCGTATTCGCTGTTGTTGTGATCTTCCTCATGGCGATATTGGTGATGGCATTCGTGGTCTTCATGGAGCGAGGTCAAAGACGTATTACGGTGAATTATGCCAAACGTCAACAGGGCCGTAAAATGATGGGCGGTCAAAGCTCTTACTTGCCACTTAAAATTAATATGGCGGGTGTGATTCCACCTATTTTTGCCTCAAGTATTATCCTGTTTCCGTCAACAATGGGCGGTTGGTTTTCACAAACAGAAGGTTTGGGCTGGTTGGCTGACGTTACTGCTGCAATTTCTCCAGGACAGCCACTTTATATAGCTTTTTATGGTTCAGCGATTGTGTTCTTTACATTTTTCTATACAGCACTTACATTTGACGCCAAGGATACTGCAGAAAACCTACGTAAATCAGGCGGCTTCATTCCGGGTATTCGCCCCGGCCAACAATCTGCAGAATACATTGACAGTGTCACTTCAAGATTAACAGCGGTTGGTGCTATCTATATTACGGCAGTTTGTTTATTGCCAGAATTTTTAATCTTGTACTGGAGCGTGCCTTTCTACTTTGGCGGCACCAGTCTTCTTATCATCGTTGTTGTGGTGATGGATTTTATCGCGCAAGCGCAATCTCATATGATGTCAAATCAGTATGAGGGGCTTATGCGCAAAGCGAATTTAAAGTAAGGAAACGTTATGAAAGTAAGAGCATCAGTTAAAAAAATGTGCAAGAATTGTAAGATAATCAAGCGTCATGGCGTTGTTCGCGTCATTTGTAATGAGCCTCGTCACAAGCAGAGACAAGGATAATTACATTGACAACGATTGATCAACAACGTAAAATTGCACGTTTTTTTCAATTTAAAAATATGAGCGAAAATAATCGCTCAATAATTGTATTTAAAGGAATATAGGTAGAGTTTATGGCACACGTAGGAAGAGCTAAATAATGGCACGTATAGCGGGAATCAACATTCCAACACATAAGCATATTGTAATTGGCCTCCAGTCAATTTTCGGTATTGGCGAAACAAGATCAAAACAAATTTGCGAAGCACTTAAGTTGGATCCAAGCACTAAGGTATCTGCATTGACAGAAGGTGAATTGGAAGAGATTCGTGGTGCAGTTGCACAATTTCAAGTTGAAGGTGATTTGCGTCGTGAGGTTTCAATGAACATCAAGCGCCTAAGGGATTTAGGTTGCTACCGTGGTATCCGCCACAGAAAGTCACTGCCATTGCGCGGTCAAAGAACTAAAACTAACGCTAGAACTCGTAAGGGTCCTCGTCGTTTAATTAAATAATTAGGACAGATAGTATGGCTAAGGCACAAACAGCGAAGAAGAAGTCTAAAAAGATTGTTTCTGACGGTATCGCGCATATTCACGCGACGTTTAACAACACGATTGTGATGATTACGGATCGTCATGGTAATGCACTTTGTTGGGCAACTTCTGGTGGTTCAGGTTTTAGAGGTTCAAGAAAATCAACACCTTTTGCAGCACAAGTTGCGGCCGGCAACTGTGGTGAGAAAGCGCAGGCAATGGGTATGAAAAATCTTGAAGTTCGTGTTAAAGGTCCAGGTCCGGGTAGAGATTCTGCCATTCGCGGTCTAAACGCACAGGGTTTGAAAATTAAATCAATTACAGATGTGACGCCAATTCCACACAATGGCTGTCGTCCCTCTAAGAAACGTAGAGTTTAAGGATAAATTATGGCAAGATATACTGGTCCTACATGTAAATTAGCACGTCGTGAAGGCGTTGACTTAGAGCTTAAAAGTGGTGTTAGATCACTTGACTCAAAATGTAAATTAACACAGCTTCCTGGTATGCACGGTGCAAATGCCCGTCGTCAAAAAGGTACTGAGTATGGTTTACAGCTACGTGAAAAGCAAAAAGTTAGACGTATCTACGGCATCCTAGAGAAGCAGTTCCGTCTTTACTACAAAAAAGCAAGTTCACAGAAAGGCTCAACGGGTGAAAACTTGTTGTCATTCCTTGAGTGTCGTCTTGACAATGTTGTTTACCGTATGGGATTTGCCGCAACGCGTGCTGAAGCAAGACAACTGGTTTCACACAAGTCTATCTTGGTGAACGGCAAACTGGTTAATATTCCTTCTTATCAAGTCAGTGCTAATGACGAAATTTCAATAAGAGAGAAGGCCAAAAAACAAAGTCGCATTCAACTAGCAGTTGAGCTATCTGAACAACATGGTGTTGCAGAGTGGGTTGATGTTGACAACAAAGCCTTAAAAGGTGTTTTCAAGAATGCTCCGGCGCGTGATGACTTGTCATCTGATATTGCAGAGCATTTGATCGTTGAATTGTATTCTAAATAGGAATTAAGTATGCAAGGTAGTGCAAGAGATTTTTTAAAGCCAAAATTAGTCGATTCTGTTGAATTGAGTAAAAACGAATACCGTGTTGTTCTTGAGCCACTTGAGCGTGGTTTTGGACACACATTAGGCAATGCTATTAGAAGAACATTATTGTCTTCTATGGTTGGTTCTGCCGTCACTGAAGTTGCCATTGATGGTGTTATGCATGAATTCTCTTCAATTGAAGGCGTGCAGGAAGATGTTCTTGATATTCTTCTAAACCTAAAAGAAGCAGCGGTATCACTTAACGCTACTGATGTAGCTACAGTTGTTATTGAGAAGTCTGGCCCATGTGAAGTGACTGTAGCTGATATTGAAGCTAACAGCACTGACGTCAGTGTTTTCAATCCTGAGAAAGTGATTGCCACTGTTAATGACGGCGGCAAGATCAGAATGACTTTACAGCTTGGTTCTGGCATTGGATATGACGTTGCTGTAGCGCGTAATATCGCATCAGAAACAATTGGTAGCATGCAACTAGACGCAAGCTTTTCACCGATCAAGCGTGTCAGCTTTAACGTTGAATCAGCGCGTGTAGAGCAAAAAGTAAACTTAGACAGATTAAACATAACAATCGAGACAAATGGCTCTGTAAGTGCAGAAGAGGCAGTGAAGCGTGCTGCGACTATTTTGCAAGACCAATTATCTTCATTTGTTGAGCTTGAGCCTGTTGAAGAAGAGGAGCCACAACCAACTTCTGAGGACTTTCCGCCAATGTACTTATCAGCGGTAGACGAATTAGAATTAACTGTGCGTTCAGCAAACTGCTTGAAAGCGGAACAAATATACTACATCGGTGATTTGATCCAAAAATCTGAACCAGATTTATTGAGAACACCAAACTTAGGTCGTAAATCACTTAACGAAATTAAAGAAGTATTGACTGAAAAAGGATTAGAACTCGGCACTGCGATCGAGAACTGGCCACCAGTTGACCTTATGAGTGAATAAGACATAGGAAATAGGATAAAGAAATGAGACATAGAAAGTCAGGTAGACAACTAAATCGTAATTCATCGCACCGTAAGGCGATGTTCAAGAACATGGCAAACTCGCTGTTCTTGCATGAAACTATTAAAACTACATTACCTAAGGCGAAAGAACTTCGTCGTGTGGTTGAGCCCTTAATCACTAAAGCAAAGAATGACAGTGTTGCTAATCGTCGCCACGCATTCTCTAAGTTGCGTGATGATGCCATGGTTGCAAAGTTATTTACTCAGCTTGGTCCATTTTATAAAGACCGTCCTGGTGGTTACATTCGTATCCTTAAGGCAGGTTTCCGTACGGGTGATAAAGCCCCTATGGCTTTAGTACAATTGGTTGATTTTGACAGTGGCAATGCTGTTGAAGCAGCAGTAGAATCATAAAGGATATATCGTATGCCAGCAATTAAAGTAAGAGAGAACGAACCATTCGATATCGCGCTACGTCGCTTCCGTCGTTCATGCGACAAAGCCGGTGTTATCACTGACGTTAGAAAGAAAGAATTTTACGAGAAGCCTACATGGGTTAACAAGCGCATGAAAGCCGCTGCTGTTAAAAGAACGCACAAAGAAATGGCTAAAAATCGTGTACACCGTAAAAGAATGTACTAAGAGACCTTCTTTAGTACAACACACAAAGCATTATGTCTGAGCTAAAACAACGCATTATTGATGATATGAAATCATCGATGAAGGCGAAAGACAAGCAAGCCCTCAAGGCTGTTAGGATGATTCTTGGGGCAATCAAGCAAAAAGAAATTGACGAGCGCATCGAGTTAGATGATGCGCAAGTTATGGCTGTTATTCAAAAAATGGTCAAACAGCGTAAAGACTCAATCACACAATTCACTGAAGGTGGACGTACCGACCTCGTTGAAACTGAGGAAGCAGAGCTTGTGGTAATCAACAACTACATGCCAGAGCAACTTAGTGACGTCGAAGTTGATGCTGCTGTGGCTAAAGCAATTGCCGATTCCGGCGCTGATTCTATGAAAGACATGGGTAAGCTGATGGGCATGCTAAAAGGTCAACTAGATGGCAAAGCAGACATGGGTGTTGTTTCTCAGTTAATCAAGGCTAAACTGTCTTAATTCGCTAACCTTGTTTTGACTGATTCCAGTCAAAATTTCCTATTTTTTTTTAAATATACCCTTAAAAAGTAACTAATTTCGCAAAGTAATTAGTAATATTTCGTATTTTCCGTGTATTTATCACCTTAAATATCCATTTTTTATTAAAAATACTATATTTATGGCATTAATAGCTGTTTATTCGTGATTTTTTAGCTAAAAATGGCAATTATCTAGATTGAACACATAAAACACAAATTTCCAAAATTTGCTATTTATTTGTTAAATGCATTTATCACAAATCATTGACTTGTAAAGGGGGGGGGTAAGTCGAAAACCTCCGCTGATTGATCGCTAGGTTTTTTAAACATATTGAAGTATTAACAAAAGCAGAGCAGTTTTTATTTAGTTAAGATAATAATGATCTAGGTAGCTTAACTATCAAAAATTACGGCGGTTAACACGCCATGATTCTTGACTGCATCCTTGCAAATTAAATCCACTTTTTTAGCAGAATGAGCGTTAAGAGTACTAACTGCTTGAGTGAAACAAGTTTTATGATTTAGCGAATAGGGTTAGATAGATTGAGATTGTTTTGAGGGCGACTTATTTTGGATGCTTTTTCTGGTCGTCAGACAAAGTATCAGGGCCCAGGAGAGAAAATCAGCGATTTGAAAAAGGGATTTATCCTAAATTACTAATAGCCAATCTCAGGTATTGATGCTTCCACGGCTGAGCTTGTTCCAAATCAAAAGCCAACTTCATTAGTAGTGCATCCTCGCCTGGTTTGGCGTAAAAATGAGAACCCAAGGGGTTATTGTCGCTTGGCCAATACAATGGCACACTCATTGCCGGAGCGCCAGTGCCATTGGCAAGTGCGGTGTAATTCAAAAAATCGTTTAAGTCATTTTTAACATCTTTAAATTGAATGTACGGGCTAATGCTGTCAGGCGCTAAAAAATCAAGTGGCTGAACTGGCGATAAGATAATATCTACTTTTGCATTATTCATTGCTTGATTGGTGGCTATATTCGCTTGTGTAAAAAACGCACTAGCTCGCTGAAGCTCATCGCCTTTTAGTGCTAATAGCGCAGGCCCCATGCTTGTAATATAGGGTGATAGCCACTCATTTTCGACAAAATCCTGTGCAGTAGCTTGTTCAATTTGGATAATTAAGGGTGGTAGTCGAGAAAGCATAACATTTTCAAAATTCTCAAAAAATTTTGAACCAGAGAGTGGCCACTGTTGCCATTCAATCAAGTCGTGCCCCATATTGTTGAGCAAATTACAAGTGGATTCTATCGCTTTGATTTGCCTAGCCTCTGGCTTGAGCTTCAACAAGCCACCGTAATCAACTGCAATACGCAAAAATTGATTTTTGGACTGGTTTAATTCACTGTATTTTGACTCACTGGTTGGCGTAGTCAGGTCTAAAAATGTAGCGCTATCTCTAACGCTTCGGCTGATCACATGGTGGTGTTTGATAAGATCGTGCTGCCCACTGAATTCTGTACAATAATTTGAACCTCGACTGGGCTTGAAGCCAAACACCCCGCAATAAGAGGATGGCAGGCGGATTGAGCCACCACCATCGGTGGCATGAGCCATCGGTACGTAGCCTGCAGCAACCGCCGCAGCGCTGCCACCGCTTGAACCTGCTGGAGATGTATCGGTCCATGGATTTTTCGTTTCACCAAAACGTATGGAGTTGGTATGTACAGAGCAGCCAAATTCTGGCGTATTGGTCATTGCCAGTAAGTTTAGGCCGCCTTCATTTGTGGCATTTATAAAGTCACTTAGCTGTTTGTTTCTTTGCTCAAGAGCGGCGTGTGCACCATTACTTCTAGGCAAATATGGTGTGTCTATTAGATCCTTCATAAGCCAAGGCACGCCGCCAAAAACACCTTTTGGCAGGGATTTTTTAGCGCGCTCTAGAGCTCGCTCGAAGCAGTGGTTGGTTAGTGCATTAAGGTGTGGCTCTTTAGCCTCAATATAGGCAATGGTTTGGGTGGTTAGCTCAAATGGTGACAGGTCGCCTGTGTGTAATAAATGCGCCAATTGGCAGGCATCTAATTGCGATAAATCAGCCATAGGCGCTTATTCCATTATCAGTAAATCTGGGTTATTCTCCATCAACAGTAAGAAGTCGTCTAGATCCATCATTATTGAGGCTGAGTCTTGATCTATCTGCTCCCCAACTAACACTAAGGAGAGTTCTGGTACGAATGAGACAATTAGTAGCACGACCAGCATCATTCCGACAAAAGGCACAACCGATCGAGCAACATCGGAGAACTTCTCCTTTAGAGCTGTCATCGCGACAACGAGATTAAAGCCGACTGGCGGTGTCAACAGTCCAATCTCAAGGTTAATTACCATGATGATGCCAAGGTGGACTGGATCAATACCATAAATACGAGCAAGCGGCAGGATGATTGGAGCCAAAATCAAAATGGCGGCATTAATGTCCATTAGGGTGCCGACGAGTAGTAAGACTGCGTTTAAACCAAGTAGAAAATATACTTGGCCGTCAATATTTGCCTTCATCCAATCACTTAATACTTGTGGCGCTTGCTCAACAACAAGTAAGTCGTTAAGACACATTGCGATGGCAATAATCGGTGCCAGGGTGCCTACCAATTGACTGGTGTCTATTACCATTTTTTTCAACTGTGGCATCTTAATTTCTCTATAGATTAACAGCTCAACAACTAAGGCATAGCATAGGGCAACCGCTGCGGACTCGGTTGCGGTAAAGTGACCCGAGTAAATGCCACCTAGTAGAATAACGGGCATTAGTAATGACCAAATTCCATCTTTTAAGGCTATATAAAATTCTCCAGGATTAAAAGGGTATTTGGGTAGTTTTCGATTCTTAACCAGCGAGTAACCTAATAATGCTGCAGTTAGCAATAGTCCTGGGATAAGGCCAGCTAAAAATAGGTCGGTAATCGACGTTTGCGTGCTAATGCCATAAACGATTAATGGGATTGACGGTGGAATAATAACGCCCAAAGTGCCGGCACTGGTAATCGCGCCGAGTGAATATTGTTGAGAGTAGCCCCCTTTTCTTAGTGCAGGATAAAGGATGGTACCAACCGCCAATAGCGTCACCATCGATGAGCCGGAGATTGCAGCAAAGAAGGCACAAGATAAAATACATGCTGCGCCCAATCCGCCTGGTAAGGCGCAAGTTGCGGTACGCATTATATTGATGAGGCGAACGGACATTGCGCCATTGGTCATTATCGAACCACATAGAATAAAAAGTGGAATTGAGAGCAGTACTTCGTTGTTAAGTGCTCGCCACATATGCTCGGTCATGAAATACAGCCGTTCTTCACTGTACACCAATATGATTGCGGAAACTAGAACAACAAGAATGGTAATAATATTTTGTCGTAGTGCTAACAATAGCAATACTAGACCTAGCAAATACAGAGAAGTCATGCGGTGCTTCCGGCTTCAGCAGGCTTTAAGTCGGGTCTGATAAAAAATACTGCATAGCGAAATGCAGTAGAGAAAAATCCGTAAGCCATAATCCATCGAACTGTCCATTCTGGGACGCCGATGGTGGCTATCTTCCAGCCAGATTCACTAGACCATACCGGTCCTCTAATATGCATAGCATACCAATCTGGGTGGCTAAAGTAATTTTGTAACATTTGAAAGGCCACAACAGCCATAAATAAAAATAAAACGGCGGCCAATAAGTCGCCAAAACGCTCAATAAAAAGGCGCCATGAAGCAGGCGCCCAGTTATCGGCAAATCTCGGTCGCAGATGCTTGTTCTGGCCAGCTGCCAAGCCCATGCCAACATAGGCGACAGTAATAACTAAATACACTGCTATTCTTTGAATACCGAAAATAGATTCATTAAAAAACTCTCTGGCTGCCACATCGATAACAATCGCTAGGGCAACAAAAATGTAGCATGTTGAAGCAACGAAAGCCTCGACATTGAACAAGCGTTGCATGAAAGCAGCCATAAGAGCCTTTATTTAGTGGTTATTGAAACGTTAATGAAGCGCGACATTGATCACGTGCTGCAAGAACTTCTGGCCATAGAGCCGCTGCATCGCCACCCATGTCTTCAACCATTGGAGCGTACATATCTTGTACCGCAGTTCTAAACGCGCCGTGCTGCTCATCCGTTAACTCGTGCACTTGGATGCCTGCTGCCTTAGCCTGTCCTAGCAAGTAAGCTGCCATGCCGCGAACACCAGCACGCAAGTTTTGCTGTGGTTGCAATGAGCCCATAATTGCCGCTTGATTTTCTGCACTTAAGCTATTCCATAAATCAAGATTCATTAGAATCGCACCCGCATCGTGTGAATCGCGCGTTAGAGTGAAATGCGGAGCAAGCTTCATAAAGCCCATAGCTACGTACGGGATAGTTTGCATAGAGGCGCCTTGAATCAAACCTGTTTGTAGTGCTGATGCCATTTCCATAAATGGAATATAAATACCATCATTACCTAAAGCTTTCCAGTAGTTTCGACCTGCTGGTGAAATAGAAGTACGCATCTTAATAGCGCGTGCATCATCTGGGGTTAATACTTTTGATTGAGTCATTAAGTGTGTATAGCCAACCTCGTTCCATTGGATTAACTTCAAATTTGCTTTTTCTACCAAAGGTGAGAAAACATCAATTAAGTAGTTATCGTAAGTACAGTCGACTTCTGCATAAGAGTCGAATAGATACGGTGCAGTAGCCAAAGCCATTTCCGGCACAAGTCCTGAAAGACCAGCTGTTGAGAAAGCACCAATATCAATCGTACCCTCTGATAGCTCTCTTAGCGTGGCAACTTCGCTGCCTAATTGGCCACCGTTGTACATAGTGATGTCAATAGCGCCATCAGTATTTTCAAACAAGGCATCACGGAATGCTTGACCATGGTTTACCCAAGGTGTTCCTGGTGGCGCAACGGACGCATAGCGCCATTGGTGTTCTGCTCCGTCAGCCTGTACAGTGCTGGCAGCCATAAGGCCTGCACTTACTACCGCGGTAGAAAAAATTCTAGTAATTTTCTTCATTGTTAACTCCCCTTATTGTTGTTGTTGTTGTTTTTCTTTCTCTTCCTTCCTTCTTTTTTTACTGCTTCTTGCTCATTATATTACTTTTTATAGAACAATATGATTTATAGATTGTTCTGGAGGCTTATTGAATTTCTTCAAACAAGCATCTTAAATAAAATTATAGTTGTGATTTTCTCGGTTATTACTAACATTTTATTGAAAAAGGTTAACACTTTATAATGCCTCCTTGGCTCTACAGTATATGAAAATTTGCTTGTTCTATTCCTTCACATAACAAGCCAGCTTTCACTAGATATTAATTTAACCCATAAATTCCCAGCAGGGAGTGTGCTGCATATACTTGGCTTATGAGTGAAGAAATCCTTAAACGCCTTGATTCATTTGAGACTTGTCAACAAGATATAGAAGAGTAAGGCTGGGAAGCCATCAAGAAAAAAGCGCCTTATTATGTTTAAAATCCCAGCTTCTGCCAACCCCAGAAATGGTGTAATTTGTTAGCTTGTACTTGGCAATTTTTTGGGTAGGTGTGCGAGGCAACTTGCTAATAAATTCGATATAACGAGGAATTTTAAAAGTCGCTAATTTTCCATGACAATGGTTGATAATAGCCTTTGCTGTTTCTTGTGTTGCCTGTTGCGCACTGTTCAAAATAATATAAGCCTTAACTTCTTCCTTGCGAAGCTCGTCGGGCACGCCTACAACTGCCGCCTCAAAAACAGCAGGATGCTGTACGAGAATGGACTCTACTTCACGAGCAGAAATGTTCTCACCAGAACGCTTAATTATCTCTTTAATGCGTCCAGTAATATAGAGGTAGCCATCTTCGTCGAGATGGGCAAGGTCACCGCTGCGGAACCAACCATCGACAAAAGCCTTCCGATTCGTATCGGGGCGCATGTAATAGCCCAATAGCATATGCGGACATTTGATATACAATTCACCACACTCGCCCGCGACTAATACTTCATTGTTTCCATCCATGATACATATTTGAATACTATCATCTATGACTGTGCCACAGCTGCCGTCGTGTTTAGCTAGGTTCGCATCTAGGGGCATGGCGGTGACGCCACCCACTTCGGTCATGCCAAAAGCATCTCTTGCGATGTTGCCAAAAAGGCGGCGTACTTTTTCAAGATTATGTTTTTGATAGAGGAAAGTGCTAACTAGGCGTAAGTGCCAAGGGTGGCTTTGTGATTCATCAAAGCTGGCAATTAAAGGCTCTGGGAGAGTGGTGTAGTGTATTTGGTAACGCTCTAGCCAGCCACCAAAGTTTGATAAACTCATTTTATTGGCAATATGTGCCGTTGCCCCCAATTGCATAGTCATAACGAGTTGCCACTGGCCATCCATATAATAAAAAGGCTGCCAAACCAGTATGTTTTCTAAGGCTTTTCCCTTTGCTAATTGCGCACCAAGCTGCCCAAGGTGGAGCCAATAGTGTTGCGTTAACATACAGCCTTTTGGAAGGCCAGTGGTGCCAGAAGTGTACTGAATACTAAATAGGTCTTGTGAGTTCGTCTGCAACGCCGGCGCCTCACTATCTTCATTAAGTGCCAGCATTTGTTGCCAATGTGCATGGCCACCGGATGGCGCGCCGTGAACTATAGTATGCTTGAGTTTCAGGGAGCAAGAATCAACCTTATTTAATATAGGCAGGTATTCACTATCAATAATAATAAACTCGGCATTGCTGTTGCCTAATATAAAAGTCAATTCTTCCGCTTGATACGATTGATTGACAGGGGTCAGGACAGCACCCAAACGAGCGAGTGCAAACCAGCTGATTAAGCTTGCCGGACAACTCGGCAGCATCGTAGCAACGTGCACACCTGTACCAATGCCGAGCGCGTGTAACCCTGCACTGGCTGCCAATACTTTTTCACCAAGCTCTTTGTAGCTTAGCTTAACGCCCTCTTGAAACCAATGACCCAATGTGCGATCGCCATAATGCTCAACACATTGCCAAAGAAAGCCATCAAGGGGATTGGTCATTATTCTGACTTTTTGTCGCTCAAAGGCGGTTGAGTGCCATAGGCAAGGCGCTGGAGTCGATAAACATTTTCTGCGTAGTTCATCGCCTCTTCGCGGGAGAGGTTCCGTGTTTTCTGAAAAACCTCTAATTCGATTTGTAAAGCTTGCGCTGGATGACGGGCAATCTGTACCGCAAGTTCTTCAGCGCGAGCAAGCAGATAATCTGGCTCAACTATTTCATTGATAAGGTGATTTGTTAACGCATAATTAGCATCGACCAATTCACCGGTAAGCACCATATACATTGCAGCTGTTTGAGGAATTTGATGAGCCATTTGCAGTGCGCCTGCAGCACCACCCATGCCAAAGTTAATTTCTGGAAAGCCAAATTTAGCTTCGGTAGAGGCAATGCGTAAATCAGTCATCAATAAGACGTATGCCAGCCCCTGACCAATACAAGCACTCTGTATTGCGGCTATAATGGGCTTAGTGCGCTTAAGCTTTAAAGCTTCACGCTCATAACCAGGATAGCCCAGCTCTTCCAAATCTTCACTATTAGAAAAGTGACGCTCTAATAATTGCTTTGTACTGTAGTTTGGTCTTGGAGACTTAATATCGTCACCCGCGCAAAAAGCTCGCGCTCCCGTGCTGCTCAGAATACCCACTTTTAGTTCAGTATTGGCATAGAACTCACATAAAGCATCGTAGAATTGCTTATGCATAGCTGGGGTAAAAACATTGACAGGTGGGTTGTCAATGATGAAATGGCAAACAGCACCTTTTTTGATTATTTGGATACTCATTTTCTAATTTTTATAATTCTGACGCTTTCATTTCGTTATAATAGAATTCTAATTCTAATTTGTAATTGTAGCGAGGAAGTTGGCAAATGTCAAAAAAAATTGTAATTTCGACTAAAAAAAGAGCTACTATGCAAAAACGCAGTTTAAACTCTCAGCGCAAATTATTAGCAGCTGCTGAAGAGCTATTTGCAGAAAAAGGCTATCAACGAACGACGGTTGCAAATATTATTGAGCGCTCAGGCTGCTCAGTGGGTTCATTCTATCATCAATTTTCTGACAAGTTTGGCCTCTTTGAAGTGATGTTCGAACACTATGTAAACGACACCCGTGAAACCGTTGATCAATTCACTTACTCACGAAAAACCGAGCCATTTGTTAGTCAGGCAATACAGAAAGTCAGCATGCTGGCCCTAGGGCAGCTAAAAAACCACCTGGGTGTGCGTACTGCTGCTGAGGAGCTGATGTTTGATCGACCAGATCTTAGAGCGGTTGCCGAGGAGTTGACAGATAAATACATGAATAAAATGTTTGGTATTGTCATTATTTACGCAGATCAAATTGGTCATAACAAGCCAATTAGGGCTATAGAGAATGCAACTCAAGTGATGGCGTTGATATTGACTTCTCAAAGCTTACGCCCTACACCTCACCTGCCTTTTGCGGATGAGGAACTGGTTGCATTACTTGTACACATTGCGTGTGCTATTTTGCAAGTGCAGGATGACTGTATCTAAGCGTAATTGGATGCAAGGCCCCCCGACAAAGAATCCACCATTCGATTTGCTGACGGTAGTTTTTATTGTTGGCCGCAACTTAAGTGGAGTTTTAATAATATTCAACAATTGGTTCCGACCAAGACGGTATGGCGAGGTGCAAATATTGCTAGTCAAATTATTGAAAACAACAAGACTTTTGAGACGCTAACCATTGGCGGTAATCAAGCTGAGAGCTTAACTTGGTCACAAGTACTTGAAGAGACACAAACGGATGGCTTGGCGATTATGCATAATGGCCAGTTGGTCTACGAAAGCTATCATCACCATGGTTCACAACATAAGCCGCACTTGATAATGTCTTGTGCTAAGTCAATGGTCGGCTTATTGGCAGAAATGATGATTGTCAATGGCGAGCTTGACGACACAATTCTTGTCACTACACATTTGCCAGAGCTAGAGCACTGCGCATGGAGCAATGCTACTGTTCGAGATGTATTGGATATGCAAATTGCTATGGACTTTGATGAAGATTATCTTAATCCTGATTCAGAAGTGTGGTGTTATCTTCGAAGTGGCGGAATGTTGCCTCAATTACCGGGCGTGTCTGAGTGTTTGACCGACTACTTGCCAACTATAAAAGAAGATGGAAAGCATGGAGAAGTTTTTGCTTATCGAGAGCCGAATATCAATGTGCTTAGTTGGATTTTGCGAAGAGCGACCAATAAAAGCCTGAGCGATTTACTGAGTGAGTGCATCTGGCAATATCTTGGTGTTGCTGAGGATGGTTTGTATATGGTTGACTCATCTGGTGCAGAAACAACCATGGCGCTTACATTGCGTAGCTTCTTACGCTTTGGTGAGTGGATTAGAACTGATGGGGATGGTAGATTAAATGCCCAAATGTGTAATAGTTTGTTTGCAGGCGGCGATGTGGACAAGTTTGCAAAGGCGAAAATAGCCGCTATGCAAGGTTGGTCGTATAAGTCTATGTGGTGGGTGCGCCACATGTCTCATGGTAATGCTATTTGTGCACGTGGCGCTCATGGGCAATTACTCTATATTGATGTTGAGAAGCAGCTAGTTGTTGCTTGGTACTCAAGCACTGAGCAAGCTCCTAGTTACTTACACGATCATTGGCGGATGCCACTGATTGACGCGGTGACTACCCATCTCCAGAATTGTTAGAGTATTGATAGTTGTTACTTTTGTGATTTGGTGGCTAGTTGATTTTTGTATTCTTTAGGTGTTTGTGTAGTTTGGCTAATAAACCAGCGAATAAATGCTGACGGCTCGGTGTAGCCGAGTGAGTAAGCCACTCTTTTGGCCGAATAATTATGCGCCAACATTGATTTGGCTTTTTTGAGTTTGAAGTTGTTTAGACTTTGACGAAAAGTTGTGTGCTGTTTGGTCAACTCTCTACGTAAAGTGTTGATACTAAGGCCTAATAGACTGGCCGCTTCATTAATGTTAATGTTGCCATAGTGGTTTTCATAACTGTTGAAAACATCCTCAAGATTTTTAATAATATTCCCTTCGCTGGCTTGTTGGGCGATTTTTTCTTTTGCCATAATTTCGAGCAAACTGACGAGCTTTGGGTTGGCTGTCGGGTTTGCTTTAACAGATACTTCATTAGAAAGTACAATCGATGTGTGATCACTATCAAATGTAATTGGACAGTGAAATAAAGATCGAATAATGCTGACTGGCTCGGTTGTTTGTATTTTTGTCGTCAGTCTTTTAATCGGGTGGTGCATCGATTGAATAAAAGTAGCAAAGACAGACAAGCAGAGGTTTTCGTATAAATTAGAGTGCTGAACAAGTGCATCTGCAACAAAGTGGATTTCAACATCTTCGGCTTTTTGGATGAGGTTAAGGTTTATTCCTTCTAGCTCAAGATTGATATAGGATTGAAGCAGTCTAAAGCTTTCTATTAAGTTGGGTGAGTATAAGGAGATCATCCCCAAAATCTCTGAATAATTCGGCCGAATTTGTGCCAATCGAGCGTAATTGAGGGATATTAATTCACTGTCAAATAAGTCTTCTGCCTCAATAAAGAAGTTTAGAAATAAATCTAGCGGTAAAGTCAGATTATGGTTGGCCAAAACACTCGGTGAGATGCCAATTCTCTGGCAAATTTCATTTACTTCTGCTGGGTAGAGGTATTGCAAGCGAGAGATTGATCGCCAAACGCTGCTATGAACATTCATTGTTGTAAAGTCCTCTATAAATAAAGTGTTAATTATTAATTATATTATGTTAATTATATAGTAGCCATGAAAAGCTATAATTTTTTTTATAAACCAATGGGAATATTTCTCAAGCGGTTCCAAGGATTGATTAGGAGATAAATATGGCCACTGCAGGCGCTACGTTGTACCCCCATTTACTTAAACCCCTCAAGGTGGGAAATATTACTTTAAAAAACCGAGTCTTGATGGGGTCTATGCATACTGGCATGGAAGAGGAGTCCGATGGTTTCGAGAATATGGCAGCCTACTTTGCCACAAGGGCTCGCGGCGGTGTTGGCCTTATTGTGACCGGTGGATTTGCACCCAATAGAGCGGGTTGGGCGATGCCTTTCTCTGAAAAGCTATCCAATAAAAAAGAAGTAAAAAAACACCAGAAAATTACCGAGGCAGTGCACGCTGAAGGTGGGCTTATTTGCATGCAAATTTTGCACACAGGTCGCTATGGTTATCACCCGTTTGTTGTTTCTGCCTCTGCCATTAAATCACCAATTACGCCGTTTAAACCCAGAGCTCTGTCGAACCAAGGTGTATTAAAATCTATTAAAGACTACGTACATTGTGCGAGTTTGGCAAAAGAGGCTGGCTACGACGGTGTGGAGATTATGGGCTCAGAAGGGTATCTTATCCATCAGTTTATTGCGCAACATACCAATAAACGTAGCGATGAATGGGGTGGCTCTTTTGAGAACCGCATTCGAATGGCATTGGAAATTGTAAGACAAACTCGTGCAACTGTTGGCCCGGATTTCATTCTTATTTTCCGATTATCAATGCTCGACTTACTTGAAAAAGGCAGCACTTGGGAAGAAGTGGTGATATTGGCAAAAGCCCTTGAAGAGGCTGGAGTGAGTATCATTAATACTGGCATAGGCTGGCATGAGGCTAGAATTCCAACGATTGCAACCATGGTGCCTAGAGCATGTTTCACCTGGGTTACAGCCAAGTTGCGGGGTGAGGTTTCGGTGCCATTAATTACCAGCAATCGTATTAACACACCCGAGGTAGCCGAAGCAGTTTTGGCACGTGGTGACGCTGATATGGTGTCAATGGCGCGACCTTTTTTAGCTGATCCGAATTTTGTAAAGAAGGCAATTGAAGGCCGAGGTGATGAGATTAATACCTGCATTGGCTGTAATCAAGCCTGCTTAGATCATGTTTTTAGTCGTAAACGTAGCAGTTGTTTGGTTAATCCACAAGCTTGTCACGAGCTGGAGTTGATTTATCAGAAAAAAACAAAGACTAAACGTGTTGCCGTTGTGGGTGCCGGTCCAGCTGGCTTGGCCTGTGCAACAGTTGCCGCTGAATGCGGCCATCAAGTAACTTTGTTTGATGCTGCAGATGAAATAGGCGGGCAATTTAACATAGCCAAACAGATACCTGGTAAGGAGGAGTTTTTTGAAACTCTGCGCTACTTTTCTAGACGTTTAGAAGTGCTTAATGTTGCTGTGAAGCTTGGAAAGAGAGTAGATCTGGAGACCATCAAAGTGGGTGACTTTGACGAAGTGGTGATAGCCACTGGTGTACTCCCAAGAGAGCCAGGAATACCTGGGCAAGACCATGTAAAAGTGCTGACTTATCTTGACGTCGTGAGAGACAAAAAGGAGGTGGGTGAGCGAGTTGCGGTGATTGGCGCTGGCGGTATTGGCTTTGATATTTGTGAGTATTTATCTCATGAGGGCGATGAGTCAAGTATTGATGTAGGGGCATTTTTGGTGAAATGGGGTATAGATCCAAAAAATGAAGTGAGAGGCGGTGTAGTTGGTATCAAGCCTGATACGCCGACATCAGCTAGAGAAATTACCCTGCTTCAGAGAAAGACAACGCGATTGGGGGCAGGGCTTGGCAAGACTACCGGTTGGATTCATCGTGCCAGTTTAAAAACAAAAAATATCAACATGGTGCCTGGCGCCCAATATAACAAAATTACTGATGAGGGTTTACATTACTCAATTGATGGTAATGCGCATGTTTTGCCTGTGGATACGATAGTGCTTTGTACAGGACAAGTGCCGCTTCGTGATTTACATGATGAATTGGAGAGAAATGGAATTTCATCGCAGTTAATTGGCGGTGCTGATGTTGCTGCCGAACTTGATGCAAAACGAGCAATAAACCAAGGCTCTCGATTAGCAGCCTCACTTTAAAACAAATAAAGGAAATTGAACATGAAAATAAATACAATCGAAACTTGGCACCGCATTCTTGAGACACAAAAGCTGGAGGACTTAAGCGATCTGTTGGCAGATGATGCCGTGTTTCATTCGCCAGTTATGCATACACCTCAGGTCGGTAAGGCACTCGTGGCCCAATATTTGAGTGCGGCCTTTCATTTGTTTAGTCAGTATTCTTTTACTTACGTACGTGAGATAGTCAGCGGCAATGAAGCCGTGCTTGAATTTGAAGCTGAGATGGATGGCCTGTACCTTAACGGTATAGATGTCATCACTTGGAACGATGAGGGCAAAATTACTGACTTTAAAGTTATGTTGCGACCACTTAAGGCTATTCATCTAGTTCAAGAGAAAATGCGCGCCCAGCTTCAGGATGGGTGACACTCAGAAGTTTTGTCACTTTGATGCCTGCATCATTTTTTCTATGAAAGATGCACTCAATAAAGTGTTAATTTTTAGTAATATTGTATCAATTATAGTCTGAATCTGGATGACTATAATTTATTTACCCACCAATTAAATAAAGGCAAATCGTAATGACTGAATATTTAAATTATCTAAGCCAAAACCCATGCTTAACATTAGTTGTAGTTTTTGCATTGACTCTATTGTTATTGGCTAAAACTCAGACAAAGCTTTCATATCTTTGGCTTTTGAACGCGATTTTTATCACGTCCCTTGCTCTAGAAACCGAACTACTAAGCCTGCAAATACTAATGGGTATTGTGTTGTTCCTTGGTATTTTTATTATTCCAGGCATTAGAAAAATTCTGTTTACCAAGCCGTTGTTTGGATTGATGCGTAAAGCACTGCCGCCAATTGGTGAAACTGAAAGAATAGCGTTAGAGGCGGGCGACGTCTGGTGGGATGCTGAACTTTTTCAAGGTAATCCTAATTGGAGTGAGTTATCAAACCTTAAGGCGATGGAGCTCACCGAAGAAGAGCAAAGCTTTGTTGATAATGAAGTGAAAGCATTGTGCTCTATGGTTAACTCTTATGAACTCTCCACACAAAATGACTTGCCGAAAGAAGTTTGGCAATACATTGCCGACAACGGTTTTTGGGCAATCAATATCGCTAAAAAATATGGCGGAAAGGGCTTCTCTCATTACGCACACGCGATAATTGTTGGAAAAATTTCATCTATTGCCGGGGCTTTGGGTATTTCGGTAATGGTTCCAAACTCACTTGGGCCAGGTGAATTGTTGCAAAAATATGGCACGGATGCACAAAAAGATCAGTACCTACCTCGTCTATCTGCTGGTAAAGAAATTCCATGCTTTGCCCTAACTTCAACCGTTGCTGGCTCGGATGCTGGCTCGTTGGTTGATAGCGGTGTTGTTTGTTATGGTGAATTTGAAGGTAAGAAAGTCTTGGGAATGAAGCTCAATTGGGAAAAGCGTTACATTACGCTTGCCCCGGTGGCAACTGTTATTGGGTTGGCATTCAAGGCCTTTGATCCAGAAAATTTGCTAGCCAAAGATCATCCACTTTCTGGTCAAACAGATCTAGGCATTACTTGTGCATTGATTCCACGAAACACTGCAGGTGTCAGCATTGGTACGCGCCACAAACCTATTGGCGAGCCGTTTCAGAATGGCCCAATATTTGGTAAGGATGTCTTTATCCCAATGGACTGGATTATTGGCGGTGATCAAATGATTGGCCACGGCTGGAGAATGCTAATGGAGTGCCTGAGTGTAGGTCGTGGCATTTCCTTGCCAGTCTCTGGCGCGGCAGCGACTCAAGCGATGTTGCTTACCACCAGTGCTTATACACAAACAAGAGAACAATTTGGTTTGCCGATTGCCAACTTAGAGGGCATTCAGGAGAAACTAGCTACGCTTGCAACCAACGCTTATCGAGCGACTGCCAATATCAACCTCTCCACTTGGGCGCTTGATGCAGGTCACAGGCCGTCAATTATCTCGGCAATTGTTAAGTATCGTAATACTTTACTGATGCAGCAATCAGCCATCGACGCGATGGATGTTCATGGCGGTCGAGCGGTGATGCAGGGGCCTAGAAACTATGTTGCCAATGTTTATGCTTCGGCACCGGTTGCTATTACCGTTGAGGGTGCTAATATTCTCACCAGAAGTCTCATGGTTTTTGGCCAAGGACTGATTCGTTGTCATGCGACCATGTTCGACGAACTGGATGCGCTTTATGATAAGAGTGGCAAAGGTATTGCTATTTTTGATAAGGCCTTAACAAAGCATGTTAGCTCTTTTTTGCATAACTTTGCAAGAGCAGTTTTATTCTCATGGACACGTGGGCGATGTGCAAAATCGTATGGCGACTCCACCACTAAAACCTACTATCGTAATTTGTCAGTATTGTCAGCTAAGTTTGCTACAATGAGTGATATCTCTTTGTTCATTCTTACAGGCTCATTGAAGCGCAAAGAAATGGTTTCAGGGCGTTTTGCCGATGCGATAGCAGCAATGTACGAAATGAGCGCTTGCTTGAAACTCTATGAGGAGCGATTTAAAAACAATGAAAAGGTAACCAGTGTTTTGCGTTTGTCGCTGTTACAGTTAGCTGCCGAGGCAGACTCTGCAATGAGGGCAAACTTAGATAATTTGCCAGTAAATTGGTTGGTAAAAAAGACCATCGTGTTACTGTTGTTCCCATTCTCGAATACGGCGGCAAAAGTTGATGACAGACTAATAATCGCCACAGCAAAGTCTATTGCTGATATTGATTGGCTAACCAGTGATTTGTCGACTTGCATTTGTACCGACTTGAAAGATGTCCCTGGACATCAATTCGAGATTCTATTTAAAGGCTATGAGGCGGCAAGTTTACTAAAACCACTTAAGAAAAGAGTGAAAAAAGCGGGTTATAAATACCAACCAAGTCAATCACTAGCAGATTGGCTGGGAACGTTGGTTTCTGACAAACTATTAACTTCTGAAGAAAAAGACAATTGGCTTGTGTGGCATGAGGCCGTATTAGAGTCCCTCAAAGTTGATGACTTTGAAATAAAAAATAATATTTAAAGATAAGGTAATTATGAAACAGTATTTTGATAAAGCGTTTACTAAAGTAGCTGTACTCGGTTCTGGCACTATGGGTGGGCAAATTGCCGCACATTTTGCTAACCAGGGCATCGAAGTAACAATGTTTGACATGTCCCAGGAGGCGCTTAACGCCTCTCTGCAGACAATGAAAAAACTCAAGCCAACGCCGTTGGCGCTTCCAACAATTCTTGATTCTATTAAAACAGCCACTTATGACTCTTTAGAGTTGTTGTTGGAGTGTGATTTTATTTTGGAATCAATCGTTGAAAATCTAGATATTAAGAAACAGTTGTTTGCAAAGATTGCACCTTTTGTTAGAGACGATGCGATTTTGGTGACCAATACCTCTGGTCTGTCTATTAATACCATTGCAGAGCACGCACCAGAGGCGCTAAGAAGTCGCATCTTTGGTGTGCATTTTTTCAATCCGCCAAGATACCTGCCTTTGGTGGAGTTGATTAGAACAAATTATAGTGACGAAAAGTTACTGCAGAAAGCGGAAGGCTTTATAACTTCTGCACTGGGTAAAGAGGTGGTTTATGCAAACGATAACCCGGCGTTTATTGCAAATAGAATTGGTGTCTTCTCTTTTATGGCAGTTTTGAAGCACGCTGAGGATTTTGACCTATCACCCGATACTGTTGATGCACTGACCGGCAAGAGGATCGGTCGACCTGCCAGTGCTTCATTCAGAACCTTGGATGTTGTTGGACTTGACGTGATGAAAAATGTCGTCAAGAATATTTTTGATAATGCTAAAGACGATCCTTGGTTGGAGTTATTTAAATTACCTAGATGGGTAGAAGGCCTGATTGAGCAAGGCTCTTTAGGAAGTAAAACTAGGAAAGGTATTTACGAAAAGCGCGGCAAAGATATTTACGTTTTTGATACCGGACTTGACGACTATCGCCTTTCAGACAAAACAATCAGCCCGGTTGTGAAAAAAATATTAAAAGAAAATGGCAGTATCGAGAAATCACTATTGGCTTTGGCGGAATGCGACGATCCACAAGCGCAGTTTTTATGGTCGGTTCACAGAGATGTTTTCCACTACTCTTGTTTTCAGTTAGAACACATTGCAGACACAGTGCGCTGTGTCGACATGGCACTAAGATCTGGTTTTGCTTGGAGCTGTGGTATCTTTGAGCAAGCACAAGTGGTTGGATGGGAAGCAATCCGTGGCATGCTTTTGAGCGATATTGCCCAAGGAAAAACACTAGCTAGTGCAGACTTGCCTGAGTGGGCAATGAACCGATCGGTGGTTTATAGCGATGAAGGCGCTTTTAATCCTAAGTTGGATAAATACGTTCCGAGATCAACACATCCTGTTTATGAAAGACAACTATTCAAACCAGTACTTGCCGGTGAAAAAGCACATGAGCAAGATATTTTGCTTGAAAGTGACAGCATTAAATTAATTGACCTTGGCGATGGTATTGCCAGCATTTCATTTAAAACAAAGATGAATGTGCTAAGTGCTTCAGTTATTACTGGCATTGATGGCGCCCTTGATCATTTAGAAGAAAATGGTTTTCATGCACTCATCTTCAAACAAGAGAAAGAGCATTTTTGTGCGGGCGCCAACCTATATGAAATTGTCTCGGCGGTGAAGCTAGGTTTGCTTGAAAAAGAGCCAGGCTTGGCAGCTAAAGCAAAGAAAAAAGCCTTTGAAGTAATGAACCCTGATTTGCCAAAATTGGGTGAATTAACTTCCGTCAAAAGCACGATTGGCGTACTACAGAAAATGATGATGCGTTTGAAACACGGTAAAATTCTGACTGTTGCAGCGGTTGATGGTTTAGCACTTGGCGGTGGCTGTGAATTACTACTGCATTGTAATCGCGTTGTTTCGTCGATGAATTCATATGTTGGTTTGGTTGAAGTCGGCGTGGGCGTATTGCCCGCAGGTTGTGGGTCCAAGGAAATGGCACTTCGTGCCTACACCAACAAAGAAGGCGATGATATTTTTCCATTGCTGGCTAAGTACTTTGAGCAAATTGCCATGGCAAAAGTCTCGATGAGTGCGCTAGAAGCAAAGCAAATGGGTTATTTGAAGTCGGATGATATTATTATTGCCAATGCAAATGAACTGCTCTATGTTGCTAAGCAACAGGCAGTTGCGATGCTGGAGTCTGGCTTCAAGTCGCCTCAAGATGCGCCGTTTAAAGTTGTTGGCAGAGCAGGCTATGCTAACGCAATGTCTCAGGTCGCTAACCTTTTTGGTGGTGGCTTTATGTCAGATCACGACAAGCTATGCGTCACACAAGTGGCCAAAGTAATGACCGGTTCAGAAGTTGAAGAAAATGCTCTTGTTAATTCAGAGGCAATACTTGATTTAGAAAGTGCTGCTTTTTTAGAGCTTCTGGCTACGCAAAAAACACAGGATAGGATTGAATTTACGTTGAGAAACAACAAGCCACTGCGCAATTAATTGGAGATTAGAATGACAAAAGCTTATATTATTGAGGCAAAAAGAACCCCTGTTGGCAAGGCGCGTGGCAGTTTATCGAAAACCAGGGGTGATGATTTGTTGATTCACTCCATTCAAAGTGTTTTCTCAGCGCTAAGTAATGGCGATGAAGTCAAAAACAACATTGATGATGTTATTGTTGGTTGTGCCATGCCCGAAGGCCCCCAAGGGTTAAATGTTGCACGTATTGCAACACTTCTTGCGGGCTTGCCAGATACCACGCCAGCTTATACTCTTAATCGCTTTTGCGCCTCTGGCCTGCAGGCGGTAGCAAACGCTGCAGAGATGGTCAAATCAGGCTCGGCGGATTTAGTGATTGCGGCGGGCGTAGAGAGTATGAGTACTGTGCCAATGATGGGCTTTAAGCCGTCAGTTAACCCAAAAGTTACAACTGAAGATGAAAATATTGCTATTGCTTTTGGTATGGGCTTGACTGCTGAAAATGTTGCTGATAAATACAATATATCTCGAGAAGATCAAGACGCTTTTGCTCTAGAGAGTCATAAAAGAGCGCTGAAAGCCAATAAAGAGGGTTTATTTGCCGATGAAATTGCGCCGATTACAACGACGGAATCTATCTACTCATTAGAAACCAAAGAATACAGCGTAAAGACAAATGTTGTCTCACAAGACGAAGGTCCTAGAGAGGGCAGTAGCATAGAATCCTTGGCAAAATTAAGAACAGTTTTTGCTCAAAAAGGTTCAGTTACTGCGGCCACAAGCTCGCAAATGTCAGATGGTGCCGGCGCAGTGCTGATTGCTAGTGAAGCCGCTGTTAAGAAATACAATTTAACACCGAAAGCTGAGTTTGTTGCTTACGCCGTTGCTGGCGTTCCTGCTGAAATCATGGGTATTGGTCCAGTTGAAGCTATTCCTAAGGCGTTAGCGAAGGCTGGATTGTCAATTGAAGATATTGGCTGGATTGAATTGAATGAAGCTTTTGCCGCTCAGGCGTTAGCTGTCATTAACGAGCTTGGCCTTGATAAAGATAAAGTTAACCCACAAGGTGGCGCTATTGCCTTGGGTCACCCACTAGGCGCAACGGGCGCCATTAGAACGGCAACTTTGGTTTCTGCTATGCAAAGAAATGATGTTGAATACGGCATGATTTCTATGTGCATTGGTACAGGCATGGGTGCTGCCGGAATTTTTAAGAAAGTGTAGAGGCTTGTTTATTTTATTTGGAGAATAGGATGCTAAGTAAACCCGCTAAAAGAGATCTTAGGCACAGAAGAAGACTGATCGGTAACGGCTATAAAAGAGAAGACGGTCTTTGGGATATAGAAGTTTTTTTAACTGATGAAAAATCTTATACGTTTAACAATAAGGATCGTGGTTACATTGCTGCAGGCGAGCCATTGCATGAAATGGCAATACGCCTGACTTTGACCTCCAAATTTGAGATTGTTGATATTGAAGCTGTCATCAATCAATCGCCTTATTCCATTTGCCCTGCAGCTGTTGAAAAATGCTACTTGTTAAAAGGAGAGTTTGTTAAGCCTGGCTTTAATAAGCGAGTAGTAAAGTTACTTGGTGGCGGAAAGGGTTGTCGCCATATTTCAGATATGCTGGCTTATGCTGCAAATGTTTCATTTCAGAGTATCAGCCATAACGACTCCTTAGAAGAGAGAGGGCTTACCCTTGAAAACTTGACGTATATTAAAGAAAAATTTGTTAATTCTTGTTATGCTTATCGAGAGGATGGAGAGGTGTACAATCACTATAAAGAAATGTTCGAAGATAAACTTAAAGAAGGATCATAATTAAAATATAGTCTAGGAGAGTATATGAGTAATCAAGTGCCACAAAGTCTTGAAGAAACAGAAATTTTTCAAAATAATAGCAATTTAGTTGATTTTTTTAATACTGCGTGTCGGCGTCATAAAGATGGCATTGCCTTTGAAAGTTACGATGTTGGGATGAGTTATTCGCAGCTTTCCGATCGAGCTAATCACCTTGCTTCATGGTTTTCTAAAAATGCCAATGTGGGTGACAAGGTTGCTGTGATGATGCCAAATATGATGGCTTATCCGGTCATTGTGTATGGCGCTCTGAAAGCGGGAATGACCGTTGTTAATATCAACCCTCTTTATACTAAGCGTGAGTTAGAGCACGTACTAAAAGATTCGGGAGCTCGCATACTTCTGTGTTGGGAGGGTGCGGGCCATGTGGTCGCAAGTGCCGACCTTGCAAGTGTTGATAAAGTTGTCCTTACTACTATTGGTGACCTGCTTGGCTTTAAAGGCAAAATTATTAATTTTGTTGCAAAAAGAATTAAAAAGCTGGTGCCAAAGTTTAGCCTTGCAAACACGCTTGCGTTTAGCGGAGTGATACAAGAGGGCTCAAAAGACGCTTTTACTGATATTGATTTACCTATTGAACATATGGCATTCTTGCAATACACTGGTGGCACAACAGGTGTTTCTAAAGGGGCGGTATTAACCCATCGAAATATTATGGCTAACGTTGCTCAGTGTTGTTACGCTTGTGATCCAAAGTTGATGGAGATTGTTGATAATGAACAGAAAATAGGCATTTGTCCTTTACCGCTTTATCATATCTTCGCTCTAACTGCCCATAATTTCTATTTGTTTTATTATGGCGCAAAGAACGTCTTAATAACCAATCCAAGGGACCTTAAAACCTTTGTTTCAATATTGCAAAAAAATAAGTTTCATTTCATTTCCGCTGTTAATACTCTTTTTGAGTCGTTATTAAACAACGAAGATTTTAAAAAATTGGATTTTAGTAATCTCGTTACCGCGTTAGCCGGTGGAATGGCCGCATTACCCTCAACGGCTGAAAAATGGCAAAGTGTTACTAAATCAGTCATGATGCAAGCTTATGGTTTGACTGAAACTTCTCCCTTAGTGAGTGCGGTGAGTTATGAAGAATCAACTTTTTCAGGTAGTATCGGAAAATCTGCACTCTTTACCGAAGTGGAAATTCGAGATGATAATGATCAATTGCTATCAACTGGCGAAGCGGGAGAATTATGCGTTCGCGGCCCACAAGTGATGCAGGGTTATTGGAAGACTAAAGACTCCGGTGTCGATGAAAACGGTTGGTTTAAAACAGGTGATATTGCCACAATAGATGAATCGGGCAATATTTTTATCGTTGATCGTAAAAAAGACATGATTATTGTCTCCGGTTTTAATGTCTATCCGAATGAAGTGGAGGCCGTGGTCGCTGAACACCCCGCGGTGATGGAATGCGGCTGTATTGGTGTAGAAAATGAAAAATCTGAAGAGGCCGTCAAGGTATTTGCTGTGCTTCACGAAGGGCAAAGTTTGACAGCAGAAGAGTTAATTACATTCTGCCGTGAAAAACTCACCGCCTACAAAGTACCTAAACACGTTGCATTTATTGAGGAGCTGCCAAAAACCAATGTTGGTAAAGTATTAAGAAGGGAGTTAAAAAACCTTAACTAGTTTCTCTTGTCACCATTAGTGGCTGTTCAGAAGCTGCTAATGGTGCCATATGTTATAACAATGCAAGCGGCGCAAGTAAATACCACGCGAGCCCAAGATTTGCACAAAACCAAACTTAGTTTGGTAAATGGATTCGATCTCTAGTTACTCCGACAAACCTTGTTTTCCCAGCTTTCTAACCATGCCTGAAGGCTTATAACCGCTAAAAGGTAGCCCAAATCAATTGGGCCACCTTGGTGTGTACCATGTCAACATCGAGTTGTTTAACCGCTCTTTTAGTGCTAGCGTTATTACTGCTTGCGATGTGGGATGATGATCCGTATTCGCTTTGCTCTCTTATGGCGTCGTTTACAGCCTACCTCACTCGCCCTATTTCATCTGAAGTACTTCATTCAGTCGGTCGTGTGGTTAACTGCAAAATCCCCTAATTCATTGCAGAATCAATTGCTTATGATGCTGAAGTCAATGAAGTAGGGCGTGACAATGGTGTATTTGTTCGTGGAAAGTTTTTATTGTGAGAGTCTCGTGGTTATAGTGCATAATAGGCCGCCTAGTGCCTAGATTGCGCTTTTTGATTTCATATTGGTTTAATAGAAAATGATGATTGGTTGCTTGCATAATTTGCCGCGTGTGTCGCTTGGACACAGTCCTACACCTATTGATGAAATGTTAAATCTCAGTCGTGAATTGTCGAAGGATGAGAGCAAATTACGTCTACTCATTAAACGTGATGATTGTACGGGGCTTGCTTTTGGTGGTAATAAAGTTCGACAGCTGGAGTTTTATTTGGGAGAGGCGGTTACAAACGGCGCCGATACTATTTTAATTACAGGTGCTGTTCAATCCAATTTTGTGCGTTTAGCTGCTGCTGCAGCACGCAATACTGGCATGGAGTGCCATATTCAATTAGAAGAACGTGTTAATAATCCATCGCCATTGTATAGAAGTTCCGGCAATGTCCTGGTGGACAAATTACTGGGCGCAACACTCCATTCTTTTCCAGAAGGGGAAGAAGAGCAGGGTGCGGACCGTAATCTGGAAGAGATTGCACAAACACTACGAGCTGAAGGTAAAAATCCTTACATCATTCACCTTGGTGCTGGGTATCCACCACTGGGCGCGTTGGGTTATGTTGTAGCGGCGCAAGAAATTATGACTCAGGCGGCCGAATCCAATGTAACTATTGATGAAATTGTTGTTGCCTCCGGCAGTGGTGCAACTCATGCGGGGCTACTCTTCGGGTTGCGAGCGCTCGGATCTTTTATCCCTGTTAAAGGTATTTGTGTTCGCCGGACAAAAGACCTACAACATCAGCGCATCGTTAACCACTGCCAAGCCATTGCAAATTTATTGCAGATGGGTAACCCTGTTAGAAATGATGAAGTAGAGATTAGTGACGATCAGTTGGCGCCTGGCTATGGCCAACTCAATGATGTGGTTTTTGAAGCGATGCAAATGGCTGCTCATCACGAGGGATTGATTCTTGATCCTGTCTACACCGGACGCTCCATGGCTGGCTTTATTCAGCGAGCTCGTGAAGCTAATCAGCAGAAAACTTTACTATTTATTCACACCGGTGGACAGCCGGCAATATTTTCCTACGAAGCTGATTTGGGGCCGTTGCTAGGTAATTAGCTATGTTGATTACCGACCCGTCAATTTATTTTCTTATTTTGCTCACCGGCGCATTTATAGCGGCTTTTGTCACTGGTGCGGTTGGTTTTGCAGATGGCTTAATTCTCAATGCATTTTGGCTGCATATTATGGAGCCAGCTAGTGCAGTCGCACTGATTATTGTCTCAAGTTTCTTGATACATGCAATTCCATTATACAAACTACGGAAAACACTTGATTATTCTCGATTAAAACCATTCGCGCTATTTGGTGTTATTGGCTTCCCTTTTGGTGTATGGGTGTTAACGCGTATTAATCCTGAGATTTTCAAAATAACCATTGGTTTTTTGTTGCTTGGTTATGGCTTGTGGATGCTTATTCGAAGCAAGTCATCAGTAAAAATGAGTCAAAATCCCACGCTGGATGGGATTGTTGGACTTAGTGGTGGCTTCATGGGTGGTTTTGCAGGCTTGGCTGGCTTGCTACCAACGCTATGGGTGGGCATGCAAAACTTGCCAAAAAATGTTCAGCGTGGTACTTTTGAGCCTTATATTTTGATTGTAAACCTCGTTGGCATTGCTGTTTTCTTAAGTGCTGGAAAAATCACAACACAAGTCGGTGTTGATTTGCTATGGACGTTGCCTGCCTTAATTATAGGTTCTTGGCTTGGCGTAAAAGTCTACCCGTTGATAAACGACACTGCTTTTCGCAAAACAGTTCTGGTATTAATTTTACTATCTGGTTTAATGCTCTTAGTTTGAGCGACTACTGATTGAGTATATTGTGGGGATGCCGCGCTGTCTTACTCTATAAGGAAATAAGCAGCGTAAACAAATAACGTGCGAGCCCAGTTTCACTATTTCAGACAGCCATTGTTGATAGGTCGTCAGGCCATAATACACTTTGTTGCTACAATTGCCCAATACAACTAACATGCTATTATTGGCTTGTGCTCTTAGTCAGAATACTTAATTTAGTAACTCATCACTTGGACATCCAAATGCATTCTCAAGAATCTGTGCCGCTTCAAAGCAACAATCTTCTCCGTAACGCGGGCCAATGACTTGTACGCCAATCGGTACATTTAATTCTCTCACATTGGTTGGTACACTCATCGCTGGTAAGTCTAAATAGTTCATCGTTGCCATGCAGCAAGCTGCATCAATCATCTCTTTCATGGCTTCAACAGACTCCATGTCTTGGCCGGCTCGATACGGCGGCGTGGTCAACATAGGCGCAAGGATGATAGGGTATTCCAGTTGGAACTGATCCCATTCGCGATGAAAGTGCGAGCGTCGTGAAAGTGCTCGTGCATAACCGGCAAGATCAAACGGTTCACCAATTTGCATGTAATGATTTAAGACTCTTTTAATTTGCCCAGAGCCGAATGTGTTTATGATTGTGTCTTTCGCAAGGTGCATTTCAGTAAACAATAAGCGCATATAGATTTCATTAATTTCTTTTAGACTGGGTGGAGTGGCAATTTCTACTTGATATCCAGCCTTGGTGAAAACGTCAGCTGCAGCGTCTAACGCTTCACTTACAGCTGGGTGTATGCCAAGACAAATAGGGTCTTTAACCAATGCTATTTTTTTAATTTCGGGGCGTTCAATCGTAAAGTTGGGAAGTGACCAAGTATCAAGACTTGAATGCCCAAGCATAACTTCATAGGCTAATTTAGTATCAGCTACATTGCGGGCTAACGGCCCTTGAACGGATGCCAGCTGAATAGTGATAGGACGCTCGGTCATGCTGGTGTCATTGTAAAAAGCAACTCGTCCTAGAGTTGGCTTAATGCCAGTGATACCACAGCAATATGATGGGCCTCGGATCGAGCCACCTAGGTCATTTCCCTGGGCAATGCAACCAACACCAACAGCTAAAGAGCTGGCCGCACCACCACTAGAGCCGCCAGGAGAAAGTTCAGAATTCCATGGGTTCAATGTGGCGCCAAAAATCTCATTTTCGGTATGAAAGCGCCAAGCAAATTCAGGCGAATTGGTGCGACCTAAGGGGATAGCACCGGCATTGATTAGTTTCTTAACCAATGGAGAGTCGTCTTCGGAAAATCTTTCTTTAAAATCAAGAACACCATGACTGGTTGCTCGTTTTGCTTGATCGGTATTCTCCTTAATCGTGATAGGAACTCCATGCAATGGACCGACTTCTTTGCTTTGAGCCAATACTTTGTCAGCGTTTCGTGCTGCTTTCAATGCGGCATCATCAAACCGTGTAGTAACAGCATTAAGAGCTCTTGTTTGATTAAGGCGGTTTAGGTGTGAAGCCATTACTGCTTCGCAGCTGACACTGCCTTTTTTGATGTGAAATACCGTTTCAGTTGCTGAGAGTTGCCAAAGATTTTCAGTCATGGATCGACCCTTTTATCTATTAATTTTATTGGTAGGGCTCCCACTTGAGTGGGCGCCCAATTAGGCCATAACTACTGGAGAAACTATTTCCTTGCATTTAGCCTATTTCGAGGATATACTAAATAGAACTAAAAGTCTAGTTCTATTTTTATTATATGGCAGAAAGCAGAAAAACACCCAAGCAGAAGAGAGGTAGGGAGGCGGAGAAAAAAATTATCAAAGCTGCGCAAGATACTTTTGCAAAAAAAGGGTACGCTGGAACACGGGTGAGTGATATCGTAAAACTTGCAGAATCCTCTACAGGAAGTTTTTATTTTCGCTTTAAGGCCAAAGAAGCCTTATTTGATTACATGCTTGATCAGTATATGGAAAAGTGTCGTGAGGCCATTAATGAATTAAATTTTCAAACGCCAAATTCTATTGGTGAGTTAATTTATATTGTTGTTTGTCGAAATGTAGAACTGGTTGAAATGAACCAAGGTTTCTATCGTGTAATTAACGAAGTTTCTATTAGTAACCCCCAGGTTTGGAGTCGATTGCAAACTTTATCTCAAGAACTTTCACAGGCAGTGGTTGATTATGGCCGGCCGTTTCAAGATGAGGTGAAGGCGCCAGATTATGAACAAGCAATTCGTCAAGCGACACATTTAATGTCTGGTTGGTTGGCTAATAGAGCGTCACATAGTGTTAGTCTACAACACTTCGATGAGGAGGCTCTGATTAACATGCTTTATCGTTCAACAATGGGAGTCTTACAGGCTTATCCTGTGCCAGATTGCGCTAACTTTAGAATTAGGAGGTAGCGCAATGTCTGAATGTCGTACGCGTGTGAGCCAGCACTACCATCTAATATGGGACGAATGGGGAATGCCAACTATTAAGGCCGACTCTATGGCAGGTTTGTGTCGAGGATGGGGGTTTGCGCAAGCATTTTTAAATCCAAACTTATTGTTATTGGCCTACTTGAGAGGTCAGGGCCGAAGCGCTGAATACGTTGGTGCACACTCTGGCGTTGGTGCAAGCAACCTGACCAAACAACCAAATGGTGTTGATTTCTTGCAATCAGATGTAATGGTTCGTAGTCTGCAAATTCCCCAATTGGCAGACGAGGCTTTTGAAATGCAAGATGATGAGGTTAAGGCTTGTCTAAGAGCTTTTGCTGCTGGTATAAATGAGTGTCGGGATGGGCACTCGAAGCGTTTTGACTCTCGCTTAAGGGGCGTAGCAATAACCCCCCAAGCGGTTCTTGGTCACACACTTAATACTTTAATAGGCTTTCAAATGATGCTTCGTCTGCCCACGATTGCAGCTTGGATGCAAGGCGGCGGGGCGAAATTGCCCAGTTGGCAAGACTTTGCTAATGCAGGCTCTAATGGCTGCGCCATTGGGTCAACTAAAAGCATAGAAGGCCACCCTATGTTGGTTATTAATCCGCATACACAATGGGATGTGGATTTGAATACATTCACCGAAGCTCGTCTTGAGCTTACAGATGGTAGTGACTTTTGTTTTCAGGGTGCTGCTATGCTGGGCTGGCCTGCTCCAATGATGGGCTGTAATGCACATCTTGGTTATGGCGGCACTGTAAATACCCAAAGTGGTATTACTTTTTATGAGCTGGGCACTGATAATGGTCAGTTCGAACTTGATGGTGTCAAGCAGAGTCTTGGTCTGCATGAGGAGGTGATTAAAGTGCGTACAGAAGATGGCGATCAAGAAGTTCATCAGCATGTGGTTGCTTACTCAAGCGCCCATAACGCTCACGCAATTGCTATTAGAGATGAAAAATTATTACTAATCAATGTAGCTAGTAGGGGTAATGTTAATCTTTTACGCCAACTGTTAGATATGATGCGAGCTCAAAGTTTGACTGGCTTTCAGGCCGCTTTGAAGCATCATCAACTACCATTGTTTAACACGATTTACGCTGGCAGAGACTCGCAAGATCAGAGTGGTCATATTCATTTCAGCTGGCATACGTTAGCACCCCAAAGAGAGAAAGGAACTTGGGCTGATTGGTGGCATGTGTTAGACGGTCATCACTCAAGCAATATTGCGCAAGGCCAAGTCAGTTATGATCAACTGCTCAAATGCGCAGATCCTGATTCTGGCTGGCTGCAAAATTGTAATGATTCACCGCATTTTGCAACACTGCCTTCACCGTTTGACCCTGCAGATCATCCTGATTGGCTTTGCCCGATTTATAGCAACATTCGAGGTCAAAGTTATTCTCGTTTATTAACAGAGCGAGAGCAATTTGACTTAGATTCTTTTACTGCAGCTAAATTTTCTACGAGAATAGAGTTGGCGCTTAGGGTTTTGCCGCAGTTGTGTGAAGCTATTAATGGTAGTTGCGGTCAAACGCTGCAAGTGTGTAAACAAATACTATTATCTTGGGATTGCAATACCAATCCTGACAGCAAAGGAGCTTATTTATTTTTACACTGGCTATTAAATTTAGGCATAGTAGACCCCAATGCATCGCCCTTCTTCTCTGACAGTTACGACCAAACGCTTGCAGCAGATTCAGAGCATTATATGGATTCACTACAAAAACCGGGGAAAATTGCTGATATGACGCATGCTTTGGCAACACTTGAAACAGCGGCTGCGATTCTCACAGAAGAGGGTCATCAACTTGATGTGGCCTGGGGAGATGCACTGACAATGAGCCATGGAAAATATAGCTTTCCTGCGGTGGGTGGTCCTGGCGACCCAATGGGTATTGTCTCCGCTATTCCACTTAAGTCAGATCTCAGACCCTTTATCAAGGGGGGCGCCTTATCTGCTAATCGTATTGAGAATGAAGGAGGTGAAACCTTTGTGATGGTAGTTCAGTTCACACCTGAGGGCGCAGAAGGTGGCTCATTTGTTTCATACGGTCAATCAAGCCATCCAGATAGCAAACATTTTGGTGACCAGTTAGAGCTTGTTAGTCGTCGTCAATTACGCCCATTCAAAATAAAAAAATAACAATCATAAGGGAAAAATAATGAGCAATGCAGAGCATCATTTTTTAGATAATCAACCAAAATCGTTTGCAAAAACCATTGATGAGAATGCTTATAGTTCCATAGTAGATTTGGTTGAGCAATCATATAAAAAATTTGCTGAACGCCCAGCTTTTTCAAGCTTTGGGCAAGTGCTTAGCTATGCTGAAATTGAGCGTAAATCGGGTTACGTTGCAGCCTATTTGCAAACCGAGCTTGGCTTAAAAAAAGGTGACCGCGTTGCTTTGATGTCGCCAAACATTATGGCATTTCCTGTAGCGATGTTGGGTATTTTGAAAGCGGGCTTAGTTCAAGTGAATGTTAATCCGCTGTATACGCCACGCGAGTTAACCCACCAACTAAATGATGCGGATACTGACACGATCATTATTTATGGCGGTGTGACAGACACACTGGCCGAAATGATTGATAAGACTTCAATCAAAAATGTGATTATCGTTAATCTAGGTGATGCGACTAACGGTCGATTGCCCTCTCCAGAAGTGAATGAGAAATTCAGAAGCACCATTACCCTTAATGATGTATTAGAGCAAGGTGCAAATTTAGGCTTTACTAAGCCAACTATTGATTTGTCTGATTTAATTTTCCTTCAGTACACAGGTGGCACAACGGGCCTATCAAAAGGTGCGGCACTTAGTCACGGCAATTTGGTGTCGAATATTATGATGTACGATGCTGTTGCTAGTGAGATTACGGTTGAGGGAAAGGAGATAGTAATTACAGCCTTGCCTTTGTATCACATCTTTGCTCTTATGGTGAATTTCTTCTCTTACTTTAAGTTTGGTGCGCTGAATGTCATGATTGCCAATCCGCGAGATATGCCCGAGTTTGTCGCTGAGCTTGGTAAATGGAAGTTTAGCGCTATTTCAGGTGTTAATACCCTGTATAACGGCTTATTGCATACACCTGGCTTTGCTGATTTAGATTTTGACAACCTTAAAGCTGCGTGGGGCGGTGGAGCAGCTATTCAGCGAGTTGTTTCTGATAAGTGGCTAGAGCTTACAGGACAGCATATTAAAGAGGGTTATGGGCTGAGCGAAACATCACCTATCCTCACTCTTAATCCGCTTGGTGTCAGACACTTCACCGAAACAGTCGGCCTGCCTATGCCATCGACTGAGATTACACTTCGTGATGATGAAGGAAATGAGGTGGCAGACGGTGAGCCGGGTGAGCTATGGGTGCGAGGCCCGCAAGTGATGAAAGGTTATTGGCGCAATCCAGAGGCTAATGCCGAATCAATGACAGAAGACAGCTTCTTTAAAACGGGCGACGTGGCAATATTGACCGAAGAGGGCTATTACAAAATTGTTGACCGTATAAAAGATATGGCACTTGTTTCTGGCTTTAACGTTTACCCAACCGAAATCGAAAATATCATTGCTGAAATACCTGGTATTGTCGAAGTTGCGGTGATCGGCGTGCCAGATGAGAAAACCGGTGAAGCGGTGAAAGCCTTTGTAGTGAGGTCAAGAGATGATCTTTCTGGGTCAGAGGTGCAGATTTATTGCCATAGCAACTTGGCGGCTTATAAAGTGCCAAAATATGTGGAATTTATTGATGAGCTGCCTAAATCTACTGTGGGTAAGATTTTACGTCGTGAGTTACGCAATTTTTAGGTTGGGCTGAATGATGAATAAATTTAAAGTTCCAGTTAAAATCTTCATGTGGGCGGCAGTCGGAGCGATTTTTATGATTTTGGCGGATTTTATTATCAAGAATATTGCTACCAATGGTACCAGCATGACGACGTTATTCTTTTTTGCTTGGCCCTCGGGTGCAATTGTTTTGTTTGTCTTGTCAAAGAATATGGGCGGGGTTCGATATCATTTGTATCCAAAATATCCTAAGGTTTTACTTGTTCGTGGCTTGTTTTTGGTAATGGCGGCTTATTTTTTGTTTAATAGTTTGTTACACAATCCATTTTCGCAACACATTATGATTACACAGCTCGCACCTATCTTTACTTTAATTTTTTCAGTAGTATTTTTTAAAGAAACTCTAAATAAGAAAATATGTGTTGTGATCTTGTTGTGTGTATTGGGTTTGTGGTTAATCATTGACCCAAGGTTTGACTCTGCTAGTTCCTTTTTATTCCTTGCACTGATTACGGCTATTATTCAGGGCGGCTCACACACATTTGTTGCAGGTAATGCTCATCGAGTCACGCCACTTGGTTTTACGTTTTGGGGGACAGGCTTATTGGCATTTGTCGGAGGTATTTTATGGTTTTTATTCGAAAGAAATATGCCAGACCTAAAAACGATTTTCTGGATACAGCTGACATCTCTCACGGCATGCGTTGGATTATCAATGCTTGCTTATGCTTTACAACAAGCTCGACCTAATGTTGGCCAGGTGAGTGTCATGCTCTATATCCAAACACCAGCGGCTATCTTCTTGGGTTGGTTCTTTTTTAGTGAGCAACTTGCTATAAATTCAATAATTGGCGCCTGTTTAATCGTTGTTTCTGGCGCTTATTTGGCAATTAATAATTCTTCAAAAGCCAATCGAGTAGTGATGGACGGAATTGAGTGATGAAAACCTTGACCAAGGAAAACATAAGCACTATCCTGGGATATCAGGCCACCCATAGCCTGTGGTTTAAGATCGATCAAGGTCGTATTGACGCCTTTGCAGGTGCTACACTTGACCGTCAATTTATCCATGTGGATCCTAGTAAGGCCAAGCACACACCCTTTGGTGGTACAGTAGCGCATGGATTATTAATTATATCCTTGCTCCCTTATCTTGTTGGCGAGAGCTTGACGAATACCAAGGGCGCAGATATGGTGTTGAATTATGGTTATGATAAGGTTCGATTTATTTCGCCTGTTAAAGTTGGAAGCGAAGTTCGAGCCCTTTGTAAGGTTGTGGAGGTTTATGAAAAAAACCCTGGTCAATTTGTATTAAAGTTAGACGTTACCATTGAGGTAAAAGGAGAGGAAAAACCAGCACTAGTTATTGAGTGGCTGGTAATGCAGGTCTTTTTAACTGACGATTGAGTCGTAAGAGAAAGGTTGAATTATGCTCTAGACGGCTGTGGTGCCCTGAGGGTAACAAACCCTTTTAAAATCATATACTGAGCGAAACAGTACGAGAGTGTTATTAGAAAGCTTGCAAACGTAATGTCGCCAATGAATTTATTGTAGGCAAAAATACTATTAGCTAAGAGTAAGCCAAAGGCGCCGATAAGAGTATAAGCAAATGCATCAAAATTAACGCGACCAAATCTGCCCAGAGCCACCACCACCATTATTCCTATGATCGTCTGGTATAACAAAACTGGAATCCAAAATGTGCCTAAGTTGGGAAATATCAATACATAAAATCCTATAGCGTATAAGAGCATCACTGCTTGCAAAACCTGTATTGCTGTACTTCGACCAAACCAAGCACCCGCCGAGCGATGAAAATAAATAATATAACTTGCTTGCACTACAAAGAATGCAGCCATCCCGCCGATAAAAAAAAGATCGTTAATACCTTGCCCCATTATTAATACATCGCCAAGCAAAGAGTAAATGAATGCGACTAGTATCCAGTTTTGATATTCTTTATGGCTCAAATACTTTGTTAAAAAATACAGAGCCGAAATCATAATCAAAGGCTTGGTAATCACATGAAAAATGTAGTTCTGAGCGGTGAAGATATTTGGCTCAGTAAAGGCATTGTGCGCAACAATATTTGCCACTGTCAATGAGATAAACACCCAAGTAAAGGTTGTCCAAGCTTTGGTTTTAAGCATGCTGACCATATTTCTTAAGCTCAATAAACTCAGTCAGGCGTGTGCTACAATGTTTTTGCCACGCAATGTTCCGTAGTGATGGTTGAGTGAATTGGGAAGTATTGCAAATACATTTCTCACTACTCAATTTGTAGTTCACACTATCTATGTTGAGAACTTGCACCTACTCTCTCCTTATATTATTAATTCGTCTTGTATCTATTTTTTAAATAGCTGTTATCGTTTATTACACTATACAGAAATAATGAGCTGTAAAGGATTATGTTTGAAAGTGCGCTAACAAAGTGCTAGCGCCTCAAGGTATGCTCTAAATTGGATTCAATCTTGGAGGTAATATGGGCGTGGTATGATGGCATTCAATAATTTGAATAAGTATGCGCGACTTATGAAGTACAACTATAAAGAGAGATGGAAAGACAGCTGCTTAGATTAGCGGATCTCTGGCTCTGATGGGTTGGCCTGCTGATGCAATCGACCAGGCTTTCGAGTTTTCTTCGAGAAACAAGCCTGTCGTCTAAGCAACACACCTTGTCAAGACAAAGTCTGGTTATATAATGACAGCATTGTTAACTGGGCTAACTAATGGCTGAAATTATTCCTTTATTATTTCTGGGCGCCTTTGCAGGTTTTGTCGCTGGCCTGTTGGGTGTTGGCGGCGGCTTGATTATGGTGCCGGTTTTGCTCTACCTTTTAGAGCCAACCACCGATCAATCGGTTTTAATGCACACAGCTGTCGGTACAGCCCTTGCAGCGATTGTCTTCACTTCGATTGCCAGTGTCTATGCACATCATCGGCATGGTGCAATTATTTGGCGATATTTTATTAAATTGACGCCGACTATTTTGCTCGGTGCCTATTGTGGTGCATTTGTCGCAAAACAGATGAGCTTTGATTTTATGCGCATTTTCTTTGCTTGCTTTGAAATAAGTGTCGCCCTGATTATGTGGTTTGGCATCAGCGCATCGGGTCATGCGGATAATTTGGCGCGCTGGGTTTGGATGATTGTTGGTTATATTATCGGCCTAGTTTCAGCGATTGTGGGTATTGGTGGAGGAACAATGACAACGCCATTTTTGACTTACAACAATCTTGCTATTAAAAACGCTATTGCCACCTCTGCGGCGGTTGGTATGCCGATTGCCATTGCCGGTAGTGTTGGCTTTATGATAGCGGGAATTGATGTTGAGGCTGCCAAAGGCGGCCTAGGTTTTATTAACCTGAAAGCGCTGCTTAGTATTGTTGTGGCAAGCGTGTTATTTGCCCCACTCGGCGCGAAAGTCACACATGTTGTAGATAGTAAGAAGCTCAAAAAAGGCTTTGCAGTTTTTCTTTGTATGCTAGGCTTCATGGTTATTATATTTGGATCATAATGATACATATATAGTGATTTATTCGGTATCATAATTCGTTACTTAGTTCAATATAAAAGTCTTTTTAAGCTATGGGAGACATAATGAATAAGGTAATAAAACTACTGTTAATTACTCTGTGTCTGCTTTCGAGTGCGGTATGGGCGGATTACACAAAACAAATTGATGTTTTTGGTATCCCCGTTATAGCGACGGATGGTGTGTCTGATACAAAAATGATGCATGCAGCCAGTGTTTTGGCCGAGTATCTGGATAACGATCAAGATGGAAAGGCCGACGATCCAAAAGTGATTGACGCTATCCATGGTCATAATGGCTTCTTGTACATGGCTGCTGATGAATCTGAGGAAGATACAGATTTTCCTAATGATGACTTTGATGGCAACCAAGATTTTGGACAAAATTTATTTGATGAAGAAACTCGACCTGAAGGCTCTAGCGCCGAAGGCGGTTTTGATGCCACTCTTGAGGAAGTTCTACATTTGATCACTCATGTAGGTTACGCCAATGCCTACCCAAATAAGTACGGTGAAGATCCAGGTAGCGACCTAACCAAGGCAATGGATAAAGCGAGGGGCGGGCAGTTTTTTGATATACCTAGTCGTTACCCTGTGGGGGCATGGTACACTTATGATGACGACTCATGCAATTATAACTGCATGGCAACCGAGTATTTTTATTGGTCATTAACGTCACTATTGGGCGCCCAATCATATCCAGGTAGGGCAGATGAGATAGAGTGGGAATGGAGGTTATCAAATGCAAGCAAACTCAATTCAACAGACAAGAGAATCTATAATTTGCTAACCACTTTGCCAATTAAGACGATTCCAACAGGCAAATATACAGGTAGCTTACTAACGATTAAATCAATTAATTAATCGGCTTGCCAAGGCGGCAACAGGTTATGCTCGATGTTTAAATGATCAAGAATTCGTGCGACGACAAAATTAACCAAATCATCTATCGATTCGGGTTTTTGATAAAAAGCAGGATTGGCATCAATGATTGAAACGCCTAAGCGTGCAAGCTTCAGCATGTTTTCTAAATGAATTGCTGAATAAGGCGTCTCTCGAGGCACCAAGATGAGTTTCTTACCTTCTTTGATAACCACATCGGCTGCACGGTGCATAAGATTGTTAGCATGACCATGGGCAATCGCTGCTAGCGTGCTCATGGTGCAAGGGCAAACCACCATTGCTCGAGGCGGGTTAGAACCAGAGGCGACCGGTGCTGTCCATTGATTTTTTGAAAAGACTTGGAATTGGCCTTTTTTAGCACCAAAGTAATCGCTTAGATTTTTCTCAATTTCATCGGTGCTGCTGCCAAGACGTAAATCAGTTTCCATGCTAATGACAGTGCTGCCTGCGTGAGAAATCATGATGTAGATCACCTCTTCCGTGCGCACTAACTCACGAATAAGGGCTAGCGTGTAAGGCATGCCGGAAGCGCCAGTGAGGGCGATTGCAATTGGTTTCATTTTTTCTCGGAAAAATTAAGTGCGGCAGAATTAATGCAGTAGCGTTTGCCAGTAGGTGTCGGTCCATCGGGGAAAACATGACCTAGATGTGCGTCACACCCGGCGCAGCGAACCTCGATTCTGACATAACCTAGAGAGTCGTCTTCAATTTGCCTAATGCAGTTGTTATTTGCAAGCTCATAAAAACTTGGCCAGCCACTGCCGGAGTCAAATTTTGTATCAGATTCAAACAATACAGCATCACAACAGATACAATGATAATCGCCTGTTTCATAGTGGCTGTTATATTTGCCAGTAAACGGTGGCTCGGTGCCACATTCCTGAGTGATGTGATAAGCCTCAGGGGTTAAATTTTTCTTACTATCCATTCGTGTATTATAGGTTTGTACAATATTTTTGGTCGTAAACATGGAAATATATTTAGTCGGTGGCGCTGTTCGAGATGACTTGTTAGGCGTTGCTAATAATCAAACCGAGAATGATTATGTGGTTGTTGGTGGTTCTGCTGAAGAAATGCTTTCTTTGGGTTATCGACAAGTCGGCAAAGAATTTCCGGTCTTTCTTCATCCTAAAACCCACGACGAGTACGCTCTAGCCCGTACTGAGCGAAAAGTGTCTGCCGGCTATACTGGTTTTGAGTTTAACACGGCAACTACAGTTAGTCTTGAAGAAGATCTGTCTCGGCGCGATTTGACTGTTAATGCTATTGCTAAAAGCGCAGATGGTGAATTGATTGACCCTTTTGGTGGTGCAGACGATATTGATTCAAGAACTCTGAGGCATGTTTCAGATGCCTTTAAAGAAGACCCTGTAAGGGTATTAAGGGTTGCGCGCTTTACTTCGCGTTTTTATCTCCTTGGGTTTTCGATTGCAGAGGAGACCAAGCAGCTAATGAATGATATGGTGGCCTCGGGTGAGGTGGATGCGCTTGTGTCGGAGCGTGTTTTTAAAGAATTATCTCTGTCATTATCCTATGACAAGCCTGCTATATTTTTTGACGTCTTGCTGGAGTGCGGCGCCTTTCAACGGCTTTTCCCTATGCTTGATACGACAAAGGGCAGCATTTTGCATATCGTCGATATACAGGACACAAGTGAGGTGGTGCGGTTTGCACTTTGGCTGTATCAGCAAGAGGTGGGCAGTATTCAAAGTTTGTGCTCTCAACTGAAATGCCCTAAAGAGTACCAACAATTAGCAGAGCTAAGTGCCAGTTGGTATTTATCAGCAAAAAATCTGTTGAGTCAGTCCGCAGATTCTGTTTTGGGATTTATCATCGCGACAGATGCGCTGCGCAGACAGCGGCGTTTTGGGCAGTTATTAGAGGTATTTGATTGTTTGGGCATAAACACCTATCCAATCGAGAAATTGGTAGATGCGTTAAAACAAATCGATGTTTCAAAGCTCAATAAAGCACAAATTGTTAGTGAATTGGCTAGCGAGCGCCTAACTGTGACCCAGCGTTTTCTCGACTCGACAAAGTAAGTCGTAGTCGCAATAATCACAAGCTTTCTTCTCGGGCATAACATCTGCCACGCCTTCTTGAAAATCCATACTTGCTTTATTGAGTTGATCCTTCCAGTTGATGAGTTGAGTGTCCCAGTCAGGCATTTTTGAGCGCGCTTGTTTACTGCTTGGTAGGCATTCTCGGTCTTTGGTGATTGCTTTAAAAGTGCACTCACTGGCGTTGATCTGGGCAAAGGCAACGCCATCTACCTCATTGCTAATTGCGTAGATTGGTAATTGTGCTTGCTCAATTGTTTCACCAGTAATTTGACTTAGAGAGCTCTGGCCAGTTTTGTAGTCAACAATAAGTTTGTCGCCAGTGGACAGCCGGTCCATGCGATCAAGTTTGGTGGTGAATTGCAAGCCCTCGATGCAAACATCGACAACGGATTCTGTTGCCAGTACCTCGAAGTCTAAGCGTTGCTTTTCTAGGTTTAAATACTGTGTAATGATACGTGTAATGCGTTCTTTCTCTATTATTTGATAGTTTTTCTTGGTCTCGCTGATAGCTTTTCTTATGTGCTTTTCAATAAGTGACTCAAGCGCCTCAACAGGGAGTGCTTTAAGGTCGGCAGATGATGGAATCTCGCTAAACAATGTCTCTAGTATTTTGTGGATTAGCACACCTTGTTCGGCTCTGTCAAAACCTAGGTGCTCAGGCTCAAATTCTTGGATTTTGAGACGTCTAACCAAGCCCTTAAAAGGGCAACTCATTTGATCTTGCAGTGTTTGTACCCCTTGTTTGATTGCTGTGTTTTTTAGCTGAGGTGCGAGACTGTCGTCTAGTGTGGTGATTGTTTGGTTTTGTGGTGTTATGGATGGACTATCAGCTTTAGGTTCAAAACTTAAAAACGGTGTGGCAGTTTGTTCACGTCCATCGTTGATTTTGGCATAGCTGAATCGTGTGTTATCGCTTAATTTCTTTAATTCTTGTAGGCTGTTGATTGCATTCTTTTGGATGTTATCAAAGGAGGAGAAAGGCAGTTGAAATTCTGTGCAAATAGCCCTAGGAATAAACAATGGAAACTTGACAACTCCTGGCAGAAAGTCACAACTCATCCCTGCGACCCAGACCGAATCAAAGTCAAGACCTTCTGCCTCGAGTGCGCCGAGAATGTGAATATTTGCATCGCCTGCTTTCGGTTGAAAAATGACAGAGTCAAAATGATTTATTAGCTGTCCAATGCAGCTATCAATACTAACTTTATTATTTATATCAGAGATTTGGTTGAGCAGTAAACTCTCGTTTTGGAATTTTTCAAATAATTGATATTCACTACTGTTTAAAGCCCTATCGGTGCCAAATGAGAAGGTGCTTAGGAATTGATAAAACACCTCGAGCCATTGTTCAGGGTTTGCGTGTTTCGGGTTTTTAATTTGAGTAATTGCATTGATTTGTTCGAGCAGGATAGGGCACTGCCCTATAAGCGACACCAGCCTTTTCACGCTAAAACGATTTTTGCTCAGCGCCAAGAGTTGAGTAATTAATAATGCCCTATTATTGGCTTCGGTGTTAGCGCCACCAATGTAGGGGGATGGGATAATTCGCATCAGTGTGTTAATCTCGACAACGCCTCTGCTTAGTTCGTTTGAGAAATTGATTATTTTGAAAAGATGTCGAATGAGTGGATAACTTAACAGTGAACTACCCAGTGAAATATTGTATGGCTTGGCTTGGATTTCTTTGCCGTGAGACTGAAACACTTCATCGAAAATAGAGCAGACCTTATGTTGTGATTCGCCCAAATTGGGAATGACGATAGCAATTTTCTCATCCGGGTTTGTTATGCTTTTCTTCTTAGACCACTCGGCAATATCTTGCAGTTCGATCTCCAACGTGGCATAACTCGTGGCTTGAATGTCGACATTGGTTTTAGTTGATTTTAATGCTTGACTTTTCAGCAAACTAAACAGTTTTTCTTGTTCTGGCGTGGGCTGTTTAATGCCGTAATGGTAATAATTTCCTGAGTGTGTTAAACCTTCAAGAGTCGGCAGTATTATATAAAAAACATCTGTTGAATCAATGAGTTGAGAGAGATTTTTGATTTGGTTGAGCTGCTTCAGCCAGCCAATAAATAAAGTACTTGCAGGATTGTAATGACTAGTAACTCTATTCTCGTCAATAAAATACGCCTTCATTAAGCGATAGCATTTAATCACTTCACTGGTGAGTGTGCTTGTGTTGTTAGTAGTGTTTTCGCTGATTATTTCGTTGATTAATGTTCTGAGTTCTCTTTCTGAAAGTAAGCGATATGGGCTCTGCGGGTTGAGCTGGGCCCAGGTATGTTTTATAAAGGCTGGGTACGAATAGATCTTGGGCATTTTAATTGCCCCGAACTGACTAGTAATCGTGTGTTTAAACGCGAGCGCTTGGCGGTTATTGGCGACAATGATTGTGTCATTGGCTTGAATGTGGGACAAATCAAGCTTAACCCTCACACTTAGTCCTCGTGTTGATATTCGAACAGCCTATCGAGGTGCTGCCATATTTCTTCTAGTCCGCTTTTCTTTAAGGCAGAAAACAGCTGTACAGTAACATTCGGTAGATCTTTAACTGCTTTTTGCACGCTAAGTCGCGCATTACTTGCAGCGCCTTTTTTGAGTTTATCTGATTTGGTGAGGATTATATGTGTAGGCACTTCATTGGAAACGCACCATTCCAACATCATTTCATCGTATGGTTTGAGTGGGTGACGACAATCCATTACTAATATTGCACCCCTTAAACATTCACGCTTTTCGAAGTATTCGCTCATGTCTTTATGCCATTTTTCTTTGACTTTTTCTGGCACTTTGGCGTAACCATATCCAGGTAAGTCGACTAAACGACGGTCTTTATCGAGCTCGAAGAATACTAAGTGCTGAGTGCGGCCAGGCGTTCGTGAGACTTTTGCTAATTTTTTTTGACCCGTTAGCGCGTTAATAGCGCTTGATTTTCCGGCGTTAGATCGCCCTGCAAAGATAACCTCGTAACCTTGGTCATCCGGACAATTCTTGAGTGATGGGCAAGACAAGATAAATTTGGCTTGTCGGTATGGATTGTGCATAAGTAGTGCGTTGACTCGAGTAAAGATATTATAGTGCCATCCCTGTTTCTAAGGGCAAAAGTATTGATTGGACGTGTTAAGCTAATTTTCGTATTATGTCGAATTTATTGCGGAAAATGTATATCTATAACAAGCTCCACAAGTAACATATTCTCAATAAAAGTGGAGAATTTATGGATAACGAAATCTATTTGAATCGAGAGTACAAAGCGTTTTCGAAAAGCGATGATTTATCAAAGCCGCTAGGGCTTTATCAGACCAATGTCTCTGAGGACTGGATCGATTATAACGGTCATATGAGTGAATCGTTTTATCTCTATGCTTTTGGCGACGCATCGGATGCGCTTTTTCGATATATTGGCATTGATGAAACTTATAGGAAAAGTGGTAAGTCGTTTTATACGGTTGAAACGCATATCAACTATTATCAAGAGGCGTCGCAGGGTGAGCCCCTGAACTTCACCACGCAGTTGCTCGGACTTGATGCCAAACGCCTGCATTTTTTTCATCAGATGTTTCATGGTGAATCGAATGAATTACTGGCAACAACTGAGCAAATGTTATTGCATGTTGATATGAGTGAGGCAAAAGCCAGCGCTATCGATGCACCAGTTTTTAATGTCCTGGAAAATATCTGGAATGAGCATCAGAAGCTATCATCACCCAAGCAACAAGGACGAGTGATGCACATTCCAAACAATAAATAAACCCGATATAACACAATCAAATTTAGGAGAATCTTATGGATTTTGGACTTTCAAATGAACAGAAGATGCTTATTGATTCTGTTCGCAGCTTTGTTCAACAGGAGCTTTACCCACACGAGGCAGAGGTTGAAAAAACCAATCGAGTCGATGATGCTATGGTGGAGAAAATCAAACAAAAAGCCATTGAATTTGGCCTCTATGCGGCCAATATGCCAGAAGAGTTTGGTGGTGGTGGATTGGATTCACTAACGCTTTGCTTAATGGAAAAAGAACTGGGTAGGGCTAACTTTGGCTTGCAATACATTGTTGCCCGCCCTAGTAATATTCTATTGGCTTGTAAAGACGAGCAGGTAGAGCGTTACTTATTGCCAACTATTCGCGGTGAAAAAGTTGACTGCTTAGCGATGACCGAGCCCAATGCAGGTTCTGATGTGCGCTCAATGCAGTGCAAGGCCGAACGCGATGGTGATTACTTTGTCATCAATGGTTCTAAGCATTTTATTAGTCACGCTGACATGGCGGACTACGTAATTTTGTTTGCCGCCTCGGGAGTGGAAGATACCCCGCGCGGCCCTAAGAAGAAAATTACCAGTTTTTTAGTCGACATGGGTACGCCGGGTTTTACTGTGGAGCCGGGATATAACAGTGTTTCTCACAGAGGTTATCATAATTTTATTTTGAATTTTGACAATTGCCGCATCCACGAATCGCAAATGCTGGGTGAAGAAGATCATGGATTTGATGTTGCCAATGAATGGTTGGGGGCGACACGCTTGTCTGTTGCGGCAATGTGCCTAGGGCGCGCAGAAAGAGCGCTTGAAATTGCCATAGAATGGGCGGCCACTCGTGAACAATTTGGTCAACCAGTGGGTAAGTTTCAAGGCGTTTCCTTTAAATTGGCCGATATGGCTATGGAGCTACAAGCTGCGGAGTTATTAACGCTGAGAGCTGCTTGGAATGACTCGCAGGGGTGCATGAGCAATAGTGATGCAGCGATGGCAAAGCTCAAAGCCAGCGAAATGTTGGCCATGGTATCCGATGAAGCGATCCAAATTTTAGGCGGCATGGGTTTAATGGATGATATGCCTTTGGAGAGAATTTGGCGTGATCATAGGGTTGAGAGAATTTGGGATGGCACCAGTGAAATCCAACGCCATATTATTTCCAGAGCTTTATTGCGACCGTATGAGTCATAATTTAATGAGTCAAACTAACCTTAAGCGCTTAATTTCACCCAAGACAATTGCTGTTTTTGGGTCTCGCGGCGCTGATTGTGCCATTCGAGAGACTCAAAAGATGGGCTTTAAGGGTAAAATTTGGGCGGCGCATCCTCACCGAGAAACGTTAGGAGGGCTTAACTGTTTTAAGAGTGTTCAAGACCTGCCAGGTGCGCCGGATGCAGCTTTTGTTGCAGTAAACGCGGACGCGGCGATTGAGATTGTCTCTCACCTTAGCGCTATTGGTGCAGGTGGTGCGGTGATGTATGCCTCTGGTTTTGGCGAGGTTGGAGAAAAAGGCGACGATAGAACCAAGAGACTAATAGAAGCTGCAGGCGATATGCCCATCATTGGTCCGAACTGTTATGGCATTATCAATAATTTAGATAGTGTTGCTTTGTGGCCAGATCTTCATGGGTGTCGTGCTGTTGATAAGGGCGTGGCTATTATTACCCAAAGCGGCAATATTGGCCTTAATATGACAATGCAGACAATTGGCCTGGATATTGCTTACATGTTCACTCTTGGCAATCAGGTCGTAACTGATATAGCTGATGTGATGGGTGCAATGCTTGATGATGATAGAGTGAGCGCTATAGGCCTGCATATTGAGGGTATTCACGACATTGAAGCTTTTGACGCAGTTGCGCGAAGAGCTATAAGTAAAAAAATTCCGATTGTCGCGATTAAAAGTGGGCGCACGGAAGCTGCAGCAAGAATTGCGCTCAGTCATACTAGCTCCTTAACCGGTGCAGATCAACTTTTCGATGTATATTTTGAGCGTCTTGGCGTTGCAAGAGTGGATACGGTTCCTGAATTTCTTGAAACCCTAAAGCTGTTAAGTATTATTGGCCCACTTGATCATAATGGCGTTGCTTCGATGAGTTGCTCTGGTGGTGAAGCTGGGATGATGGCGGACTTAATAGACGGCCTTGACATTTGTTTTCCAAGCCTTGAGAAATCGCACAAGGCGTCGGTCCAAAGCACTTTGAATGATTATGTTGAAGTGAGCAACCCATTGGATTACCATACTTTTGTTTGGGGTAATCGAGCGCAAACAGCCGCATGTTTTTCGGCAATGATGGAAGCGGATTATGCAGCAACAATGTTACTATTGGATTGGCCAAAAACAGAGCAAGCCAGTCAATTGGAGTGGGATACCACGATGTTGGCGCTTGCTGACGCGATGGAGGCGACAAATAACAAGGGTATTGTGCTTGCTTCAATATCAGATTGCATGCCGCAACGAATAATCGATCAATGTCTCAATCTTAATATTGCGCCGATGATTGGCATGGATATCTGTCTGAAAGCCCTAAATCACGCTTACCGTTGTGCCAAGGTATTTGCCAGTGGAGCGCCAGTGCCGATCCAGTTGTTAAATAGGGTTGGTGATCAGCAAGCGAAAGGTCTTGTATTGAATGAATTTGTGGCAAAACAGAAGCTGGCAAATTATGGTTTGTTGGTGCCAAGCGGGCAATGTGTATCCACTTCAGCGAGCGCGATTGAAGCTGCCGAGACTTTGGGTTATCCTGTGACCGCAAAAATACTGAGCAAGTCGATCAGTCATAAAAGCGAGCACAATGGGGTTAGACTAAACATTGTTGATAGCCAGTCATTGGAAGTAGCAGTGCATGAGTTGTTTGAAATTGAATCTAGCCTTTTAATAGAGTCCATGATTCAAGACACTGTAGTGGAACTTATTGTGGGCGTTAACACAGATCCGCTATTTGGCAATTATCTGGTTTTGGGTTGTGGTGGTGTGTTAGTGGAATTGCTTGATGACGCCGCACCTATGCTAATGCCAGTAAGTAGGCAAGATATTGCCCGAGATCTTGCTAAGTTAAATATTTACCCCATTTTGGAAGGTTATCGAGGGGGTGTGGCAGGAGATATCGAGGCCATTATTGATAGCGTAATGGCGGTTGTCGATTTTATTGAAGCACACCAAGTAGAGGAATTAGATATTAATCCATTACTGGTTCTGGAAAAGGGAAAAGGTGCAGTTGCGGTGGATGCTTTGGTTA
>Ga0105352_1000112_pt1 | contig 46999 bp, 39 predicted proteins | sample EN8Hudsemesocosm_FD_83507 | JGI IMG/M metagenome (GOLD analysis project Ga0105352, IMG submission 83507) | Methane-oxidizing microbial communities from mesocosms in the Hudson Canyon - EN8B Hudson Canyon | ecosystem: Environmental > Aquatic > Marine > Cold seeps | place: Hudson Canyon...
ACCATCTTTTTCCGGTAGCATCACATCCAGAATCAGTGCAACCGGTGATTCCTTCTCTAACAGTGAGAATCCCTTAGAGGGCGTTGTCGCCTTCAGCAAGTTAAAATCAAATTGCTTGAAGTATTCCTGTAGCAATTCGCCCAGCTTTTCGTCGTCATCAATCAGTAATAGCGTTTTCATGGGCCTTATTAAACACAGCGTATGAATTGGTAGTTAAGCATGGTGGCAGGATCGATAAAATCCTTTTGCACAATTCTCCTCTCATTTGTTGCAAATTGTGACACTTAACCACGGAATTGACAGGGATTCAGCCAACAAAACCAGTACTTTGAGGTAACACTAGCCCACCCGGAGATACTGTTATGCCCCATGCAACCAAACTAAGAAGTTCGTTACTTATCATGATATTAGCCATTAGCACGCTAACCTTAACGGGTTGCTTTGACCGCGCCAATCATCACAGCTTTAAGCATGAGATGATGTTCGATCTAATCACCTGGAAACTGGACCTTAATGAACAGCAAGAATCCAAGCTACTGGCAGTAAAGACCGAAATACTGAGCCTTAAAGACGATATTAAAACCCAAAAATCCACCGATCAAACAAAGGTGCTAAGCTTGATCGAGTCTGACTATATCCCAGCAGAAGAACTCATGGGACTGGTAGATAATAAGCGGGAGATTATTGAACTCCATATTCCTCGTGTCATTACCGCCCTTACTGATTTTCACCAAACCCTAAACCCCGAACAAAAACAGAAAATCGCAGAATATCTTCGTGAAGAGGCATTTTTACAAGATTCTGAGTAAATAGGCTCGCTTCCTCACCAGCATCACCTCAGAAGTGCCTGCTGGTTTTTCGGGCGGCCCGCAGCCGCCCTTTTTTTATTCACTGTAAACACTCATTAACATCAACCGGTGCTTATAGCCAACTAAAGAACATATGCCCAAGCCGAAATCATTCCCCTTAAGCTTGGCGGAAAATATTAGTAAGCGTAGGATGCCTTTAGATAAGCGCTACGGCCCTCTGCTAAAAATTGTATGGGGTCTGGACCACGCACATTTGGGTACAAGTTTTTCGTATCAAACAAGTTATAAATACTGAAGGCAATATCAAACTCTCCTTGTGAGACCAGGAAGGGAAGCCGGTGACCACGTAAAATCAGGTCCATCGTCTTATACTTTGGTACTGTGACTAAGTGCCTCACCTGACCAACATCAAAAGCTTCAGTATTGATCGTATCCGTGTATTTTCCCACAGCACTAAGCTCCCACCATTGGTTCAACCGACGGCTTATACCAAAACCATATTTATAATCGGACACATCTACATCATCGGTCTCCTCTAGATAATTCAACCAGGTAAAACCTTGATAATCACCCAACTCCCAACGCATGAATGCTTCGAACCCATCTACTTTCTTAGTACCAATATTACGAGCAATCCCATCATTCAACTGCCGGTCCTCACGTATAATATTGGTACCACGACTGTGATAAATACTGAACTGAACTACTAAATTCTCACTAAAAATCACATCCAGCGCCAGTTCAGTGGATTCAATTTCAGCAGGGTTCAAATTAGCATTAGAGCTAAATTCAAATGGAGTTGGTGCACGAAATGCTTCACCATAAAGTAGTTTGACACTATATTGCGAGTTGAAACGATATTGCAGGCCACCACGCACCGTATTTACATGACCATAAAGATCACTGTGGTCATGCCGTCCTCCCAGCGTAAGCTGCGCTTTGCCATCAAGAAATACCTGTTGATCTTGAATATAAATCGACTCCAAACGATGATCGAGGAACGGAACAACCGATTCAAACTGTGATAATTCAAATTTAGGTCGTGCCAATTTCAGCTCCATATGGTCAACTCCGAATACCAGATAATTATCCCAATCTAATATTACTTTATCGTATTGAACAGAAATCTCATCCATACGGCTCCACTCTTGTGAGAACTGCAGTAGAGGCGGAGGAATCCCCGTAGCGGGATCCCTCAGATTAAAATCATAGATTGAGCGTTCACGTTCATGCTGATAATCAACGGTTACCTTGTCTGCTTTTGTCCACTGATTCATGTAGGAGAAAAAGGCACGTGTTTGATCTTCGGTGTCTTTAAAATTATTGAAAATCAATTCAGGGTTTTCGATACCACCGCCATCACGACTACTGCGATGATCAATACCAGCTTCTAACTTTATTTTATTCGATAAACGATATTTCCACTTTATCGCTCCAGTATAGCCACGGTTATCATCACGATAGGGATTATCAGCTGCCATCAAACTGCTCCGAAGGCTCTGATTTAATTCACTGAAGTCATTACTTAATACATAATCTGAATAATTTGGGTCTTTCAAGTTCAGTACACTAATATGTGCTGCTACGCCCCAGTTTTCAGACTTTTCGATCCAAGAATAATTAAGCTGCTGACTCTCCAGGTCGTCATCACCAGACCCTACATTTAATGATACTAGGCTCTCTGCCGCTGAATTATCACTATCCTTGGTCACCAGATTAATAATACCCACGAAAGCATCAGCACCATACAATGATGAAGCAGGGCCCTGAATCACCTCAATGCGCTTAATGCTATAAAGCGGATATTGGTGCTGAAAATAGGGCCCATTACTTGTCTTTAGATTGGCATCACGTCCATCAATCAGGAACTTCGTTTGTGACCAGGTATTGCTGAACCCTCTTTGCCCACCCTGCAACCAGGAATGGGCATAACCGTATTCCACACCTGGGATGTATTTAAGAACATCTTTAATATCGCGGAAGCCATAACGGGAAAAATCCTGTTCGGTAAAAACATAAACCGTAGCAGGCACATCTTTTATCGCTTGAGGTCGCTTAGTCGCTGAAGATATTTTTATTGAAGTGAGCTCAGATAAAGACAGGTTCAACAAGGTGCGCATTTTTTCTTGAGCGAATGCTAACGGACAGATTAACCATAGACTAATTAGCATACCTATAGCCTTGGCGCTAAAAACTGCAGTCACAGCAAGCTCCCTACTATGTACAATATAGGTGCTCATAGGAACTAACTAGGCACATATTTTGATTACGGATAAGAATAGTTCATAGATGCCTGAATACTAGTGCAATAGATAGTTATTCCTTTCTATGATATCCAGGACGCATGCTAAGTCATATTTACACATAATTTTTAGAAGCCCTAACCTCCCTGCTAACCAGCCACACAGAGGCCAAGCATTACATTGATGTCAGTTTGCAATTACCCACCACTGACCTAGTCTGAATGTAGAGAGAGACAGTCCGGTAGTTAGGAATATTACATGCGTATTCCAACCTTTTTCTTGTTATTTATTATTTTAACTTTCACCCTTAGAGGGTCCATTAGTTATGGGAATGACGAACAACTAAACCCCATATATCAGCTCAGTATTGCTGAACTTATGCAGGTAAAAATCACACAGCCCGCCACGCTAACCAAAACCACCAGACGCTTAATCCCCGCTTCAGTCACCACCATTACCGCTGAAAATATTCGTCGCTCCTCAGCCCGCAGCATGAATGAATTATTGGAAATCTATGTGCCCGGCCTGCAGGTGATAGACCATGCATTTGGTTTCTCCCACATAGGCATGCGCGGCATTATGAGCGACCGAGACGACAAATACCTAATGCTGGTAAATGGCCGCACCCTTAATGAAAGAACCGTGGTCGGCGCCATCAGCGAACGTGATTTGGTGATGCTAGGTGACATCCATCATATTGAAGTCATTCGGGGCTCAGGGTCAGCCACCTATGGCTTGGGTGCTGTCGCCATGGTAATCAATATTGTGACCTATGATGGCAGTAATTTTCAGGGTAAGGAATCACGTACCAAGATTGGCTTTGCAGAGGACTATGTGAGTCAGGAATTTAAAGTCGGCCATAAAACCGACGATGACCATTACTTTTTCCTCTACGGTGGTATCGCCGATTACCGAGGTGCCGAGCATAATGACGCGCCCTTACGCTTTAGCACCTCAGGTACCACTCGCGCCGGCGACACCATACTGGCAGAAAAGGATGCCAGCTTTGACACGGGCAGAGACAAGGAACAGTACCGCGACATCCCTCCCCTGAAATTTCATGGCCAACTAAAAATCAACGATTGGAATCTTTGGTTACGCTATACACGTGGCGGCAAAAAAAAACCTCCCAACAATGGTCATATTTTTACGCCGCCAATTGGTGACAATCGCATCATCTTTACGGACGAAAACAAGCCTTACCCGCCCAACCAACTGGGTTACCAACAATTAGTGGCAACCTCAGAATATCACCAGGTGGTTAATATAGATTGGTCCATCGACTATATGCTGAGTTACGATCTGCTGGACTGGGAACGGGATTTAAAAAGAGGTATCTCACCTGCGGCGATAAAAACCCAGTCCCATCGCGAGGATGAATTTTTTGCCCGTGCCCTGGCCCATTGGGAGCCCAAAACCGAACACTCGGTGGCGATCGGCATAGAAACTAGTCATGAAAAATTTGGCCTACGCAGCCCTGGTTTCCCCGATAACCCCGCTGAAATCCCAGGATTACCAGCACCTGCCCCCGACTGGTCCACCAACACCTATTCTCTCTTATTTGAACATCAGTGGAATATTAACCAGAACTGGACCAGTTTTATCAGCGCTAGGATTGATGATCACACCTATACCGATACGCTATTTTCACCCCGACTTTCCATCATCTTCACACCGACTAAATCAGATACGTTGAAACTGATCACGGGCCGGTCTCAACGTATGATTTTCGCCGTCGATATGCGTAAGGACTTCCAAAATAATGACATCACTGATAGCGAACCAGAAACACTGGATAGTATCGAGTTACTATGGGAGCACAGGTTTACGGACCAATTACAGACCGCCGTAGTTTTGTATGAAGAAAAACTAGATCTCATTGGTTTAACCCTAGTCGGTGTAGAAGGCCAGTCAGTAATTGCCGAAGAGGAGCAATGGGGCGCTGAGTTTGAACTAACTTGGCAATCCGATAATTTCAATATTGAATTATCACACACCTATACAAAACTCCTGGAGTTTGATTTACGGGAAGGAATAACCCAAAGTTTTATAACCACCAAGCCCAATGGTTTTGGCAATGATTTAACGAATTGGAGCAATAACCTAACCAAGCTCAATGGCCAATACCAGCTCAACGAGCATTGGTCCCTGCAGGGTTCAATTGTCTATTACTGGTATTTCGAGGGAAACAAAGACAAGCTTGAGTTCCGGGCCAGCAATGGTTCATTACGCTGGAATGAAGGCCGCGATCAAATCTACGACCGTAACCTTTATCTAAATCTCGGCGCTGAATACCAGCTCAACAATGAAATGACTTTAGGCATTACCGGACATAATCTACTAGGCTTAGTGAGCAAAACCTATAGTAAACGCAACTACTTAAATCCTGAGGGTGAGTACCGATTACAAGCCTCTGCTTTATCAACCACTCTCAATTGGCGCTTTGATTAAGCTTTATCCACAGGAGCGCTCTTAATCAAGACTTCCAATGCCTCGTAATCCATCTTATCGCTAAAGGCGAGCATCGCATCCCCAAGCTCACTATCAGTGTCAGTGATTTTAGAAATAATTTTATTCGCCAAAGTAGCGTGGCCAATTTCTAATGCCGAAACAAGCTCATTAACGATCTCCTTGGATAAATCAGATACGTGCTCACGGAACTCAGCGTCCGTCAGCGGCACATATTCTTGAGGCTTGCGTGTTTTAGATTCAGTACCCTCATACTCAAATTCCACATCAAGATAATCCCCGACTAGTTGGATAATACGATCAGCTTTATAGGGCTTCCGTATATATTCATCAGCACCTAAATTGAGTATACCTTGCTTTTCCTCCTCGAAAGCACTAGCTGTTACGACAATAATAATAACGTCATCTCCATGAGGTAGTTTTTTAATTCGTCGAATAACCTCCCAACCATCCATAACTGGCATGCGAAGATCTAGGAAAATAAGATCTGGAAGCCACTTTTCAAAAAGCTGTAATGCTTCTAATCCATTTACCGCTTCTTTAACATCAAACCCCATAAAATCTACAATTTTTCTAAGAATATGGCGATTAGATTCAACATCATCAACAATTAATAGTCGTCTTATAGACTGCCCTTCTTTTAAACCAGAAGGCCTTGGACTCACAGACATATCTCGCACTTTATTACCAATACCTAACTCACAAGGTACCTCTAACCTAAAAAGACTGCCTTTACCGAAACTACTGGTAAATGAAAGATCGCCGTCAAGTTGTTCAGCATATTCTCGACTTATAGCTAACCCTAAACCAGTCCCCTGCCCGGTATTGATACCACTCTCAGTTTGCTCAAAACTCCGAAAAACCTTATCAAAATCTGCCTCCGCAATACCCACACCACTATCTTCAACTTCCATTCTAATGGTCACCTTATTCTCTAGCGTCGGTGACGAAGACACTCTATACCATACACTCCCCTCGGAGGAAAACTTTGCTGCATTCCCTAATAAATTGATAACAATTTGACGAATCTTTCCCAGATCACTGAATAAATATTGAGGCAGGCCTTCGCCTTTTTCCACTACTAACGTCAAACCACTTTGTTCGCAACGCACTTTAAACATAATATTGATATCATCAATTAGCTGAAGCAGATCAAAATGCTGATTATTAATCTGAACTCGACCTGCCTCTATCTTGGAAATCTCAAGGACATCATTTATAAGGTTTAAAAGATGATCTCCGCTCCGATTAATCGTCTCTATATTTTTCAGCTGCTCTTCCGTCAACCCCGGATCTGACTGCATCAACTGGGAATAGCCCATAATGGCATTCATAGGCGTCCTGATTTCGTGAGACATAGTCGCTAAGAAAATGCTTTTCTCCTTATTGGCACTTTCAGCAACCTGTTTTGCATGCTCCAACTCCTTGTAGGTTCGTTGTAATTCAGAGTTAGCAGCCTTGAGCTTGAAATTCGTGCGTCGGCGCGCCCGATTAACCGTTAGAATAATACCAATAAGAATGGTAAATACCGCCAAGGCTATTATGGAAAAAACCAGTAGTGTCTTCTGTTTACCAATAATTTCTGTTTTTTCTTGAATATCTGTTTTTTGTTGGCCTATCACAGCACTTTTCTCAGCCAATGCCATGCTCTGATGATCAAGAATACGATTATTTTTATCGATGAGATCACTCAAAGACTCTACCTTTTCCTCTCGTTCACGAATAACCGTCAAATTGCTATCAAGCAGTTCCTGACTTTTCACTAACTTGGCCTGTTTTTTACTCAGAATAGAAGTTGCTGCATCTAGCTCCTTAGCCAATAGAGAAAGCTCCTCTTCTTTACCCGTGACCTTATTCTCTTTCTCGACTAGTTCAACATTCTTCTCATTCAATTGAGTTTTTTGATATTCGATAAGTTTTTTCTGTTTGGTGAGCTCCTGTTTATTCTTAACATAATCACTCTCAATTTTTTTTAGTCTATTTTTACGATCAACCAAATCCTTTTTAATCTGCTGCAAAGAATATTCTGACTCCCTAAACAATTCTGCAACATCCAGCTCTGTACCACCCAAAAGAAGAATCTGCTTATCCATTTTTAAACGTTCAAAAACAATATTCGTCCGATTCACTTGAAATTTAATCGTCCCGCCTTCCGAAGGAATCAGGTTAATCATAAAATCCCGATCCACATCACTTTCGCTACTGATCAACAGAGTATTAGTTCGTCGTACAACTTCTGCTATTGAGGCAACCTGCTTGGACGCTTTTTTACCCACATAGAGCGCTTGAAACTTATGACCATTAATAGACTTCACATTGGCAAACGATTCAACAGAAAAACTCTTGTTGCGTATTTTGAATAAGCTAGAGGTTCTTTCAAATTCCTTAACTAAGGCAGGATCAGCGCCGTATACACCAATTTTAAAGACCTGTATCTTTGCTTCATCAGGCCATTCAACATAACGAAAAAAATTGTATAACAGCGCCGTTTTCACTTCTTCTTGCGATGCCTCTAGCGCTACGGCATCGGAAACATCAATGAGGACAACTAAGCATAGGAATAGCGAAACAAGGTTATTCTTATTATCAGAATATGTATTTTTTCTCACTCAATCCCTACCAATTTAATCGGTTAGAAGTCATAGTTTCAGCGTCAAAAGCTTCGGTACGCATATAAATCAGAAGAAGCGATATAAATGCAGCTGAACAATAACTCTACCTGATTGATATATATAGTTTTTCATATACAGCCACCGTCCCTGCGTCACAACCCAAGGCTTAGATCAACTACAAAAATGAGCATCTATACTATAGTTATACTTTAGCAAACTAATGAAAAAGCGTAGGAAATATGCCATCTGTGGAACCAAAGACTTCAACTCCCCAGATCCTAGCCGTGGATGACCACCCTGAAAACCTTAAGGTTCTAACTAAGCTGTTGGAAGGTGTCGGTTATGAGGCACTACTGGCTAACAATGGTAAATCAGCACTCAAGATTGCAAGCAGTGCTAAACCAGCCTTAATTCTTCTGGATATTATGATGCCGGAGATGGATGGTTATATGGTTTGCTCTGCCCTAAAAAGTGATTCCGAGTTAGCAGAGATACCCGTTATTTTCATTAGCGCCATGGGGGAAACCTTAGATAAGGTAAAGGCATTCAAAGCAGGTGCCGTTGACTATATTACCAAGCCATTTCAAGTAGAAGAAGCATTAGCACGAATCCAAACCCACGTTACTCTTAGGAGCATGCAAATCCATCTTGAGGAATTAGTAAACCAACGCACACAAGAACTAAAACAGGAAAACATGGAACGAAAACGGGCAGAAGAGAAAGTTCGCGCACTCAACGAAGACTTAGAACGACGCGTTCAGCAACGAACAGCAGAACTAGAAGCCAGCATAATACAATTAAAAAAAACCCAGGATCAAATGGTTGAATCGCAAAAGATGGCCGCATTAGGCGGCTTAGTCTCCGGCGTTGCCCATGAAATTAACACACCCGTTGGAACCTGTGTTACAGCGGCATCTCACTTAGAAATTCAAACTCATCAGCTTGCCCATGATCTCCAAGAGTCTTCCCTAATGAAATCCCAATTGGATTCTTACATCAACATGGCGGAGGAAAGTGCTAAGCTTATATTATCTAGCCTTGAGAGAGCATCGGAACATATAAACAGCTTTAAAATGGTTGCTGTAGATCAACTTAGCGAAGCGAAGCGAACATTTTTGTTAAAAAAATATATCGATGATATGTTACTAAACTTACGTCCTATTCTTAAAAGTTCTAGCCATAAAATATCTATTGAGTGCCCAAATACCTTATTGCTAGATAGTTACCCTGGACTATATTCCCAAATAATCACAAACTTAGTAATGAACTCCATTACCCATGGTTTTGAATCAATACAAAAAGGTCATATCACCATTGCCGTTGAAACTACCGATACAAACCTTATACTTGACTATAAAGATGATGGTCGTGGGCTAACGGAAGAAGAACAAGAACACCTCTTCGATCCTTTCTTCACAACTAAACGCGGAAAAGGCTGCAGGGGGCTGGGCGCCTTCATGGTGTACAATATTGTCTATCACGCATTAAAAGGCGAACTCTGGATTAACCCCTCTCCTAACCACGGCGTTCACTACCGCATTACCGTACCATTAGCACTGGCCTAAATTAAATTCAGTGAGATTATTTTCAGGCAGGACCTTTTACATTCCATAATGCAATCTTTGTCTCTATGTCTGGTATACCTTGAATTTTTTTAGTCTGTACATCTTCAGCCGTTAAATCAACTCGCAATCCAGTCTCTTGCTCAACAATACTTTCGATAGCCTCTAAGTCCAACGCCGTACCAGTTTTTACTACTCGCAAGGTATCATGCCAATTAAAAGAAGTGGTTTTAGTACCCGGCAGATAGATTGTACCGTTAGAAAAGTCTACAGCGAATGCAATAACACCGGGTATCAAAAAAAACAGCAGACCTATACCATCAAGTATTGCTACTTGCGTATCAACCTTTCCATCTTTCTGCCCTTTTCGTTCTGGATACATTAAAGTCCCACAGGATGCCAACTGCACAACAAAAGCACCCACTACCCCAAGAATAATAGACTTCTGAAAGAAGTTACTTCTCATGTGATCTCCTACATATGAGCCCAAAAATAGCAGAGTAGGTAAAAAGACTATAACTACCTATAAAACATAGTCGTTAGTGCTAAATAATCCAGTTATGTACATGTTCAGTGATGCCACTCACACATAACAGCCGCCTAACTATTAAGAGGAAGAAATTCAGAAGAGAAACACTAACTCGCTGATCAATCTACGCACCAACAACCTGAGTCTGAAGCTCAAGTTTCTGAAGAAAAACCTGGTCTGAATCAAAATTCACGCCCACACCTGCCTCCAGTTTAAGGACTCGAATATCGCCGGTATTAAGTAATAATGCTATTTTCTTATTGGTTAGATATATAGTCCCTGTAATAAAATCTACTGCAAAAGCAATAACCCCAAGAACTACTCCAACCAAAATCCCAGCACCGTTTAATATAGTAACCAACGGTTCAATACGGCCATTTATAGGCCGATCTCGTCTTTCTGGAGACAATATAGTTCCGCATGAAGCTAATTGAACTAATAAGAAAAACCAAAGGACACCTCGATGAACTGACTACATATTTGACGTCACGTTGACCAAGTCACCTTCATTGAGATTATGTACATCAGATAGCACAATATGCTCACCTTCTTTTAGACCACGAGTAATTTCTGCTCCGCTAGCGCTATACCGTTTTACCTCTACCTCACGCTGATTAACCCTCATCGAACCTGGGTTCACAATCCATACATACTGACGCTCATACCCTTCCCGATCAGCAAAAACCGCTGATATAGGAATCTTATAAATAGTATTTTTAGCGCCCTTTTCAGCACTTCCTTTTTCTATAACAGAGGAAGAATTACTAACATTTTTTACATCTAAAATAGATTCAGTATAAATCCCCTCAGAAATCACTATGCTTTCAACTTTTCGTCCTAGCTCCTCTCGGTACTCCGACTCACCGCACGCAGAAATTAGAACTATCAACAAGGCTAACACACTGCTGATCATCCTATACCCAACATGCCAATCAGGTGATGCTTTACTTAGTTGCAATACCAGCATGCTCACACATTACACTCCTATCGCATGATCCTAAGAATATGCAGCTATTCAAAAACCTTCTCTATTCTTAATATAGCCGATTATGCAAGTACCACCTTCAAAATTTGTAGATCTACAATTCGCGGCTAGTTTTTGACTATAAATAGCTATAAAGCCAATTTTAATGAGCTCTATACACACGTTGAACCACAGTTAAAAACCAAAGACTCATGACAGTAACAATAAATAAATACTAGAAAAATAGAATCGACATAGCAGCATAAAGGCCTATACCTAACATGAAAAAGCTCTGTCTTTAGGGAAACAATTTGATGGATACCGTTAAATCCAACACGAAGATTTACGAACACAAATATATATTCTTTGAGTTTTCTTTTTTTCTGAAGCCCTAGACAACCTTACTTCTAAAATCCCATTGCAGTATGTCTCTGCTGCGCAACAAAACTCAATCTCATCCGGAAAAGGCACTATAGCCGCAAAAACACCATGAGCACGCTCAACAGTATGAAATACCCATATAAAATATCCACTGTAAAATATTATTTTCTAATCATGAAATGTTGATCCAAACAATAACATTTAATTTTTCTTAACGAATTTCCACTGATAGCAACCCAGACCAGAATCCCTTAATGATATAGCTATTGGCTTTAACATCATTATTTGTTGCTACTTCCCTTTTTAGTATGAATCGAGTCAAAGCTTGACCGCATAACCGCTTAATCATCATACTTTATCCGTATATCTACACTAATCTTCGAGCTGAAAAATAACCAGCTTAGAAGCGACGATTGATATATACACCCCTCCGCCGACACAATAAATATCGATTAGAACAAATAATAATAATAAACCTTGCCCAATATAATTTTAGACAGCTAGGCTAAATAGGAGTACAACTGAATATAAGGCCACTTCCGAAACGGAAGAAACTATTATGGAGCACGTACGAATACTTCGTCTTAACAAAGCAGGCAACCCCCTTGGCTGGTTATCTAAGGAACAAGCCGCCACACTTATGTGCCTTGATCGTATAGTCTGGTCTCATGGTGCTGAGATCATCAACATCTATGGCGGCACGCGCATGGATGGCGAACGAAGCGTATTACATCTACCTTCAATTGTGGCAACGAAAGGCGATCATCTTGACCGTTTCTACGCTACACCCGGCGTTAACAACTGGCTACTCTTTCGAAGGGACAAGTGCATTTGCCTCTACTGTGGGGAACGCTTCCGTGCCAGCGAGTTAACCTGCGATCACGTAATTCCAAAAATGCAAGGCGGCCAAGATATTTGGATGAATGTAGTCGCGGCCTGCTACCGGTGCAATCACCGCAAAGGGGGGCGAACACCAGATGAAGCCAACATGCCTTTACTGGCCGTACCCTTTCGCCCCAATCCCATGGAAGCTTTAGTACTACAGAATCGATATATTCTGGCTGATCAAATGGAATTCCTATCTGCAGGTTTTTCTCGCAACATGCGCCCCATATAGCGCCGCCCCCCAGCTCTAGCTATGCCTAGTAAAGGTAGCTTTACACTTCACGTCTCAATTTATATCGACAGTAACCAAAGAGTATTACCTGAAAGAATATTACTCAAAAACATCATCTAAAAGACACTACCGAAACGATTTCCGGCGTAATGCTGCTGGAGAAAAATGGTTCGGTCCGGGAAGATTTTTTTCGAAATAAATCCTGCCACTTTTCTCGTCGCCATTCCCTTGCATGAAATAAGCCCCTTTTCTCAAATCATGATAAACAAACATCGCGGCCCAGGTCACGGGTAATTCTGGATAATGCCTTAAATAAGCAATGCTCACTCGCCATAACTTTTCCCGGCGATCGTATAAGTTTGCATAAACAATTGACCAGGTATCTTCGTCAATATAATAAACTCGCGTCTTGTAGATGTGATTCATCCCTGACTTCAGTTTAGCCTCTAGCACCCAAACGCGATGCTTTTCATATCGCAAATACGCCGGATTAGGGTGACCGTTTTGCACCAGATCTTCTATTGAGGTTAAATCACCCTTGATTCGCACATTATTGTAGGAAATATACATTTCCTGCTTACCCTTAAGGGTCCAGTCATAACGATCAGCCACACCATTGAACAAATCCACCTCATCAGCTACGCGCATGCCATGGGAATCAGCCAAGGGCGCATCATAACCGGCATTCGGAACTCTTCTGACGCGACGCTGACCGGGACTATAAGCCCAAGCTTGTCGTGGTGTTCTCCGAGCATTGATACCCTCATACACTAACAACGATCCACCAGCCTGGCTTGGCGGATAGTTATTTATTGCTAGAAAGTACTGCAACTTATACCCTTCTACCTTATTACCTCGCTCTCGATAGTAAAAAGGAAAAGCCACTTCCACACTGGTCTTATTCAACGCAGTTTTGTCCTTGTTATACACCGCCATGGACACAAAATCAGTGCGCAAAAAAATACCTCGCCAGCGTAAACGGTGATTCCATATTACTTCCTTACCACTATTAGGAATTGGAAAAGGTATACCCCCCCATACATTCTTAATTTCATCGCCATCCCCAAGCAATTGGGTTTCCAACGCATTTTTCTTGCTGTTCTCGTAAACCCAGTCTGGCGACCTCTCTGTTCGATGACTAGGATATATATTCATAATAAAACTATCGGGGTATCGCTCGAACATAGCCAGTGCCCCAGGATTTAAATAATCTCTATGCTCATCTTTATTAGTAGACGTGATAGTAAAGAGGGGCTGCTCATCCATTAACACTACAGGTTCTCCGTCGCCGGTCCATGCAGGTATCGTATTATTCGCATTTCCAGCATGGATAGCGCCATAGGCAGTTAGCGATTTCCCTAGTTCATCGGCTTTTTCTTTACTAACCGCAGCAACAACGACGCCAACATCTGCTAACAAGATAATCGCCAATAAAGTCCTGCAGAAATTTAACGGGATTACTTTCGAGAAATAATTAAGACACATCATCTATTTACTATACACCCAACGATCACGGCCAGATTCCTTTGCTTCATACAGCGCTTTATCTGCTTTGATTAAGAGTTCTTCTTCCGTGACTGCTCGATCACCTGCACTAGTAGCAAGTCCTATGCTCACTGTCACGCTAACATCATGATCTTTGTAGGTCACAGGCAGATTCCGAATTCGATGACAAATCATCTCCGCCATATACTCACCACCTTTTCGATCAGCCGCGGAAAGTAGCACCACAAATTCTTCGCCACCAAATCTCGCTACAACATCTGCACCTCGACCTAAGCAATCGGAGAAAACATCAGCAACAATTTTCAAGCAATGATCACCCGCTGGATGCCCATAGGTATCATTGATCACTTTGAAATGATCTATATCCAACACTAATAAGGTAATGGGCGTTCCCGTACGATTCGCGCTCGAGACAGACTGCGATAATGCGTCATTAAAATACTTTCGATTATGCAGCCCCGTTAGTTCATCGGTGATAGCCATATCAAATAACTGTTGCTCACGTACCTTTAGCTGATTGCGCATGGAATCAAACACAATGGCCAGAGATCGAAGCTCATCACGAGTATCGAGTACAATTTCTTTATCCAGGTCACCTTCAGCAACATTCATCGTTGCAGAAACTAATTGACGTAATGACGTTCGAATACTCATGTAAAAACCAACAAAAAGGTAAGCAAATATAATACTCAATGCTGCCATACTGCTAATATAGAATGTCTTTTCATTCCTTTTAATTCGTAATTGCTCAAGATATTGATATTTTAAATGTTGAATAACGCCAAGTTTAAATTCATTAAAAATATCATACTGTTTCGTACTCGACTGGAAATAGTTATCCCAATCCGTGGCTAAATCGGGGTCCAGAACAACCGTCTCTTCCAATAATCGTATTTGTTCATTTAAGCTAGATACAGCAAGTGGCTTAATATAAACGCTATCTTTGAATCGAGGATATGCTTTTAAAAGAACCTCTACATGCTTACCAAGGCGCCCCGCTGATTCATCCAACTGAGATAGCGTAGCATCCAGTAAGTTGATTCCAGACGAGTCAATAAATGATTCCGTAAGATAAAACGATCCAAAAGCACGCCCCATCCCCATTAGCTCACTGTACTTCTGCATTTCGCCCGCTAGGAGAGTCACTAATTGCAGCGACAAATTATCTTCGTCGGCAGTCAGGCCATAATCATTAATAATCTGCGCCTGCAAATCATATTCACTTTTCACATAACGATTAACATGTTCAAAGATGAAACGAGAAGTAGTGGCGTCAGACCGTGGCGTTTCTCGAATGCTATCCATCTTCCAAGACAGTGACTGCGCAGATAATTTCAACAAATTATTACTATTTGCTAAATCCTTATTACTAAAGATAAATATCTGCTCTTTTAATTCACTATGGATACTGTCGAATCTATCTCCCGCTAAGTCTACATTTTGATAGAGATTAACGACACTTATATCCCTCAACAGCTCAGAATTCACTACGATGGGATGCAGGGCCTCAATCAACTGAATGCCCTCTAACTTACGCTCGACAACAACAATCTCTTGATCACGTTCAAAAATTAGCTGTAAATTAGTTGTCACCAGAGGAATCGCGAACAGCGCTGTCACCATCCCAAATTTCATGGGGTAGCTTAACCGGTTCATCAGCAACACGGCTGGCCTGAAAATTGCGCTTAACATGCTGGAGATAGCACCTTACTTGATAAAAATAACCCACCAACGATATAACCAAGTCATATAAATAGGTGGTCTTATGTTGATATCAGTATAGGTGCAGTTAGCCAGACTGTCTTCGCTCGCTCGATAACATTAGGAAATGACAGGATCAATGCTCACAAGTAGATATCCATGTCGCGAATTGCAAACTGATGACGCACTTAATAGAAGACAGATACATAAGAATGGCTACAATTAGTGACACGAAGCCTTTTCTTGGCTATACCAATTAGAATGCATTACAACTCACAAACAGACTAATTGAAGAAGCTGCCGACGCTACATGTTCTCGATTTCAAGCCTATTTAAAAGTACCGACCCCTTAAGCTATTCATTTTATGAAACCGGCATAGCTGATCAACGTTTCGAAATCCCTCGCGCACATATACGAGCCTACGAAAACATCCAAGATAATCACGTAGATTCACCCCAGCTAATGGCCTTATACCCAACCCTACAGGGTTATACTTGTGAAACGATGGATATTATTGACTCACCAAACTGCAATAGTGAGCTCAATTTTTCCTTACACGAGAAAGATACTTATTTAAGAAATGCCCTCGATGAGAAAGACTACGAGCTGAGCCACGAAGTCCTACCAGACAGCAAACGAAAAGAAGGGGACTTTACTTACTATACCACTAAGCACCAACATGAACTGGTAATAACGAACAAATCAACAGCACCTACTCTAGTCTTCCTCATCAGTAGTCCAGAAAGTGAAAACCCCATCTGTGAAACACGTTTTCCTTTTAATCAAGCCATCGACGTAGAATTATCCTTCACTAAAAACCAGCTTAAAAACTGGGAAGCTATCTACGAAGATATCGTTCTATTGGTCAATAAGTTTGCAAAACCGATAATCAATCACAATCATTAACTACTGCGTTAAGGGATGCCCCTTTGGCAATTGCTTTGAAACCCACAGCGCCAATTTATGTTTCATATTAGGCTCAGATTCCTGCCCCTTAGCTAAGGGTTGAATAAGGCTGTCGTGTACGAGCAGCTTATAGATAAATTCAATTTTTTCTTTTGCAGAGTCCGCCGCTTCAAATTCGCCAACCCCACGCTTCTCTACATATTTGGAGCCTATTCGTAAGGCTTCCTTTAACAATTCGGCTTCGTTTTTAAGTTTTTTCATATCCAACACAACCTTCTCTGATATATTTCTTATAATAATTTGAAACCTACTAAGCCAAACCACCCATTAACATGCGGTGTAATTCATCAATTTCTTCTTTTGACTCTTCCAATAAAGACAAACTGTTTTCTGGTGTCAATGTACTTTCTGGGAATTTTTTAAACGCTGGAATATTGGGAATTATTGGACATCCTTTCATTAGTGGCGTCCCCAAATAAGCATGGGCCCGAGCAATAGTCACCACATCGGTTATATCTAATTTATTATCGTGAGTCCGCTCCCAGCTATCAAGATATCGAACCACACTGATAAAATCTTCATCAAAATCCCAGCTCTCAAGTAGCTTGATACCAACACTTGATGAGTAGTCTCGAATAATTTGATCCGCCTGAGTTAGATCATCAATGCGATCCACGCGTTTCTCAATCTGTTGAATCAAGGGCAGCTTACCGATATCCTGAAACAGTCCAGCTAACATTGCCTTTTCAACACTTATTCCTTTGCACTTTTTCGCCAGCACAGCACTGATAGCCGCCACCTTGGAACTCATATTCCAAACCTTTGAATATAGTTCCTGTATATGTGGATGATCGGACTTCAGCATATGACGAAGGCTATACACCATCACGGAATCACGAGCCATCCCGATACCAACTTTACCAATGGCACTAGAGACAGTCTGAGTTGGGGAAAAACTTCGATATAAAGGACTGTTAGCCATCCGTATTAGGTAGGCACTAACAGCAGGATCGACCTGGATTATTTTGGCTATGGAATAAACATCATAGTCGTCCCTCTGCATTGCATGACGGATACGCAGGCAAACGTCTGGCATAGTAGGCAAGTTAGCCTTACCTGCCATTATTTCACGATAAATAATGGCATAAATACCATGGACACTCATTTAGCTCTCCGCATAATTAACAACCGCATCATTTTCACTCACTCAAATATTAGCAAAACCAGACGATTGAGAATTAGCTTCACGACTCATTAACAAGAGATAAAACATGCCTTTCAAGTGCAAATACATGCTCATCATCAACGTTCATCTGACGCAAACTCTCGGCTAAGCGCATCAGGTATTCGACATTTGAACCACTAGGCCCGTGGGACTGGTAAATTTGAAGCGCCATATTTTCAAGACTGGCTGAACCAAGGTAGTTATCATTATGCTTATCGGCCACATACATGTGCGCCTTAATATCGGCAGCATCACCTACACCAGCATGAACATCGACTTCAAAACGATCAAAGCCACCCTGTTCACGCTCATCTAAATAATCAAACACCTCGTGGTAGGTTTGCTCACATAAACGATAAGCAACACCCCAGCATTCTTCATCTGATAGGTCTATTAAGGTCACCACCCGACCAGGTGCAGCAGGCACACCTCTATGATCAGTTGAACCCTGGTAAAATCGCCGAGCCCAACCATTAATAAAGCCGACTCGCCGCTCAAGGTACTCAAAGCCAGGACGCCATATCAACGACCCATATCCAAATACCCAAACATCATCATTCATCGATGTTTTCTTTTCTCTTCATCAAGGTCTGGCGAAACTAACTCAGCAATTCTTCAGGTGGCAGCTCACACTTCAGCTTACTGCCTAACAATTCTTCAATATCTGGCAACATAAAAGCCTCATCTTCACAGGCGAAGCTAATAGAAACCCCGGTGGCGCCAGCACGACCCGTGCGGCCAATACGGTGCACGTAATCCTCTGGGTCTTCAGGCAAATTATAATTTACCACATGGCTGATACCATCAATGTGAATACCCCGACCTGCTACATCAGTTGCCACCAGCACTTTTATATTGCCAGAGCGAAAGCTCTCCAAGGTACTGGTACGTTTCGCCTGAGAAACTTCTCCCGACAAAATACCCACTTTAAACCCCGTTTTTTTGATTTTCTCATACAGCTTTCGAGTCTGATCGCGGCGATTCACAAACACAATAACGCTGTTAGTATCAGGTTGCTTCAACACATTCGTCAGTAACGAGAATTTCTCATCACTGGAAACCATATAAACCTTTTGATCTACGCTGTCCGTCGCCACACTTTCTGGCTCAATCTCTACCTTAATAGGCTCGAATGTCCACTGTTCGGCAAGATTCATAACATCCTGAGTAAAGGTGGCACTGAACAATTGGGTCTGTCGACAATCTGAGTTCGGCGTCGCACGAACAATTCGTTTTACCTGTGGGATGAAGCCCATGTCTAACATACGATCTGCTTCGTCCAGCACTAAGGACTCAATCATATTCAAGCGAATATCACGACGTGTCATAAAGTCTATCAAGCGTCCTGGTGTGGCCACCACGATATCCACCGGCTGACCTTGCATGCTTTTTAATTGACGGTCATAGGGCATTCCACCAATCAAGGTAGCGACTGATAAGTCCGTATACTTACACAATGCCTGAGCATCTTTGGCAATCTGAATAACCAACTCACGGGTTGGCGCAATTACTAACGCTCGCGGCTCACGCAGAAAGCGCTTGCCTTCTTGTGGATGAGCCAAAATATCATCAATAATGGTAAGCAAAAATGCGGCTGTTTTACCGGTGCCTGTCTGAGCTTTACCAATAGCATCATGTCCGCTCAGTGTATGTGGCAATGTTTGCGCTTGAATGGGTGAACAATATTCATAGCCCAAATCTTGAATCGCGTGCATTATCGGATCGGGTAAATCCAAATCATGAAAACGTGTCTTATTTTCCATCTCTGGCACTTGGAACATGGAAATATCCCATGCAGGTGCCGCTTGTTTTTTCTCTTTCTTATGAGATTGTCGAGCTTGATTCTTGGTCTTATTAGACTTGGAAAGGTCGTGCTTAGATGTCTGTTTGGATGAGACGGCTTGCTTTGAGGTGGATGCAGGCTGCTTTTGCTCTGCAGCATTTGCATTATCTGTTTTAGCTCTATCCCTTCCGGGCAAAACCTTCTTAAACCAACGCGTAATCAAAATATGGTTTCTCTTTCACTGTTCAAATTAGCGGCTATTTTAGCCTGTTCTAGCACTGTGTTGAAAGTTTAAACTCCAAGCGGTGACTTGTTATGCCCCTATGGAGTGCATTCGCCTCTCAAACTGACGAAACCTCGTATTTTATACCCGCTAAACTATACTCCCCTATATGCAGGTTCAGATGCGGGTACTGAAGATTTATCCTTTCTCGTTTCTCAAGAAAGCGCTGTTTATCCTTATATCTACTTGCTTCATGCTGCCCCCTTCATCAGCATCAGCAAAGAGCTTCAGCGGCCAATACCAAGGCAATATAAACGGCACACCATCGACCCTGACCCTGCAGCAAAACGGCAATCAATTAAAGGGTGAAATTGATGCTGGCGGATACAAGTACGTGTTACAGGGACAAGTCTCTCAACAGCAAGCTCAAGGACAATTTATCGACCCCGCCACAGGCGTAGTCAATCCTTTTATAGCCATAAAACAGCAAAATAATATAAACCTACAGTTGCAGGTTCCGGGTCAAGCATACCCACTAACTTTACAATTTTATGGTGGGCAAGCGACCTCCAGCACCCCCTCTTATAATCGACAAAACCAGACTCAAGGCAATTATTCAGGCCAGCTCCCCGACCAAAGCCAGCAGCAAAGCCAAGCTTATATAGAAAGAGATTCTGCTCTTGTGGGCCGCTGGCGACAATCAAACTCCATGACCAGCGGTTCCTATTCTGGCGTGGTAGAAACCTCTATGACCATCAACCCAGACGGTAGTTATCGTTATGGTGACGGGAAATTTGCCGGTGGCGGTGCGGGTGGTAGCGGTCATTCCTATGGAGGCGATGCCACTATGGGTAAATGGAAGACCCAAAATCGTATTATTTACATCCAAGAAGGTGGCAATCGATGGCAACCTTATGCCAGGTATTACGTTGAAAATAATAAGATGATGCTTACCTTCGACGATAACTCAAAACAGATTTGGTATCGAATACAATAAAAAAGGCATTAAGCTAAGCAATTAATAGCCTTAAGTAACTAGAGCTAAGCATGGCATTTAAAAAAACGAAAGATCATCTAAAAATATTGTTATTGCAGATACGGGATGGCCCAAAGGTGCGTCAAGAAGAGCACGAGAGCTTCGCCCAATACAGTGGACTGCGATTAGAACAGATTACCATTCTCAATGTATTTGATTCCCCCAATTTCAGCACAAATATTATCAACGACTATGATGCGCTATTTGTAGGCGGCGCCAGTGAAGCCAGTGTTCTTGAACCCGAAACATATCCTTTTATTCAAACCTCTATCGACCTACTTAAGCACTGCATCAACATCAATCTCCCCGTCTTTGCTTCTTGTTTTGGTTTTCAACTAGCAGTACTTGCACTAGACGGATTGATAATTAGAGATAGCCGTAACTTTGAAATGGGTACTTTGCCTATTTCATTAACCGAAGAAGCTCAACAAGACGCTCTATTCCATGACACTCCCAATAATTTTTATGCAGTGTCTGTGCACAAAGAGAAATCCGAAATTGTTCCAACAACCTGTACTGAATTAGCTTTCACAAAAGCCTGCTGCCATTCGTTTCGGGTAAAGAACAAGCCTTTCTGGGCATTTCAGTTTCACCCAGAAGTAGACAGAATAACACTGGTAGAGCGGCTAACCTTTTTCAAGGACACCTATACAAAAAATAACAGCCATTTGCAGGAAATATTGGACCACGCAGTAGAAACACCGGAATCAAATGGCTTACTCAATAAGTTTATTGAACGTGTGGTAATAAGGAATTTACCACAGATTAAGTCAGACAAAGATTAACTATTTCGCGGATTCAAACAATACCGATATTCAACAACACTCAGAGGGCATACTCATTTAGACTCGATAGATCTCACCTGACTACTATTATGTTTTTTATCATCGAGAAATCCTGACAACTTCTCGATACTTTGAGGTTTAGCAATACCGTAACCCTGCGCATAATGCACGCCCATATTCTGCAATAAGTTATAGGTTTCCAAATCCTCAACAAACTCGGCAATTGTTTGCAAACCCATAGCAGTGACTATATCGTTGATAGAACGCACAAACGTCAAGCTCACATCATCATTCTTCATATCCCGAACAAAACGACCATCGATCTTCACTAAATCAATCGGTAATTCCATCAAATAACCATAGGAAGACATTCCGGAACCAAAATCATCCAACGCAACCTTTGAACCTATGGTTTGAAGCTCCTGTAATGCCATCTTAGCACTCGCCAAATTCAACATAACCTGAGTTTCAGTTACTTCAAAGCACAGCTTATTAGGAGGAACTCGATGAAAGTTGATTCGATCTCTCACAAAATCAATAAATCCATCATGGCATATGGAGTCAGCAGAAAGATTAATCGAACAAAATTTGATACGAGACAAAACATCTTCATGCTCTTTCAACAACTTCAACACATTATCAATCATCCATCGATCAATACTGGTTATAGCCCCATATCGTTCAGCTGCTGGTAAAAATGCTCCAGGGGGGATCAAATCACCATCAGCGCCCCTCATACGGATTAAAGCTTCAATACCAACTTGATTTTGATTTTCTAAATTCGTCGGTGAAATCACTTGGAAATGTATGTCGAACAAGTCATTATCGAGCGCATCATTGATACGAGAAATCCAATTCATTTCTCCTTCACGCTGAGTTAACACATCATCATCAGGTTCGTAAAAATGAACACGATTACGCCCCCTATCCTTAGCTGCATAACAAGCGTTATCAACATGTCGCATTACAGCAATAGGATCTTCTTCAACATCCATCAATTGCGCCACCCCTATACTACAAGTTATAGAAAAACTCTTACCTTCCCAACTAAAGTGAATTTTCTCGATAGACTCTCGAATTCTTTCAGCAAACTGACGAGTATGCGAGCGATCTTGCGTTACAACAATCAGTGCAAACTCATCACCACCAATTCTTGCCACAACATCAGTATCCCGTGTAATTCTCGCCAAATGCTCACTTATTTGCACCAGCAACTGATCTCCTGCTGCATGCCCGCAGGTATCATTTACCACCTTAAACTGATCAACATCCATATACATAAGTGCATAAATATTCCACAAACCTTTCTCCACAACTTCTTTCAGTTTGCGTTCAAATTCCCTACGATTAACCAGGTCGGTTAACGAATCAAAGTTTGCATGATAGTGAAGCTCTTCATTAACCGATGAAAGTTCATCCATGGTATCCGCCAACTCACGAGTACGACGGTTATACCAATAGGCTAATTGGCCAAATTCATCTTTGCGTTCCTCATCTAAATGCTGCGCTGTTAACTCCGGATTTTCTGCCGATGTTCTAAGTTTTCCCGTGATGCTTTTAATAGGCTTAATCACCAGTTTACGCATCCCCATAAAACCAATCGCCATAATAACCAACAAAGGCAACAGGATTTGAGTCAGCGTTTCCTCAATAATCGTTTTGACCGCTGCAAAAGCCTTACTTTGAGGCGTCACCACCACCACTTTCCAATACGCTCCCGGCACATGGAAAACGGACACAGTAACAGGCTCCCCAGTAAGAATGTCATCTTCCAGAAAGATGCGACTTAACAAGAGACTCTCTTTTTTGTGAAGTGGATTCAGCAAAGCTGACAGGATAATGGCGGCCTGATTTCTATCGATTTGATAACTATCCTGCTCAAGCTGAGCAACAATTGTCTCATCATACTGAACATTAGACTTAGCCTTATTAATGAGCTCTGCATTAAGATTATCTAACTCGTTAGAAATCAACTGGAATCTTTGATCTTTCTTGGTCAAATCACTTGCTAAAATATTTTCACTACCATCCGTACTTTTAATTTTTTTATCATCAGGGTAAGTAATGAACTTATTATTCTGATCAACAGCAAACGCGTATCCTCCTGTTACCTTGGTTTGCTCTTCAAAAAACTCCTTCAGCCCCTCAAGCTTTAAATCAATAGTTGTCGCTCCGACAAACTTCCCCTGCTTATTTACCGGCACAGTACAGGTGACCATAGGTTGGGCTGAATATGGATCTATGTATGATTTCGACCAGTAACAACTCCCTGGAGATACTCGACGAGCAGGAACGTACCACTCTTCGTGATGATATCCAGGCCCATCAGCAACGTTATAATCATCGTAGTAAACTAACGTCCCCGCTTTGTCTCGCCCCCAAAAGAAGCTATGACGTTCTTTAGTTTTGTCAAACTGAAAAGGCTCTGGCCAGAAACCACCGCCAGCAATAAAAGACTTTTCACCCGCCAGGTCCATCATTGCAGGAAGTATATTTGTCATGAGCTGAGGATCTGGCTCAGCGTGCGCAACAAAATTAGCCATACTCTCAGTCAATGTATGAACCAGAGTCGTCCGACGCACAAGTTCCGCTACTATCTGAGCACCACTCGCCTCAACATGTTTTAGGGTCTCTTCTTCCAGCTGAGATCTTAGCCGCGTCTGCAGAACAAAACTTAACGCTACAATAAGGGTAATCAGGATTACTGCATAACCAAGGGTAAGCTTAAACTGAAGTGACTGATGAGAAAATTTCATTGCTAGCTATCACCACGATTATCCATAACCAATACGAAACCATCCACAAATTCGGGCTGTCACATTCAGATTAGTCTAGATTGTAGGATTGTCATTCAAATAAAATTAACACTATGAGTAAGCGACGACCGGCACCCTGAACATGTTGTAACATCGATGATTCCACGACAGAATCTACTAAATGGGTTATAAGAAATAGCAGTAAAATCAAATCGATAACTAAGAACCTGTATTGAAATAATCGATCATTGGTATGACTAAGTTATGACCACAAAACACAAAATTCCATCCAATATCTGCAGCAACTATTAACAAAGCTAAACAAGCCCTTCTAATCCCTAAAAACACAACAAAACCTAAAACTAGGAAAGCACAATGATCAAAGAAGAGATCGAACAAGTTCAGAAATTCTACGACATCATCATGGAGTTTTTGGTGACCTACAGTTTCCAGCTACTCGGCGCGATTATTGTTTTCCTAATCGGTCTGTATGTAGCAAAAAAAGTGGCCAATATAGTCCACAAACTGTGTGATAAATACGAAATTGATATCACTCTGGCGAACTTCATCAGCAGCGTCGTCAAGATCATTATTATCATTATGGTAGCGATTATCTGCTTAGGTAAACTCGGCATCAGTGTCACCCCATTTGTTGCCACCATTGGCGCTCTCTCACTGGGTGCAGGCTTAGCATTACAAGGCCTTTTGTCTAATTATGGAGCAGGTATCACCATTATTGTTGCTAGACCCTTTGTGGTTGGCAACACTATCTCTGTGCTTGGAGTTACCGGCGTCGTCAAAGAAGTCAGCCTAGCACACACCATTCTCACCAATGAGGAAGAAGAAGAAATTACGATTCCGAATAAGCATATTATCGGTGAAGTTTTGCACAACTCTTTTGAAAATTCATTGGTCGAAGGCATTGTAGGTATCGCCTACGACACTGACCCTACCATTGCCATTATAGCTATCGAACAAGCACTTACGCAGGATAGCCGCTTCAGCAAGGAACGCCCCCCTCAAGTAGGTATCGATGAATTTGCCGACAGCAGTATTAATATAGGTTATCGCATTTGGGTACCAACCACCCAATATTACCAAACGAAATATGCTTGCAACCTTTTGGTATTAGACGCGTTAAAATCACAAGACATCCCTATTCCATTCCCGCAACGAGAAGTTCGTATGCTTTCTAGCTAAGGTTTCAGCTTAAAAACTCAAAAACAGCTAACAGAAACAACTGTTATAACCTAGCAGTTGTTTCTCCTACCCTGATAACACAACTGCAACAGACGCATACAGAGATAGCCACGACGTCAATCCATAAAAATGAGAAATTGCTCACATATTAACCAACACCCCCACCGAGGTTATCGTGTCAAAACTCATTTACCCGAAAAATGCATCTTTCCTAGCCCTCACCCTATTATCACTACTTACTTTTACTAGCTTCAACACCCTTGCTCAATATGATGAAATTCATATCGCCAGCGAGCCGTGGGAAGATGCAACAAACAAGGATGGAACAGGTCTGTACTGGGAAATTTTTCAAAGAGTATTTGAATCTGAAGGCATTAAGGTTAAACCCAACCTAATGACGTACCAGCGCTCCATGGGGTTAGTACAAGAATCTAAAGTGGATGCATCCGTTGCGGCTTATAAAAATGAAGTAGAGCAAGCCTTATATCCACGATGGCATTTCGATGCAGACATAATTTCTGCGCTTTATCGCACCGATAGCTTAAGCAACTTCCAACGGGAAGCTAGCCTTAAGAATAAACACGTAGCATGGATTGACGGTTATAAAATCGATCAACATATCGACAAAAACTTTAATCTTCATAAGTTAATGGAACGAAAGCACGCGCTCAAACTTTTAGATGAAGGCAAGATAGATTTCTTCGTGGATGCAGAAGCCGATCTTAATACTGCACTCAATAAAGGTTATGTCGATAAGCAAAATTTCACCATAGACACATTGAAGGAACTCAATCTGTATTTGGTATTCTCAGATAACGAACGTGGCCATTTCTTTCGAGAACTTTACGATCGACGTATGGGTGAAATGATACATTCCGGTGAACTCAAAGCACTTTTTGAGAAGTGGGACTGGAATATATACCCCTTCGGTTAACCGTCAGCTATGACGCCATCTATTCCCGACTAGAGAGTTCCCTACTAGAAGAGCTTCCTGCTAAAAGAGCGCCTTTTGTATCATCAATCCGACAATAGGTGCTCTTATTGAACTCATCACTTTCGAAGCTTGGCTACTATCTCAAATAACCATGATGCTCGGTAAGTGATCAGAGCCATAAATATTAGCACGCACCCTAACATCTGCATCGCGGTCATTCGCTCCATCAAAAAGAGCGCCCCCAAGCCAGCCGTCCACACGGGCTCCAAGATAAATATCATGCCAGCATGAGTGGCGTCCACAAATTGTAGCGCACGGGTTTGCAGCGCAAATCGCAAACTGGTGGCGATGATGGCACTGCATATCAACCATCCCCATGCCGAGTTAGATACATTTACTTCCCAACCTTCAAGCATCATAGCAACCAACGCTGCCATAACTCCTACCACAGCGAGCTGAATACTGGCCATGGGTAAAGCCGGCATTTTCTGTACGTATCGACCCGTAAGACTGACATGAATGGCAAAGCCCACGGTCGAAGTAAGAAAAAGTAATTGTGGCGTTTCGACCGTTAAACCATTTTTCAAGGCTAACAATGCTAAACCCGCAATGGCAGGAATCAACGCCAATAACAGCCGTGGTTCCAACTTATCACCAAATAAGACCCGCCCCACTAAGGGCACAAATACCACAGTCAAACTAACGATAAATGAACCTTCACCAATGGATGCTGTTTGATGAATTCCCAAAACCCAAACCAATAGCGACACAGCTAAGATAGCGCCTGTACCAATCGCCTTTGCAACTTGTCCAGAATCAAGCGTTCTTAAACTAGACCAACAAAATATAAGCAACACGATAGATGCCAATAAGAACCTAATGGCTAAAAAGGTGTACGGGGTAAATTCCGTTAATGCATTTTTAGTAAACAACCAACCGGCTGAAGCTACAATAGTTACGCAGAAAAGTAACCATTCAGCAGTACGACGCGTCATTATTTTCGTCAAGAAATTACCTACTTGATTAATATGAAGGGAGCTCTATAAATTGAATTTCCCACAACGCATTGAACAACGATAAGGAAAGAAAAATATTAATGATGCTCAAATGTTAAGTGCAAAAAACTAAGAGCGAGAGTTATCCCATGATTGCAACAAGCGTGCAAAAGCATTGGCATCTACCGGCTTGCTGTAATAATACCCTTGAATGACATCACATTGACAGGTTCTTAAGAATTCCAACTGCACTTCATCTTCAACGCCCTCAGCCACTATATTCAAGGATAACTGTTGGCACATAGCACTAATAGCACGAATAATTGCCTCACCATTTTCACTGCCGATAGCATCAACGAAACTCTTATCAATTTTTAAACAGTCGATGGGTAACTGTTTTAACGCATTCAATGAAGAGTAACCGGTTCCAAAATCATCTAGCGCAATCGAAATCCCCATATCCTTAATTTGCTGAAGCGTCTCGAGTGGTGATTTGTCGAGATGCATAATCTCGGTTTCAGTAATTTCTATGGCAAACAAGGATGGGGCCACCCCATGAGACTGCAAAGCAGAAATAAGCTCACACTGTAAATCACTAATCTCAAACTGGGTTCCAGACACATTCACAGACAGTTTAACGGGTTTTAACCCTTTCGCCTGCCACTCCCCTAACTGTCGACAGGACTCGGTGATAACCCAATTACCCACTTCTGCGATCAGACCTGATTCCACCGCTATAGGTATAAACTCAACGGGCGAAATCATACCTTTAGTGGGATGGGTCCAGCGTATAAGCGCCTCACATCCCACCAAAGTTTCATTTTCTACGGATATCTGAGGTTGATAATTAAGATGCAGTTGATTCTCAACCATTGCCTCTCGAAGATCTGATTGCAAACTATGACGCCGTATTGCCTGTTCGCTCATTTTTTGGGAATAAACCATGTACAAACCACGACCTAATTTCTTAGCCTCATACATCGCAATATCAGCGTGGCGTAATAAATCAGCTGGCGCATTACCATGCAGACCATAACGAGCAATACCAATAGAACTACTTAAATGAAACGTGTTATCCACATATTTGAAGGGTAGCTCTAAGCCTTCATTAACCGCTTTAGCCAATTTTTCTGGCATATCAGAAATTCTTGATTCAAGCATTAAAACACAGAATTCATCACCACCAATCCGCGCCAACTCAAATTCAAAATCAAGTTTAAAGCCTTCAACACATTGTAAAAGACGGTCACCAACCTCGCGCAACACCAAATCACCGACGCTATGACCTTCTGTATCATTAACCTCCTTAAACCCGTCTAAGTCGATAAAGAGCAAGGTAATCACTCGACCATCTTTCGCATCAATGGCAGCCTGAATCTCTCTTAAGAACATGAGTCGATTACTCAAACCGGTAAGGCCATCACGATAAGCAAAATGCTCTAAAGATCGGGTGGCTGAATGCAAATTGGCACGCATATTACTCACAGAGTTAGCCAGCTGACCAATCTCATCATTCCTTTTGATCTGAACATTCACATCCCAGTCACCTGCTCCAATACGTTCTGCAACACCCTGTAAAAGCCGAATAGGCTTAATGACATTGACCCTCAACAACCAAAATAAGGCCATAGCAGTAACCAGTAAGGTCACTATTATTTGCAGTATTGTTCTTAACGCATATTCCTGCTCCAGTGCTTGTATTTCTCGTACCGGCCATAAAGCAACAACGTAAAGCCCCTCCACAAGCGGATTAACCGATACGTAGTAAGATGCACCAAAAACCTTTCCCGTCACTACGCCCCCAAATGTTCCCTCCGCAAGATATTTTGCATCAATTGTGGTTGATGTTAAGGCTCTTATTTTCGGTTGAAATTGAACCTTACCCATCTCATCAACAACGAGAAAGTACCCTGAATTACCAATAGTTTTGCTATCCAGATAACGTTGCAAAAAAGATAGATCCAGATTGATAGCGATAAAGCCCAGATAATCCTCTTCTGAGCGTGATGGGTTATTGACTCTTCCGGCTCGCTTCGCAATCAATAACGTTTTAACATTGTCGTCAGGGTTAATATAATAGGTTTGAAGCAGCTCATCTGGTTTTCCAACCAACTGCTGAAACCATTCACTATCAAATTCATTTTCCTTAATATTAACCAATGGTCGCGCTGTTAGCCGTACATCCTCATAACCATCAGCTAGTAGTAATCTTATTTCAACATAAGCTTGATTTACCCTTTGGTAATCATCAAACAAAGAAATTATAGGTCGATACATCAACCGATAACGCCTTTCTTCATCCTCAATGCGCACATACTGATCAACAATATGAGAGTTAGCTAATAACTTTACATTTGAACGCACATTTATTAATTGTGCCGACATCATATTCTGAAATTCACTAACACTGGTTTTCATTTGACTAATTGCATTTTTCCCAAGATCTTCTTGACGATCGTTATTCGCCACTACCCCCAAAAATATCAGCGGAAGCGCAATAGCCGGTACCAATAAAAGCAATATCTTGCTATTCAGTGTCATAAATAACTCAAACCATCATCATACTTTGCTGTTCCCTGTTAATGCCCATATCTAGCTAATTCAAGCTTATAAAATCCAAGTCAGCGAATTACACGCATGATGATATTGGTTGCCCTTTTCATCAGCCTCGGCGTCCAGCTAGGAAATATTTGTGAGCTGGATAAGTATTCTTTTGACGGATAAATAGACTCATTTTCCAAAAACTCCTTCGGCAGATACTTTTCAGCTTCTTTATTCGGTGTTGCATAGTTCACATACTCAGCATTTTTCGCCGCAACATTAGGATTATTAATAAAATTCAAAAACCGAAGGGCCAAGGGTTCATTTTGCGAAGACTTTGACAACATCCAAAAGTCTATCCATAACGTTCCACCTTCAGCGGGATGGGTATAAACCAGCTCAGGATGCAATTCCATAACGACCAAGGCATCACCGTTATAAGCCATAGCGGCAACTGCTTTCCCCGATACCAACCAAGACCTCTCATCCATATGAATATTACGATAAGCCGCCACAAATGGTTTCTGCGCCACCAGTAATTTCTCTACTTCCCAAAAAGCCTCTGCTGACGTATCCGTTAAAGCTCGTCCATTAGCCTTCAGCCCCATACCAACAAGAACTTGTGTTGTTTCCAGCATGATGATTTTCCCCGCCAGCTCTGGTGATGGTGCGTACAGATCTTTCCAACGGGTTAAAGGCTTTGAGACAAGATCAGAGCGATAAATAATACCCATGGTTCCCCAAAAATAGGGAACCGCATAGGCTCGCCAGGTTTCATCGGTAGATATAGGCTTCAACGAAAGATAATGGTGGTTTGCAATTTTTTCCGTGTTTATCTTCTGCACCCAATCGTTCGCAATATACGAATTAACCGCAGCCTCATCCACACAGATAAGGTCGTACCCCAGCCCTCCACTATGTGCCAACATAACATCGCGTTCATCGTCATCGCCGTAATAGATGAATTTGACCTTAGCGTTGAACTTAGCCTCAAATGCTTCAACAACCGCGGGCTCTATGTAGTCTTCCCATGTCAATACAGTGAGATCCTGCGCAAAGGATGAGGCTGATATTATTTGCGCAATAGCAGCTAAGGTATAGGCCGTAAAAAGACGTCCATACTTGCTTCGGGTTAACGGCATGATTCACCCAGTGGCTGTTGTGAATTGGATACCTGTTAACTATAGACAATGACGTGTCAAAGAGAATTATTGCCTGATTTGTAATTGTTAATACCTCGACAACCACAAAGAAAAGTCATGAATTTCAATAGAATAGACCGCACTGGCATCAACCCAAAGATCTATCGATGCCAGTATACAGTTACATTTGAAGCTTTATAGAAGGATGACGGGGGTCATTCCTCAGAGGAAGTATATATTTTGAAGTTTTCTTGATAGTCCTCTAGGTTGTCCTCAAGCATAGTGCGAAATTGATCCGTTACGTGGTTTAGTGCTTCGTCTTTATCTTCCTTAAAGGCTTTACGATCTTCCGAACTAACCGCCACAATATGTGCACTGAAGCGAGCAGCGGCATATAGGAAAGCATCGTTTACGGTACCTGCATGCTGCTGGTCCGTTTCGTCATTGGCTAGGTCTACAAATTTATCAACCAGATCCCAGAAAGCCTTATCTTTGTTCTCATCACTCATTCTTTAAACCCTATTTATTTCTCACTAGTCACTATGTGTAACCACCAATCGTCATCTACAGCATTCAGCAATTATTGAAAATGGCATCCGTTTTGGCGGCCATCACAAAATCATTTTTATGCAGACCGTGGATTTTATGGGTCCACCAAGAAATAGCAACTCTCCCCCATTCAATAACAATAGCAGGGTGATGCTGTTCCGTCTCTGCAAGCTCGCCCACAGCAACACCAAAAGCCATAGCATCAACAAAGTTCTTGAAGATAAAACTTCTTTTCAATTGGTCTACAGCATCGACGCGCTCTATCTTCCACTGGGACAGCTCACGCATATATTCCACTGCACCTGACTCTGTCACAATCGGTGCACCTGTCCTGCAAGCTTCGCAGGAACTCTTAACCAATTCAGTCATACAGACTCCATAATTCGCAGTTATTATCCGAAACAGCCACTTGAACTCGAACTGCTAATAATTCAATTCAAAAAAACAAACTAACTCGATACGGAATGAACAATATCTGCCAGTTCAGTGCAGCTGGATATTTTCAACTTTCGATAAACCCGAGACAAATGATTAGATACCGTCGAAGCTGCAACACCGAGTTTTCTGGCAGCTTCTTTAAAAGACAAATCTTGTACAACCGCAGACTCTTTCACATTCAACAGATCTAGCGGGCAGGTTTCCCATAAACCAACGCAAAAGAGATCACCTAACGGTTCAACTAAATAACACAACTTATCCTGTTGTAGCTTACCCTCCTGTATTGTCGTTTCTGTTTTCAAAACAAAGGGTAAGTTAGGCATAGAATGTTTGGGGAAATAGTCTGTCAACAGCTCCAAAAACTCTGGCTGAACCTCAAGGAATAAACCATATCACGGTGTCAAAACCCCTATCAACAAAGTTATCTTCGATTATTGCCAAGAGGAGTTTAGTAAAGAAATTTCGAGCCATTAACAGTAGACCACGCCTGGCAATCTGCTTGCGCTGATAATCAGCTTCCGTAACAACTCAATTACTACCCCAACTTGGTGATTCAAGTAAATTCCCCCTTAGGCTGACCAAACCTATTCAGCCAACAATAAAAAGGCCCGCTTCATCACTGAAGCGGGCCTATCTTTTACTGCATACTACTTTGACGACTTATATTTAAATAATAAGTGTCGAAGCCTTAAGGTAAAACAATATCAAAGGTCATATCTGGCTTAACCTGCAAGCTATTAAACTTAAGCAAGGACAACAAACCATCTACTTCCATCTTATCGGCAGAAATCGCGTCTTTCGGCGTCGTAATTTGCAACGCCAAATCAATGTAAGTTTCATGATCAACGGTTACAGTCGCATCGGCATCTGCAACTGGCTCACCAATATAGTGATGCAGAACCGCATTCTCAATGTAAACCACGTGGGTCTCATTCAAGTCAGTGAAGGTGAAGTTAATGGTCAAATCAACACCATCCGCTTTTTCACCATCAATACGCGCAGCCATCGCATCGAAGAACTTCTCAATCGGTGTATGCATCACCATGTCTTTCGCAATTTTAAAATCAGTACCTTTTTCAGGACGATTATGACGTAGTTCATAAGCACCCGTCAGGTACACATCACGCCATGGTCCAGATTCAGACTGATAGCCCATCTGGTCATAGGCTTTTGCCAATAAGGCACGTGCCTTAACATTCTTAGGATCTGCAAACACAAGATGATTGAGTACTTCTGCCACCCAACGGTAGTCACCTTTATCATAGTAAGCTTGAGCTTGAGTAAGAACATTCTCAGCTCCGCCCATGAATTCAACATAGCGCTTACCCGCTTCTTCTGGCTGATGTGGATTTAGATTTGCAGGGTTACCATCAAACCAACCATAGTAACCTTGATACACAGCACGAGAGTTGTGACGAACAGTGCCGTAGTAACCACGACTTGCAAACGTAGTACGCAAAGACTCAGGCATCACTAACTTGTCAGCAATTTCCTTCGGTGTATAACCAGAGTGAGCTAGACGAAGAGTTTGATCGTGAATGTACTTATAAGTATCACGCTGCTTCTTCATAAAATCCTGAAATTTATCTTTACCCCAGATCGGCCAGTGGTGGCTGGCAAAATAGGTTTCCGTTTCAGGAAATGCTAAGCGCGCATCATCAATATACTGGCTCCACGCAAGTGCATTTCGAACTTTAGCACCACGAAGGGTATATAGGTTATGCATGTTGCGTGATACCACTTCAGCACCACAGAAGGCTTTTTTGCCCGGAAGGTAGAACACAAGCTCTGCAGGTGCTTCGGAACCTGGCACGTTATGGAATACAAATTCAACACCATCAACCATCATAGGTTGCGGCGTTTTCTCAACGATGTGAGTTGGCTCCAAAATACCAATAGTACCAAACGCAGGTGTTTTACCTAAACCGGTACCCACGTGACCGCGTTCTGTACGTGCTAGACGACGTCCGTACATGTAGCCAGCTCGGCGAGCCATGGTAGGTCCGGCAAGAATATTCTCACTGGTTGACTCTTCAACAAAACCTTCGGGTGCAATAACTTGAACCTTGCCACTTTTCAGATCTTCTTCAGACACAACACCTAAAGCACCACCGAAGTGGTCGATATGACTGTGAGTAAAGATAACCGCAGAAACCGGCTTATTTCCCAGGTGCTTACGAGCAAAGCTCAACGCGCGTTGAGCAGTTTCTTTGGAGGTCATCGGATCAACTAAAATCCAACCGGTTTTACCTTCAATAATGGACATATTGGAAAGGTCAAAACCACGCAGCTGATAAATACCATCCATGACTTTAAACAAACCATGAATATTATTTAACTTCGCTTGACGCCATAAACTAGGGTTTACACTCGCCGGCGCATCGCCTTTAACAAAGGCGTATTCTTCTTGGTTCCATGCCCACTCATCTTCACTTGGACCTGCAACGCGCAAATCAGGATCACTGGCAATCAAACCACGTTTTGCCTGCTCAAAATCTTCCATATTGTCGAACGGTAGTTCACCCAATACTTTCGCATTCATATCCGCCGTGGCTTGAGTTGGCGCAACGTGACCTTGTTTATCAGCACCCGCATCAAGTTCCAATGTGCCGTAAGTGTTGCCCATTTGATGACAGCCTGTCACTGCCATGCTCAACCCCAGCATAAGTGGGATAAGTTTTTGTTTCATGGAACCTCCGTTCAAACCTAGTGTTATCGCTTTTTGAAATTATTAAAATTGTTATATAAGAGAAGACCGTTAACTTACACACCTACATGCCAACACACAACAAACTCGTAAAAAATTACTACCAGCTCCTGTCATTAGTCGCCAAATCATTCGACTCACATAACTGCTTTAAATTAACCATATCAATAACGGTGCATTGCTCAGACTCTTTAACAATTCAATTGGATAACCCAACAAAAACATCAAAACTTCAGCCGCACCGGCAGGCGATTCTATACTAGATTTCAATCACTTGTACGGGATTTATAGCCAACTACCTGTCCAAAACTACCAATTTCTTTGTCCATTCTGCTACCCCTCAAGCACCCATCAAGATCAAACAAGGCGTCTACCTCTATACTCTATATAAAATTTAACCATGAGTTCTGATATAGTCTGTTTATAAATCTTCTATCAGTTCACACACATCAGCTTCATCCTTTCTAATCATCGGTATCCTTATGTCCATAACGTCAAAACTCCGCAATCTGTTCAACAAATCACCACAAGATAGTGGAGCATGGCCAGAAGACAAATTATCTCCAGCCGAGCAACTCGCTAAAAACGCTCAATTTCAAAACGATTACGAACTTGCCGCAGACCAACAAGCTACTTTCGATATTTGTAAGACCGCCGCTGACGAAGGCATAATCGAGGCTATTTATCTGTTAGGCATCATGTACGAAAAAGGTGATGGGCAAAAACAATACTTTGAAGAAGCAGCCGCCTGTTATCACCGAGCCGCTAGATATGACAAAGTGGAAGCTCAATACAACTTGGCCCTGCTTCATGCTCAAGGCTCACTCGGCCAAACCAACTACCCGGTAGCACTCGAATATTTTAAAGCTGCGGCTGATCATGGCCAACAGCAAGCCCAATACAACCTTGCTTGCATGTACGATCAAGGACTAGGCTGTTTTGAAGATAAAATACAAGCATTGAAATACTTCACTAAGGCCGGCGATCAAGGCATGCTGCAAGCATGGAATAATATTGCTGTTATGTATTACGAAGGGGAAGAAAATGCTGAAGGAAAAGGCATTAAAAAAGATCGGGTAAAAGCCTACAGCTGGACTCTATTGGCCGCTAAAGCCGGTGTACCTGAAGCGATTCAAAGTGAACCGACTATGACACAAGCCTTAAGTATTGATGAAACTAAAGCCGGGAAAGAATTACTCGACCAGCTAATCACTAAATATGGAAAATTTATTCCAAACTAATAAAAAGTCGCCCGCTGTTGAAGCTCAGATACTGAAACTCAGATGTAACAGCCCAATCTCGGCGACTCATTCCTACTTAGACTTTAAATTTAGCGGCCAGTGTCTGTAATCTTGTTGCTAGATCAGAAAGTGATGATGACGATGATTGGGTTTCTCTGCTCCCCTCCCCTACCGCATCACCTAACGACTTGAATCTATGCACTTGGTCATGAACAGTAGCTACCTCTTGGCGGGCGCCTGCTGCTAACGAGGCCGCCTCATCACACTCAGAGCTTAAACCATGTATGGTCTGCTTGATATTCGATAAACTCTCTACCGTATTTTGAGCCAATTCAACAGATTGTTTTGCTTTTTCTTGATTGGATGTCATGGTTGTAACGGATGCAGTGATTGACGATACTATTTTTTCTAACATCGCATTTATTTCGACTGTTGATTCATGTGTTCTGGTTGCCAGAGTACGCACCTCATCAGCAACAACGGCAAAGCCTCGACCAGATTCACCCGCTCTTGCTGCTTCAATGGCTGCATTTAAAGCCAACAGATTTGTTTGATCGGCTATATCTGCAATGGTACTGACTACACCAGAAACCTGGTCACCTGAGGTCCGCAGCTCCAACAACATCTCTGCAGTGGATTCTATATCACTCGCTAAAGAATCAATGCTTGCAGCTGTTCGCTCCACCTCTTCAGCACCTGTTTGCACTTCAGATGCACCTCTTTGTGCACTCGCAGACGCGGATTCCGAACAATTTACACCTCGCTCAATCTGGTCTTCTAACTGCGTCATAACCGACACCAGTTTTTCGATTTCGGTATTCATTTGATTCACAGTATCATCAGAAGAAGATGCCGTTTTACTTAAGGCATTCACTGACTGACTAATCCCGGCGATAGCAGTTGATACATCGGTCATCCCTTCTCTGAAGACACCAAGCAACTCATTGACACTCTGCGCCGTTTGCCCCACTTCATCGGAACTTTGCTGTGGTAACTGCATGGTTAAATCTCTATCCCCGGCAATCCGCATAAGTGATGAAGCCAAAGCTCCTATGGGGGCTGCAATCTGCTTACGTGCTAACACATAGGCAACTATCGCTACCGCCGCTATTCCTGTTACCAACATAGCAATTAACTTAACCGTTCCCGACATATCGTCGATAATCATTTGTGAACTATGCGCCGCCCCATCAGATACGCTGCTTTTAATAACGGCGAGTTCCTCCACCACCTTCGTGGCATTAGCAGACAAATTAGCCAGATTTTCACGGGCGCCATCCCAATCGATGGAGGATGCAGCCATTATGCCGCGAAGACTATCCAAAGAATTATCTAAACTGGCTAGGGCAGCAGTTAAAGCACCTGTCATCACCTTATTCTCGCCATCATTCAATGTCTTAAGCGCATGCTCTAATTGGTCTTTGAGTTCACTTTGTTGTTGATCAAAATCACCCACCGATGTTGTCGTCCCATACAGTGAATAAGCTAAGATCTCCAACCTGCTAACAAAGCTACCCACCTGCTCTATTGCAGATAACTGAGGAAGGGTTTGCTCTACAAAGATAGTCACTCGACCTTGTACCGTGCTAGTAGTACTCGTTAAGGTAAATGCTGCGGCCACCGTAATCAGCAACACAGCCGCATAACCGATAAGAACTTTGGCACTAATAGAGCCCAATAACTTATTCATAAAATACAATCCGAGAGTCGGTAAATTAGTCCAGTATAGTATAAAAGTGTGGCTTAAATTTCGGAACGACGAAACAGTGTAGCCATATCCAATACCATTCAGTAAGTCTCAGACCATTGACAGCCATTACCGTTCAATTTCGAATAATTTAAGCGTAAATGAACCAATCAAATACGATGAAAAAAAGCAGAGTTAGGAATTAAGAAGGAAAATTAACAATCTAGACTGCCAACATTACCGATATTAGTACAACCTTGATCGATGATTTTTAGCGTACCGAGCACACCTAAATCAAGCTCGATACCAAAACCAGTGGTAAACACCCCCCCTGTGGTGACATTAATATTCACATCACCATAGGTTTCTTCCAATACAGAACCAATGGCGGTTCTGCCAGTAATTTCATCCGCGCTAACACCAATACCAATAGCAAAGGAAGAGATAGCGCCGGAGGTTACATCGATATTAACATTGCCATGCACACGCTCTTTCACCGAAGCAACGATTGTTTCGGCAGTGATACCGCTGCCGACGGCGCCGGTAAAAATAATACCGGAAACCACATCAATATCCACATTACCAAATACCGGCGCGTCCACCGTAGCCACAGTTGTGATTGCTTTTGCTTGGTAGCCCAAAGAAAAATTAGTGACATCCAGCATAACTGCATCTATATCAACATTACCTGTAACTCGATCATTCACATTGGCTATATCAATAACAGACTCACTATTACTACCCAAGGACACTGATATGATTGGGCCAGTATCCACGTTAATTCTCACCGAACCCGTCACATCATCATAGATATTACCCATAGCAATGCTGGCAATAGACTCATTACCTATAGATGCGGCTATAGCAGAACCCGCCTGAATTGCTGTAAAGGTAGCGGATTTACCCACGCTGGCATCGGGGTCAATATTCGCTATATCGATAGTGGCCGTGGTGCGATTACCGATAGATGCAGCAACTAAACCAATGCCTTCAATCGTTTTCTTCAAATCACCGCCGACACTACCTTCGTTATCACCTACTTTTACGCGTGATATCGTGTCATTCCCTATGGCGGCACTAATTCCCCCAACAAGATTAACATTACTATTTACATTACCAGCAACATCACCATCAGTATTACCCAATGACAATAATGCATTTGTGTTTTCACCAATGGAAGCGTTCACAATACCGGAGGCACTTACTTCCTGAACTAAACTACCATCAATAGAACCATTGATGTTGGCGATACGAATAGTCGCCGTACTGTCGTTTCCTATTGCTGCGTTTACATCAGCATTTACATCTACCACGGAAACTACGCTGTGAATCGTTTCATCCTTCGCTAGATCATTAATATCAGCAATACTAGTTACTGCAACGGTTCGATTACCAATAGCTGCATTGATGTCGATAGGATTAAATAAGGTTTCGGTCACGGCACCATCTATGTTCAACACATTATCATCTGTATGCTGAGAACCATCATGCCGATTCATGCCACCGGTAGATGTTTCAGTACTGGTGTCAGTGGTATCAATGCTAATGGTGAATTGACTGTCATCTAATGTAGTTTGCGCTCCAGTAAAAGCATCGGTAATTGAACCTGTGACATCATTGCGTTTATTTTCTACATCATCGCTAGCCGCCACATATTTATCATATTCATCTTCCGCACCATCCATTTCCCCTTCTGCAACATCTTTTTCCGCTTGAGCATCAGAACGGGCCTTAATACTATCGCCAGTTTCCACCTGTTTAGAATCGCATTCAGTAGCCGTCCATAAGGTGTACCAAACTTTATGACAGTTATATTTAATAGTTTCATATTCTGGATCAGGAATCGTAATGCTGTTGTAAGTGGATTTTTTATCCAGGTAATCAGCATAGGAATCATCCTTCTTTTGATCGACAACGGTCTGAATCGCATCAAAAGCTTTATTGGTACCATCAATTATTTTCTGTTGCGCATCCGTTAAACCTGCAGAAATCTGTTCCTTAGCTAGGCTGGTTTGATCATTGATAGAGTCAGCCAAATCCTGAGCTACAACATCCACATCAACAGACTGACTCACCTTCTCTTCGATGGCATCCTGATCAATATATTCAGAAACTTGCTGCTCTACATCATCTATACCAATATCATCCACACCTATATCATCAATGTTCGCAGTAGCCTCTTGTTCAATTTCATCCTGATCAACTGCTTCACTGACCTGCTGCTCTATCGCCTGTTCATCTACGGTTGGCTCATCAACATCACCTAAAACAGACTTATCAACACCCACCTGATCTACTGCTTCCGCTACCTGCTGTTTAATGGCATCTGCATCTACACCCGTATCAATATCCTGATCTACATTTTTGTCAACAAGGTTTTTATCAAGCCCATCCACAGATACATCTGTTGCAGTTCCCAGATCTAATTTTTTAGTTAAATCATCTTGGTCAATAGCGGTATCGGTGGAAGGTAATACATCAGATGAAATATCAGACACTGTAATAGAGGAAAGCTTGGATTTAGTATTATCCAAAACATCACTTACTGACAATTTAGAACTATCACCTCCCGCATTGTTTAAGTCTTTATTAGTCAATGCGGGGTTAATGGCTTGCTGTATGGCCTTCACAGGATTCTGTTTAGGATCAGACATCGCCTTTGAGATTTTATCTGAGATAGAGTCAACTTTCTGCGATACTTCGGTAGCTACTGCCTTAGTAGTAATGGATATATTCTTACTGACATCTGCAGAGATTTTATCGACGTTAATTTTTTCTAATGCGGCTTTTACAGAAGGTAATTTATCAAGATCTAATTCTTGACTGATTGTTTGCAATTTCTGCTCAGCATTTTCAATGCGCTGATTCGGCGATTTTGATGTCACACTGAATTCATCAGGTGATGCCACCGGTGTATCTAACTTCAACCTATTCGTTGTGGTCTCAATCAAGCTACCCTGCTGAATATCAGGTAACTCAATAGGCAAGTTGTCACCTTGACCATCTGTACCAGCAGCCCCACCTACCTCAGTCTTTAGGAACTTAAGTAAGCGGTTTTCTATGCTCTTCTGGTCTTTCTTCTGACCATCCTTCGGTAAATCATCTTTAAGTGATTTAAATGTTTTAAAGGTAACGTCCTTACCGGTATCTCCCTCTGCAGCATCAATAATGGCCTTCACCACTGGCGAAAGTGTTTCTTTTTCCAACGGCTTGGAAGGGGACTCTGCCTGACTAATAGACGAGACACCGTAGGCTAGCAGGAAGAGTCCAGCGGACCATTTACTCATAAGCATTTTCATTTGTAGAACCGCTGGCAACACACTGTGCGGTTTACCAGCGCTCTATTTCGTATCAGCTGACGTTGATGTAACAGTTTGCTGTTTGATCGCGCCCTCTCGATACAGGGATTCGTACAAAACAAAATCAATAACAGGGCTACCAAATATATCGCTTTTAGCCCGATACGCAGCAACAGCTTTACGTAATGGCTGCTTTAATGTGCCTTGTTCACTGGCATAACCTGCCACACTGTTCGCATCAGCTTTCAAATAGCCTAGCTCGCGTAGTGCCTCTGTCACATTCGCAATACGCTGTGCTTTTTCAATGGTGTCATATTCAGCACGAGCCGCTACAGACATTGGAGAATCACTCCCCAAATCTGCTAGACACTCCCAGTACGGCACATTGTAAAGCTTGCCAAATAGCTCAATGGCACCCACTTCAATCAAACCTCTTAAAGCGTTAGATAACGCATCAGCCTGATTTTCATTGAGGCTGTAGATGCCCCCTACTTTTTCAAAGCTCAGAGATAGTTCACCAGAACTACCACTTTTCACAACAGAGAACGCATTTGCAGAGGTTATACCCGGCAACATCTGAAAATTGCTGATCATGCCCATATTTAAATCTAATGCCATTGTACTCAGGCTAACGCTATTAGAATTGGCCAACCCACCGTTTTGAAAATCACCACCTATGTCTCCCAGGCTTAAACTAAAACCCTTCTGCTGATTATAGGGTGATGTGTCTATCTGAGTAATGGCACCACGAACAAAAAAGTCTGGCGACTTAAAGGCTTTCTTTTTCGGGTGTGCCGACTGCAGGGCCAATATATTGGGTGTTGAGCGGTCATAAGCGACATAACGTAGCGCACCACTCTCTTTGCTCATGGTTGAAATAGCCGAAATCAACATTTCCTTAGTACCATAACCGGCACTACCACGAGACTCAGAGAAGTCAGGCAACCCTGAGCTAGTCACCAATATAGGATCAACCTTTTTCTCCTTAAACATATGATCCATACACTCCAACCCCGAACTAAAGCTGGTTAAAGCTCTGGTGGGATGCACCGTGGAGTATCGTTCCGAAATAGACTCAGGTGGTGTCGCTTTAAATACAGCACAAGAAGATAAAAGTATGGAAGTAGTAGCGGTGAGAAGAGCTAAACGCATGGGTATCAATCCAATTGACCAAACTATTTAATACAATTCAATACAAGATTCCGTAGATCTAAAACGTACGTGCATTAGACCCGATATTTATTGTAGTTGTTAAAACTGAGAACACCGATTCCCTGTGTTGATCACATCACCGGTAATTACGATATTAATATCACCCGTGAGCGTTTTATCGACTGATTGATTACCTATATCAACACTACCGCAGCCAGCTTGACCCGCTACGCTCTCTAGGCTTTCCTTGGAGATATTTCCATTGGGATTGTTCTTTTCCAAATTATCTTGGTTAAGCAACAATACTTGGGAACGTGCCTTCAGCACTTTAAGATTAGCTCGATCTTGCAGCAAACCTCCGGCACTAACGGCCAGAGGCATTAGCAAAACGAGAAACACCATTACACGCATGGGTTCTCCTTAAACTCAATTAACAAGCGCTTTTAGTACCAATAGAACCAATTTTTTGATCCGAACAGGACTCATTACCGATTGCAGCATCAATTGCTTGAATATCTGCGCCTTCAATAGTTACGTCACCTTCAACACTACCAGAATCGATATCCATAATTTCCTGGGTTGCGCTAGATTCATTACCAATAGCAGCGTTAATCGCCTGAACATCATTAGCAATAATTTCCGTAGCACCATCCAACTTTGGTCCATCTGGGGTATCATCGGCAAAGGCTGGGGTTCCAAAAAATGCTAGTACGAATGCAGTTGTAATAATCTTTTTCAATGTATCATCCTCTCTATTATGCACTTCACATTTTAGACAATGCGTTTAAATTTAAAAGGGAAAAGTTATACCAAATTTCCTTTTTGTATATCAGATCACGGATTATACGGAATATCGATAAAAATCTGACGACCTGTATGTTTATCCGTAACTTCCATCTGAATATCATGACCATATCGAGTAATGGTATCAATATAGGCCGTAAACCGTACCTGCGTGTTTACCTTTAAAATAACCAGATCTTCTCCCACTTCAAATTCTAACCCTTCCAAAATCACATAAGGTTCTTGGGTAAAATGATCAAAACCTTGAACAGCAAAGCCCAAGGAGGAAAACAACAAAAGCACTACCGCTAAAAACTTCTTCATCATCCAATTCTACTCTCTCAACTTGACTGAGGGCTACTCAGCAGTTTTTTTCAACACCCAAAAACAGAACGCAGCGACTTAAGCAAGAAATCAACTAGCCTCGCTCTCATTTTTTGCTAACCAGTCAACAAGGTCCTCTGCAGGCATAGGTTTCGCATATACATAACCTTGTATAGCATACACCCCATGCTGCTCTAAATACTCAACCTGAGCCTTATCCTCAACACCCTCAGCAATAGTCTTTAGTTCCGACGATTTAGCAAAGGCAATTATGGCATCAAGTACTGATCGCTTAACATCATCACTTTGAATAGTATCGACAAACATTTTGTCTATTTTTAATGTGCTAATACCCAGCTCCTGCACATAAGAAAATCCACCATATCCAGTGCCTGCATCATCTAATTTCAAGTCAATACCATATTCAAAAAAGGCATCCAGCGCTTTTCTTGCCTGAGCCAGATTAGCAATTTGTCGACGCTCCGTTATCTCCAATGAAATGTTCTTGGGTATCAATCCATGCCGTTCCATTCCCTGTGTCAGCAATTTATAGAAAACATCCGAATCTAAATGCTCTGGGACAATATTCACACTGGCAAACTGTCCCGTTTTATTCCAACCAAAGCGCTTGAGATCTGCCGTAACCTTCTCTACTAACTGCTCGGTGATTTCAATAATTAAACCACTATCTTCAGCAAATGGAATAAACTGGTACGGAGGTACAATTTCACCATTACCCCGCCGCCAACGCGCTAACACCTCTGCACCCAGTACTTGTCCATTTCGACTATCAACAATCGGCTGATAAAAAGGCACAAATTCGGAAAACCGTAAGGCATCTTTTATAACCCGCCCAAGTGACTGCCTAATAGTTAATAAACGATAAGCAGCAAACGATAGTACTGAAGCAACGATAACAGCAAAGGCAACAGTACTTACCCAACTCAATTCTTTATAGTATTCAAAAAATTCCCGAGTGCCCTTTATAGACAAACTAATACCGAGCGGCCCCTCTTTGCGGAATGAATCAAACTCTATATAAGCCGCCTGGCTTAACGGCTCACCAAAAAAATTAATGGTAGGCTCGCCCTGAATGGTTATTTCGTAAGATAAACAATCTAAGCAGGCGTGCTCCGCCAAGTGATTTATTAAAAAAGGATTCAAATTGGCGAAATAGCGACTATTACCGTGTGTACGCACTAACAGTAAATCGGTATGTTCATCACCATGTGCAGCAGAAGCCATAGAAAAACCACCCGATAACGCATGGGACTTATACGCCGACAAATCGACAGTTACCGCATCGCTAGCACAGTATTCCTCATTATCATGCAACACCCCCAACAAGCGTATTGCCGGGTTTTCAAAACTTAGATGTACTAACTCTCCGTAAGTCTTGTCATTGCATCGAAAATCATCAGGCTCTGGCAAGCCAGCTAACATAGACTTAGCCTCTACTAAGGCATCATGAAACTCAAAAAGTAGCTGTTCGGTATCGCGCTGCAATGCACGTTCCGCGTAAAAATGGTTGAAATAACTAACAGCAGCTAGACTCACCGCAAATATCGTCACAAAAATACTGGCTATTATTGTTCTCATAAACGTCTAGATCCAAAATAGTTTGCTCTATTATAGCCAAAGCTGGTGCTCTTATAACATTTCTCTTCAAAAGAATTCCCTATAAAACACCTTTGAATAATCACAAATTCTCTATGTGTTATGCTTTCCTTACCCGCAAACTGGGAGTTAAGCCAAGATGAATCTAAACCAATTAAAAGACTATCTGCATCAGTGCGAATCCGTAAATATTCTCTCCTATGAAGGGGATATCTATTTAATGGAAGCTATGATTAACGGCCATCCTGTCCTACTTAATGATCATCACACGAATCAGCCCATTATCTTTGAAGGCATTGAACGTGCTAGAGACGCAGCTCACGATCAGGGGGTCAACAGTGTTCAGCTGGTACACAAATCTTCATTTGACGAAATGATTGGCGTACAAACCTCCGCAAATGACCGGATGACGTTACCCATACATTGATTGTAAGATGGGCCTGCTGCACAACACCATATTCCTTATGTGTGCAGCTAGTTATTTATGGGTGCCTGGATAGATTAAGATTTTTTCTCGAGAGCAAGGAATCACCGCGCGCAAAACCGCAGTTTACACGTAGTAAATGAGGACTTGAGCACGGAACTGACGCAGCTATCGGGGAAAAAGACAATTTATCGTGGCGCACATATTGTTTTTCTAGAACTAAGGCTCTTGTACATGGAATTAAACACCACCACAAAAATACGCATAAAAAATTTGCGATTACGCACTTATATCGGTATCAAAGACGAAGAGATAAACAATAAACAAGATGTCATTATCAATGCGATTATTGAATATGACGGTGCTCATGCTATTGAAGAAAATATTATAGAAACAGCACTTAACTATCGCACCATCACCAAAGAAATTATTAAAATGGTCGAGAACAAACCCTTCTCACTACTGGAACGTATGACTCAAGAGGTATTAGCCCTCATCATGAGCCACCAAGAAGTGAAGTTTGCCGAGGTAGAAGTGGATAAGCCCCATGCGTTACGATTTGCTGATTCCGTATCCATTGCATTGTCAGCCAGCCGTTAAGTATCTACAGGGAAATCAGCTACTGCGAAACCTAAGTGATCACAGCGAAATCTGAAAAAAGCCATTAAAAACAACGACTATTTTGATAGTGTCGAAATATGAGCCAGCTCTTCCGTATTAGCCTCCCAGTTCTGGCCATCAAAGGGGATGACTTTAATATCACGAAAATTGACGCCCTCTAAGCAGCGCACATTAACGCTAAAACCATCAGGGTTTGAACGCGGTATATAAAAAGATTTTATGCCGCAGTGCTTACAGAAAGTGTGTTTAGCCACCCCTGTATTGAAGGTATAGCGAGTAAGGTCATTCTCTCCCTGCAACAACTTAAACTGGGATTTCGGCACTATCAGATGCAAAAAACCAGTTTTGTTGCACATAGAACAATTACAGTCATGCACCTCAAAGGGCTGCTCATCATCTGTTGATCGCTTAATCTCAATCTCGAACTGCACAGCACCACAATGACAACCGCCTTTAAAAACCTCCATCATATTTACCCCCTCTACAGTCCCAGGCTTCGCTTAATTTTGCCTATCCCAACCAGTTCAACTAACTCAAAGACGAAAATGGGATGTATTCCAACAAATCACCTTTTTCAAACGTAGCATCGATCGGCACTACTGCAAACCCGGTCGCCCAACCAACAGCGTACAAGACTCCTGAACTCTGATTTGGATAAGACTCCAATACAGCTTTACCCTCCTCATCCAGCGCAAACCTCACCCGAAGATATTCCTGCCGTTTACCACCCCGTTTCT